>Ga0307509_10002481_pt1 | contig 29789 bp, 26 predicted proteins | sample 10_EM_MG_FD_202245 | JGI IMG/M metagenome (GOLD analysis project Ga0307509, IMG submission 202245) | Populus trichocarpa ectomycorrhiza microbial communities from riparian zone in the Pacific Northwest, United States - 10_EM | ecosystem: Host-associated > Plants > Roots > Unclassified | place...
CGGGAGTCAACGATGAACAGGAACAAGAACCCCGTGGAGGAGGGGGTAGACCCCAGAGGGAGAGGAGGGGTTGTAGCATCGCTCCCCTAGGCAGAAGCCATCATGGGGGAGGAGAGGGGGTGGTGGTGGAATCCCACGATGATTTCCCTGGTGTTGAGATTTCAATCGCCGGAGGTGTAGGGGAGATGGTTCGTGACGGCCCAATACCCGCATCCTTTACCCTGTATACACAGAATACCTCATTCCTATGCCAGCTGGCCAATTGAAGTATACAGGATGGAGTAGACACACAACTACCCTCCCAGACCCCGAAGTAAGAAACGCTATTTTAGGAATATGTCAATTCGGAGCGCGCATCGGATACCAGGGGACCAGGGACTCACCCACACTGTACCCAAATTTAGCCACTGCAACAGAGGGCCATGAAACAGTACCTAAGGATTTGCTCCGAGAATTAGGAAAGCGTCGCTACGAAGAGTATCCCCATTTCAAATTACTCCCAGCAGGGTTTACCGCATCTCCATTAGGCCTAACGGACAAGGCCGACGGGTCCAAGAGACGGATCCACCACTTATCCTACCCACTGGATGCCCACACATCTATCAATAGTCAAATACCAGAACACTATGGTACCATCGAGTACAGCACGATTGACGAGGCAATCGCTGCCATTCAGAAATACGGCACGGGCTGCTTGTTTGTCAAACGGGACTTCGAGAGTGCATTTAGACATATTCCCGTGTCCCCAATGGACACCCCCCTACTCGGCTTTGAATGGCAGGGGAAATACTTCGCGGAAAGATATCTCCCCTTTGGCCTCCGGACCGCACCTTATCTTTTTAACCTCTTCACTGAGGTATTTCATTGGATTCTGGCCAATAACCTGAAGAGCCAAGGTGTGCAGGGCGAGGTAATTCATTACCTAGACGACTTCCTTATAGTCCTCCCAGCCCATGGGAACCCAAATCAATACAGAAGACTATTTACCGAGATCTGTGAAGAGGTGGGCCTAATGATTAAGGAGACCAAAAGTGAACAAGGAATGGTAGCTAGCTTCGGAGAAGTAGTACTCGACACAGCCAAGATGGTCATCCGACTACCTACTCGTAAGCTAGCGAAGGCACAGAATCTGGTTACAGCTGCAGTCAACACGGATGCGCTCACACTACTCGAACTTCAGACTCTTACCGGATACCTCAACTTCGTCTGTATTGTCACTCCCCTTGGATAAACCTTTCTGCGCAGACTATACAATATGCAGATATACTTCCCTGCCAGAGTGAGACAACACCGAAGACGGATATCAAGCGAGGCCAACAAGGACCTGAGATGGTGGCTGGCTGCCCTGGCATTGGAACCGGAACGGTCAATAAAGAGGAGGGATAGAGAAACTATTTCGCTCTGGTCAGACGCTGCTGGTAGCAGGTGGTTAGGGGCATTCTACATTGACGGCTGTCAATTTACCATGGACAGGGAAACGCAGGACACTACGCAAACCATTCATCCAACACCATTACCGGGAGCCGCATTTTCAATCCCACTCCCACGATACCTAAGAAGGATGAACGAGCATATTAATACAAAAGAGATGCGGGCGGTAGAGCAGGCCCTACTATACTGGTGGAATCAATGGCGAGGGAAAAAGGTCATCATGCATATTGACAACCGAGCAGTAGTGCATGGGTTAGAGAACCAGACTATCCGGGGAAGCTCAATGGATGGCTAACGCCGGTGTCTACTTCTCGCAACCGATCACGACCTGGAAATAGAGGCCAGATGGATTCCCACCAACGCAAACACCCTCGCAGATGCACTCTCACGCTTCGACTATGAGAAAATAACTAACCTGGCCCCACAGTTAACACACCCACTTCCAGCCTCCGGGATCGTGGGTTCAAGACATACAGCAAACTGGGCTGTCGCAGATAGCTGCATATTACCTCTAGCTAGGACTAGCGCCAGCGACTAGGCAAAATTCCAATACCTCCAGGTCCCGCTTTGGCCTTTTGTGCAATCTGTCTGACTACCGCCACGAGAACGGTGCTTGATATCCAGCGAAAGTAGGCTGGCTCATCGAATGGCTCTGCAGCTTAGCCGGTACAGTCAAGGTGAAAACGATGAAGTTATACCTCTGTGGTATAAAGTCCTACCAACTTGACTTAGGCATTGAAGGAACACCATTCGCAGACCCACGTCTAGAGCGGACACTGCAACGGATCAAGCGCGACCACCACGAACCACAGCTTCGGGAACGAACACCACTCATTCGCCCGGCCTTACTTGTTATGCTGAACGGGTTAACACAATTGACTACATTGATGTAGTACTTCGGCCAGCCTTCTCGCTTGCCTTTGCTGGCTTTCTGAGAGTAGGGGAGTTTACTCACTGCCGAATTGACTTAGACTTGGGACCAGCTTTCCGTAACTGGTTGCTAACCAAAAATAGCGTTCGCATTGCTACCGGGGGGGACTACATGGAACTAACTTTACCAGCTTCTAAAACAGACCCTTTTCGGCATGGGATCCAGTTAACAATCTCTGCAACTAACGATATAGGATGCCCTGTCTCAGCTATGCGGAAACTAATTCAAATAGATACTCACCGACACTTGCATGCCCCGCTATTCTGTATCGGGCTGCTAGAACAACAACCTTTCACTCGGCAATATGTTGTACAGAAGCTACAACAAATAGCCATAACCAGTGGTCTAGGACGAGCAGCCTGGAATGGACATAGCTTTAGGAGAGGGGCAGCTACCTGGGCTACCGAGGTTGGAATCCAGGAACCCCAAATCCAGATACTCGGACGATGGTGGTCTGACGCATATAAATCGTACATTGAGTACTCGAGGGAGGAACGGATCAACCTTTCACAATGTTTGCAACAAATAGCCCGGAGAGATATCCTCCAGTAAAGCCAGAGGACACACCTGCCTCGACTTGCAGTTCGGATGTTGGAAACCTTGACGGCAGGCATCCCTAGGCAGGGCCACCCACACAGGCAGCCTGCCTTCATATGGGATATATCGGTTTCAACTATCCTGTGCGACTAGGGCAGTGACCTCACCACCAATGCCTCCCCCAGTGGAAACATATCACGACACCAGGACGAGAAGGACCCAGCCCAGGGTCGCACTTATCATGTTATTTTGGAGTTTCATAGTATTTGTTTTTCATTTCTTTCACAATAGATATTAATCAATGTACACGTTTTGGGCTTTGGAGAATTGGGTAAACAACTTGAAAGGTGTGAGGCTTGTATTATATCATTGTGTTGGCTAGTCTACAACTTTTCTAAATAAGATAAACTATGCTAGTGGATATTGTTGAAGCGCCTTATCGATAGTACAGGTACGGCTTCTCGGTCCAAATTCATCGGACTAGTTAAGCAGTATCATACGATTCTTGTAGTGACCCACGAATATTCTACCCCTAAATGCTAGCGGTTGGACAACCGGCCCCACCAGGAAAATAGTCTCAAGACTGATCAGTTGCCCCCCTGAGGTATTGCTGTTTTCACTCTGGTTATGGTAACTTTGGGAAAATGAGGTGCTGTTTTTTTCAATATGTGGTGTTTTTTTTTCTTCCTCAAATTAACTCCCGAAGCCTGCATCAAGGACGTGACCAAGAAAAAAGAGATCTATTATTTGCTGAGTAAAAAGGCCAGAAGTGCCTCTTCAGTAGCATACAGTATCATATACGGGTATCATACTTTAAAATTGCGGTAAAAAAAAAAACCCATTTTCCAAAAGAAGAAAAGAAGGAAAGAAGGAAAAAAACGACAACTTCTGTTTTCCAAAGTGGCGACAATCAGAGTGAAAATAGAAATTCTACGATATCTAAATGGGCCTGAAGTGTGCCAAGTTCGGCTGTCGGCTAGACCTTCCACTCAAGCTTTGCACTAGGGCACACGGCGTGCCATAATCAACTCTGATTGCCGTAGCATGCGAAAGCCCTTAGCACCTGCACGGCGGCTAACTTTAGGCATCGCAGAAAAATTTCACCCGGCCTGTGCAAAGACCGAAGAGCCTTTCCCCAGAGCGGTGGAATGTTCTTATAAAGGTACCTCGGGGGATCCTGTTTTCTGGTCAGTACTTGTAGGGACATTCCGATAACCGAACACTTGTGCACCTAACCGCAGGGCACCAGGGCGTGGCAGGTCACACAGCATCGGCAAAGCAAATCCGCCAAACCAAAACCCCCGCGCTGAAAGCATCGTCTACCGATACAACAAGGAGACTCGGAACCTTGGACTCGCGTACCGTATGATACTCCTACTTAGAGGTGAGAACTTGCGCATCTAACGTCTGGGATGGTGATCTGACACATGTCCGGGATCTGACACACGGGTTTCACCGTTGCTTCCGGTCCAAAAAAAGTATTCATTCAACGATATCTCCCCCAATACATGTCCTCCCAAGAAACCAAGACCGGTTATGAAAACCCTGACCATGAGAAAGTGTTACTGAAAGAAAGTGGGTTTGTAAAAATGCTGGAAGTGAGTGAAATTGTAGAATAGTAGGAAATAAAAAAAGGGGGGTATATATATGAGAAATTGAGGATTTGAAAGGAAAGAGAAGGGTAATGGCTTCCGGGACCGAAGCTGCATATGGAGAGGCATATTAGGATGTAAGGATTTGGGCGCAGCGAATATACTAGTAGATCTGCGTGTATGGTGGGGGGTCGTATGAGGTGTACTCCACTCATTCTCCCTTAGCTGCTCAACCTCGCTCTCTTCAACCTCCGGATCGATAAACATAATCATGAGAGTATTAGATAAAACTATTTCCTGAACTCTGATGGGCGGTGTGTGAGGGATGGGGGGGGGTTTGGCGGGTTTTCGCTTTGGGGTACTCTTTTTCTGGGAGACTAGAATCCGGAGGGTCTTTTTTGAATCTTTGATGAGACGGGCATCACAGAGGCGAATGAGTTCAGCTCCATTAAGAACCCTGGCAACTGATAGCTGCCGCCTATCAGTAGTATTAAAGAGCTTGCTCGTTCCCTGAAGTTGTCACAAATCGTGACTAAGCAAGGTAGATTTCACATGACTAATAGTTATTAGTCATAAAGTATGTTTATGTTTCACGCTATGCAGTCAGTTGACTCATAGTTCTCACATGACTCGCACTTGCGTGTCATCGTTATATTATGATTGGTTGATGTTTCTATAACTCACGGTTGTGAGTCATAATGATGTAATGACTTTCGTGCGTGACTCACATTATGAGTCACAAGTTCCACCCAGGTGACGTGCTTTGCGCACCTGACATGTTTTATGTTTTATGATTGATTTACGGCATGTGGCGCAGTGACTCATAGGAGTCATCTGATGGATTTTGGGCATGACTCATTATGAGTCATAAGACCGCGTGACTCGAGTTATGAGTCACCAGGGTTAGGGTTGTTGGCGTGAAGAGTCTATAAGTAGGAGACTCGGTCACAGTAGTTAGAGTTCTTCACGCAACCATCTAAGTAATATACCACTCAGATACTGGGGCACAGGCCAAGCCCATTGACAGTGACCTTCCAGAAGGTGCAATATGTTCGAGATACCTAATGCCCTTATCTCTATACTACCTCGCTTGTATGCGAGAACTCTATTCCTACACAATAGGACTTCCTACGATCACTACACCTACAACGAACGCAAGATGTTAGTCTATAACGATAGACGAAGCAAACTACGTAGGCTATGTCGATAGTCTATGATAGTAAGATAGTCGTTTCCCGTTACGAACACCAGAAGGAAAGGCTGGTTTGTTACAGAAGTTGTCGATTGGACTCCTGATAGAGTTCCTTTTCCGCTATCACCGTTTCCAACTAGTGGCCTAATTCTCCTAGAATTCCGACAACCTTATCCCGTATTTCACGACTCTCTTTTAAATCCACCTTCGTATCCTCGAAACTCATAAACCCAATATCTAGCAGCCTCTTGCCTGCCTTAACCTTTCCTCTAATATCCCATGCCGTTTGAGGGTTCCTAGCAACTCCAATCGCGGTGAGCTGCTTCATTGCTGGTGGTGCTAGTTTACCAAGAACCCGGCGGGGATTCAGTGGGCAAATACCTGTGGCGGTGAATGCTTGCTGAATACTATGAGAGGTCATAGTCTTGGTGCGTGCCTCAGTCACAAAAGGTATAAAGACTGCCTTCCTTATCCCTTCCTGGCTCTTGCCTGACCGGATATGGTTATCAACCGCCAACCCGTAAAAATGTTGATAGAGTGAAAATAAACCAACATCTAACAGCTGTAGTAGATGGGTTGAGTGAGCGGGTAAGCAGATAATGTGGATACCACTCTCAATACAATACTGAATGAATTTGAAGCTAATATGTGAACCATGACCGTCTAAAATAAGAAGGCGTGGTTGATTCATCCCCGCTATGAGTGCCGATTCTGGATCAAACAAATCCCGCAACCACCGCATGGCCAACTCATTATCTGTCCAGCCTTTAGGAGAGTAGCTGAAGTGGTAAGTATGTTCAGCTTCTATAAGATTGCGGTACCACCCCAAGTAGTGCCCCTTTCCTTTGTTGATAATGAACGGAGATAGTGCCATTCCACTCCCTGATACAGTTTCGATCACCGAAACCAGCTCTCTTTTTGCGTCATGTGTAACTCGTGGATTACACCTCCCTCGTTGACAGATAACCTCAGCCCTTGCCGCCTGCCCCATCAAGAAGCCCTTTTCATCCATTTTAAATATTTGAGCTCCTTTGAGAGCATAACAGCGTATAAGACGTCCTAACTTCCAATAATAGTCTTGCAAAAGTCAAGGGTTATTGGCATAAGCCCTCTGTCGTTCAAGGTTACAACTGAGTTTGGAGGCTAGAGTTGGATGGCGGTTAAGGAAGCGACTGATCCACTTCTGTCCCAATGGTGCCGCAATTATTCTGGTTCTCTTTTCTTCCAAATGGATAGCCATAATGCGAACCATATCTAACCTTGGGGGAAATCCGCGATCGTCTTGCTCTTCACACCATTTAACAATGGCTGACTCCTCCGCTGGTGTTAGACGCTGTTGTTCTTGGTGTGATATGACCCTGCTCTCATGGGTTCCTGCAATCCACCGATAGAGTGTTCGCTTGTTGACTTCCGGTGCGTTTTGCCGTTCCTCATCGGTTGAAATACAAGGTTTAGAATCAGGATTGCGACAGTGCGCTACCATTTTGTAGGATTGAAAATTTTTTAAAGCTTGTAACATGTTCTTCACAAGGTTGCCATCACAAAGCCCCACGATCGCATACCTTCCAAGTTCAAAACAAACTCCCTCTGTAGTGATAACTATGGCCTCTGGCAAAGCGAAATGGATTGACGAGATGGTGCTTGCTATGATGAGCTCCCTATTACAGTCAGTTAAAGAAGGAAAGCAAGGAGACAATTGTTTCAAGAAGGAAGCCTGGCGACTGTGGTTGTGGGGGGTGTGGCAGTGGATGAGGTTGTGATGTTACTCTTGTTGTTGCAAGAGATGGTTTTTTAAAAACAGATCAGACCAGAATGTCCAACCTGGTGTTTTTAAGCCCCATTCTGTCAGCTTGAACCTTGCAGTTTGCACCAGGAGAACAGCACCACTCGGTTGATTCTTGCATAATTACTCAACCTTGTATTTTGTCCTCCTACCTGGTGGCGGCAAAACGCACCCTTCATATTCTTCTGCAGCTTCGCCCACAGATATTGGATTATCGACTGCCCTGAGGGCCTTGAGGGCTCGCTGGAGGCGTTCATCATACTCCGATACTTTTTGTTCGTTAACCCGACCCATCTCGTTTACTGTTTTTAAGTTTTGTTGATCTTTGCACACGGGAGCGGGGTTACCTCCTCAAGACACCCGTGTCTCATATTACGTGAAAGTCATGTGACACATCCCGGTCTTGTGTCACATCACCGCCTTTTACGTTACTCGAGTACTACCGGAAGAAAACTAAGCTCGCCAATAACTTACCCCCTGGCGCCCGATTCGCCCTCGACAGATCGCGGCCCCCAACCCTGCTGCTCGCTAACCAGGAATCTAACAATAGTTTACACTAACACACGGTGAGGAGGAAAAAAACACGATAGGTCGTGAACTCGGCGAAGCGACAACGCTCACAGAATTTTTATAGGAGATCGGTTATTTGTGCGGGTATTTCAGTTATACAATCGGGTCGTTTTACCGTGGGATAACAGCACCATATTACAACGTCATACCAATCCCAATCCAACCGACACTACAGGACACGGCAGAAACCAAAACAATCATCCATCCTATTTTACCCCCACCCAATCCGCCGGTAGCTAGAAACCCTACGAAGCTGTGGGCTCTCCGGTTCCTCCAGTTATGGCCGAGGCGGAAAGTACGGCAGGATTCATGTTTCGTTGACGCTTTCCTAGGCTAATCCGGAAGGGGCTTTGTATTGTTGGGTAGAATAGCCTTTCGCTAGGTAGCCCTTGGATGTCCCTCCGCGCCAATGCCGGGTCGCGTATTATTGGGGCGGTGAGCATTGGGTGGTATGGGGAGAGCCCGCGCCAGGTGAGAATAGTAGTCTCGGAATATACGCAGTAGTTTACTTCCATAATTTGTTTCTCTGATCGTAATTTTGTGGTTCAAATTGATCGCGAGACGGAGTGAGACTAGTGAGTGAAATGGAAAGCCAGTCTCTCAGGGTTCCACCCTCCGTGCTCACGTTTGTGGCTGGGATAGCTAGTTGGCATCCGCCGAATGAAATACTGTACCATGGGTTAAGCTCTATAATTTATGACAGCTAGCCCCCTATGATATATTTAGGTATGCTCCTTCCTTATATTTCCCACAATTGCCTCAGGAGCCCTTCCTCTATCGCACCAATGTTCCTCCATCTAGACAAGGAAAGAAGCGCTCTATGTACAGTTCATCTATTACTTGGGAAGAGGTTGAGTGGAGAGAAAAGGAAGCGGAAGGACAAAAACAAATAGTAGGGGAAAAAAAGATAAAAAAAGGCGCAGGATATAATTCACAACTAGAAGGGAACAAAATATGATTGAATGAAAACTGCAAGCTATAAATTGAATCCTCCACCCATAATAAAACTATTTTGTACCCCATCCACCGTACTCTACCTTACCCTATGAATAGAAACTCATATATCATCACTTGACTGTTAGAGAGGAAGTTTCACACGTCGGTGATAATACGTATGTGCACTCCCATCTCTGGGGATCTGCTTAGCCTGAGAGGGATAATGTCCACAAACAGCCTCCATGAGCAACACGGCTTTGGAGGGAAGGAATGGGGACGATTTCCGCGAGGTGGTGTCTCCTAAGGCTCAAGTCGGGCTGGGGGTTGGCACTTCGCGGGCCTGTAAGAGTGCTATCACTTTCGTGTGGACACCCTCCACTGCGTACATGGGCGGTGTTGTGCCGTCCGTATCTGGCTTGTCGGATTGACCTCTTTCCGTCTGAGTAGTATTTCCACCACTTCCTGAAGTCCAAAATCAGCAGCATGCATAAGCGGTGTTTCGCCCCATCTGTTTGGCTGGTCAGGGTTGACATCTTTCCGCTCAAGCAGCATTTTCACTATTCCCACGCGTCTGTTGCTAGCGGCATGGTACAACGGTGTGTCGCCGTACTTATCTGGCATATTAGGATTGACCTCTTTATGACCGAGTAATATTCGCACTACCCCCTCATGGCCATTCGAGGCGGCATACGAGAGGAGTGTCCTACCGTTATGATCTACCTTGTTGGGGTCAGCGTCTTCACGCCTGAGTAGTATTTTCGCTATTTCCTCATCACATGCAGCCGCATGCCAGAGTAGTGTTGCGTCCCATGTATCGGGATTGTCGGGGTCGACCTCCTGGTGGGCGAGAAGCATTTTTACCACTTCCTTATGTCCTCTCTGAGCCGCATACGCAAAAGGTGTAGTACCAGTATCATCTGGCTCGTGGGGGTTGACCTCTTGCCGTCCAATGAGCATTTTCACTACTCCCTCATGTCCACACTCAGCAGCGATTGAAAGTGGTGTTCGGCCAAGCTCAGATGCCTGGCAGGGGCTAACCTCTTCCCACCCGAGCAGTACCTTCACCACTCCCTCGTGCCCCCAGAAAATGGCATGATGGAGGGGTGTTGTGGCGAACCGATCTGCCTTATTGGGGTCGACCTCCCCCCGCTTGAGTAATATTTTCACTACTTCCTGATGGCCATTCTGTGCAGCCCATGCAAGCGGTGTTCGCCCGGAAAAATCCCGCCCGTCAGTATCATGAGGTCCAATTTCTATCAATACAGCCACAAGCTCAACAACTCCGAAAAATGATGCCCAGTGTAGCCCGCTGAACAGCATATCCATAACCCTACCCCGCAGCCCAAGAAACAGATCTTCCAAAAGAGATTTGATGGATATGTGGTTCCCGCATTCCTGGAGCAGCTGTAGCGCAAGTGATCTCCCGTGGTCGGAAAGTTCCCTTTTCGCGTGGACCCCCCAGTAGAGAGAACTGTATTTTAGAAAGGGCAATTTAAGGATGTCAGGAGAATAATCGGATGGAATGGCCTTGACCTGATCGAAATTCAGATACGTCAAGCAGATCTCGGCCATTGCCGAGTGAGGTCTAGTGAAAATATAGGGGGTGGTGGAAAGATATTCTTGCAGAGTATAGTGGATTAGTCGCACGGTTGATGCCTCCTTATCCACAGTGATAAGCCCTTGGCAGCAGCCAACTAATGCCGTGATTGAAGGGATGTTGTCGGGATTCAAATCCGTGGAGCTTAGCTCAATTGCTAGAGCATGGCAAAGCTCATCCACCATCAACGGCCGTTCGGCATAGCAGATCCACATCAAAGCTGCTATCGCGAGTCTCGGTCTATCCCCACCCTGCGCCTTTATCCGTTCTATCGTCGCACCGTAGGCACCTCCCAATCCCAATCCACCCGTTATTTTCCTAAGCCTTTCTCGTCTCCGATGTATTGTTGACTCTTTCAAGATTGCCTCGATATTTAGGGAAACGAGTAGAAACCTAAATATCTCTATTAGCGGATCATATCAGACGGGATTCTATGCCACTACTCACATTTCGGATATATTCTCGGGAATCTTCTCTAAAATTTCTGCCTCTAGAATCCCATCCATGGCATCTGGAATTTCGTCCTCGCCCAGTTTGACACGAAGGTATCCGACAATACCGGCTTTAGTGGGACATATAGGTACATTGATCATTCGTCCGGCGAGGCGCTTTTCCGTCTCGGCTCGAATGTGGGGCCTGCCAGTAACGAATATCCGCATGGTTGGAGACTTCTTAAGAATTTTTTTCAATGAATCAAGGACCCTCACTCGTTGCACTCCGACACATTCATCGAGGGCGTCAATACAAATAAACGTGGGTTGTGAGGATGTGATAGCCTGCAGCATCTTCACGATATCAACGAGCTGTGGTCCACATCCACCGATGGCTTGTTTCTGCTGTTGGAATGCCCTCGATATTTCCTCCGGAATCCTCTCCATTCCACTAACCATCTGTTTCAACAAGGAACCCAACATATTGGTCGCAGACTGTTCCTTTCGTGCCGCGAAGTCGAAGTAAAAACACGCGACGGGGGTGTTTTGTCCTCTAGTCTGATTGCACAGACTATCTATCACTAGCGAACTGTTATCATGGCTTGTTAGTACAGGCTCTCTTGCTTCTGTCCTCGCGGAATAATCCTCGTCACCTCATAAAAGTTTTGCCGACCCCCGGATCTCCATAGCAAAATAGAACTGCGCTATCACCATTACTTTCCCTACTCAACCCGCACCATCTTCTGAATTCCGCACTTTGTACGAGCCATTGACCAACATCGTTGACACGGCGCTCCCGAATGTCCCGATGTCGTAAACTAGGCTCCAGGGGTGATAACCAGGCTAGGAGATGGGGCCGATCATCGGCAACAGTACAGTTGTTCCACACAGTATTAAAAGAGTTCGTATAGTTGAAGCAGTTATTGTTATCTTTGGTGGTATATCGAGACATTTTCTACTCTATATTGCTTCCAATGTTCAAGAGAAGGAGGTACAAAGTATGGTCGGTTGATATTCCTGGGAGTGGGATTGGGCGTGGGAGAAATGCTGGGTCTGGCTGGTAAGAAGCGGGGGTCACCACTACATGGCAAGTATAAATTCTTATGGCGCCTAGCAACAGCTTAAGTAAACCACCCGAATGGTGTGAGGCTGGTATCATTCTGTTGGCTTCTCAACAACCTTTTTAAATAAGATAAACTATCATAATCAACTGTACCGGTGTGCTGAGGGCCGGATTGATGGGGTACCGCAAAAACTGGAATAATTGGACCTCACGCTAGTATGTTGACTCAAGGGACTTTCCGCGCGCCCAACCTTATGTCAACATACTAGCGTGAGGTCCAATTATTCCAGTTTTTGCGGTAGTCTAGTGGTTCGGAGGACACTTTTTCACCCAACAAAACACCTTGTTAGCTAGCCTTGGCGCGCACACATTCTCTGCATATAAGCCGCCTTTGTGTATCATAGTTTAGAGAGACAAGTCTCCGGGGGTATTAACACCCAATAGACGACGTTCTCTTGCCCTTTCAATTTATCCAAGATCTCCTCCCTCTATCCCACCCCTGTTCATTCGATTAGGCAATAGGTCGCCAGGTCAATTCTCCACAGACTTTTTGTCCGGTTTAGTAGAAGGTCACGATCACACTCACACGGGTGGACACGGCTCGGTCGAACACACCATCCAACTAGGGGAAGCCCAACGAACGCCCCCACACCGGTAATGGTTTTTGTTGAAGCGCCTAATTCAACAGTACGGCTTCTTGGTCCAAGCTTACCGTTAAGCGGTATCGCACGATTCTTCTAGCGACCTGCGAACATTCCAACTTTACTCCTAAACGTTAGTGGTCGGACAACCCCTCTCCCTCTCAGGCCTTGCTGTTTTCGGTCTGGTTATTTTAAATCTGGAAGACTGTCTTTTTTCGATATGTGGTGTTTTTTCTTCTTCAAAATTTAATTTCCCGAAGCCTGCGTCAATCCCGTGTCCCAGAAAAAAAGATCTAATATTTGTTGGGGAAAAAATGTCAAAACAAAAAAGACAACTTCTGTTTTCCGAAGTTGCGACGGCCAGAGTGAACCCAGAGATTCTTTTCAAATGGATTTGAAGTCTGCCAAGGTCGGCTAGACCCCCCACTCAAGCTTTGCATTAGGGCACATGGCGTTCCAAACCCTGATTGCTTGTAGCATGCGAAAAACCTTAACCATGCCAAGGTTAACTAACACCCACCTGGAAGCTAACTTTAGGCATCGCAGGAAAGTTTCACCTACAATAGCCTATGCAAAGACCGGAGAGCCTTTTCCCTGACCGGTGGAATGTTCTACTATAAAGGCACCTCGGGGATCCTGTTTTCTGGACAACGGTAGCGACATTCCGATAACCTAACACTGTACCTAATCTCAGGGCACTGGGGGGGTGGCACCGCATCGGCAAAGCAAATCCGCCAAAACCAAAACCCCCCGTTGAAAGCATCGTCTACCGATACAACAAAGAGATCCGGGGCCTTGTAGTCGCCTATGATCATACTCCTATTTAGAGGCGAGAGCTTGCGCATCTACATACTAGAAAATTAAACCGGCCAAATACCCCGTAAGTTAGCGCCCGATTCGCCCCTCAACAGATCGCAGCCCCCCCCCACCAACCATGCTGCTCGCGAATCAGAAATCTAACCATAGTTTACACTAACCAACGACGAGGGGGAAAAAAACAAAAACGCGAGTTGAGAACTCGGCGAAGCGACAATGCTCACAGAATTTTTATAGGAGATAGGTTATTTATGCGCCTATTTTAGTCATAATACAGCCGAGTTGGTTTACCGTGGAATAACGGTTTACCATATGATACCATATTATAACGTTACACTACGGTAATCGCAACCCAACCAGAACTACAGTACACGGCAGAAAACAATATCATACCATCATCCATCCTATTTTGCCCCATCCAATCCGCCGGTAGCTGGAACCATACGACGAGGTTTTGGGCTCTCCGGTTCCTCTACAGTAGTTGTGGCCGAGGTACAAGTGCGGGGGAATTGATGTTTCGTTGACGCTTTAGTAGGCTGATCCGGAAGGGGCTTTGTATTGTTGGGTAGCCTTTCACCAGGTACCGTAGCCCTTGGATGTCCCTCCGCGCCATTCCCGGGTCGCGTACTGTGGGGTTACAGATTGAACTACGGGTGTTTAGTTAGTTATTTCTTTTCTTTTCTTTACATTCACAAGCGTAGCTAGTTCTTATTTAGCTAGCGGGCGAAGTGGCGGGCATGGCTCCTGGCAGGGAGTGATTGGTAATCACTGGCATATATCGTGGGCTTTTGAGCGGGACGGGAAAACAAGACAACCAGGGAGGACCACACTTTGTATCTACACCATACTCCTTAGACCTTTCATATCATCAGTGTTTGTCATATCATATCATCAGTGTTTGTCATATATCAGCACCGGCGAGACTTTAGTAACTTACTACCTATTGTGAGCGGTGTTTTGCCCACTTAGGTCCTGCTAAAGCATTCCTACCGGTTGATCATTTCTCTTTGTCTGTCCGCTCCCTAGCCCCTCACCAGCGAACCTACCCTTGTCCAGAAATTATTGTTTCAGTACCATTGGGTGGTGAGCATTCGGCGGCATGGGCAGGGCCCTCGCCGGGTGAGAATAGTAGTCTCTGAATACAAGCAGTAGTCTACTTCCCTAATCTATTTCTCTTATCGTAATATTGTGGTTCAAATTGATCGCGGGACGGAGTGAGACTAGTGAGTGAAATAGAGAGCCAGTCTGCCAGGCCTCCACCTTCCATGCTCACGTCTGTGGCTGGGGTAGCTGGTTGGTATCCGCCAAATGAAGTACCGTACCATTCGTTAAGAGGTATAATTTATGACAACCAGCCCCTATAACATATTTAGGTATGGTCCTTATATTTTTCACAATTTCCTCAAGAGCCCTTGCGTTATTGCACCACTGTTCATTTATCTGAAAAAATAAAAATAAAAAAAGATGAAAAGATAAAAAAGAAACCCTCTATACCCAGTTTATCCATCGCTCTAAGAAGGGCGTGGGTGGAGAAGAAAGGAAGGGGGAAAAAAACAGTCTGAGAAAAAATCATAATAAAGGCACAGGGAAGGATTTACAGCAAGAGGAGAAATTAAATATGATAAGATGAAAATTGCAAGCTCTGAACTGAACCTTCCTGCAATAATCGAGCTGCCCTGCCTCGACAACCTGACTCCTCTGAACTTGGTGAATATCACCCCTCGACTAGGGTAAACAGGGAGTTTCGCGCGTGTGTGATAACATATATGTGCCTTCCCAACGAATGGAGTTTCGTTTGCCGGAAAAGCATGATGTCCACAGGCAACTTCCATGAAGAGTATGCTTCGAAAGGGAGGGAATGAGGGTGGTTTCCACGAGGTGGTGTCTCCTAGGCCTCAAGTCGCACTGGAGGTTAGCACTTCGTAAGGCTGTAGCAGTGCTATCACCTTATGGCCAAACCTCACTGCGTACGTGAGCGGTGTTTCACCGGCAACATTTGGCTTGTGGGGGTTGACTTCTTCCAGTCCGAGCAGTATTTTCACCATACCCTCATGTCCATACACAGCAGCATACTAGAGCGATGTTTGACCACAATTATCTGGCGAGTCGGGGTTAACATCTTCATGCTCGAGTAGCATTTTGACAACTTCCTGCTGTCCCACGAAGGCGGCATCCAAGAGCGGAGTTTTTCCGTTATTATCAGGCTTGTCTGGGTCAACTTCTTCACTCTCGAGTAATATTTTCACCACTCCCTCCATTCCCATTGATGCAGCATGCGAGAGCAGTGTCCTGCCATCATTATCTGGAACATAGGGTTTAACGTCTTCGCACCGGAGTAGCAATTTTGCTGTTTCCCTATCACTACAGAGAGCCGCATGCCACAGCGGTGTAGTGCGCAACGAATCCGGCTTGTCGGGGTTGACCTCTTCATAGATGAGGAGTATTTTTACTGCTTCCTCATGTCCTTTCTGAGCCGCATCCATGAGCGGTGGTCTGTTGAAATCATCTGGCTTGTTGGGGTTGGCCTCTCCTCGCTCGAGGAGTATTTTCACCACTTCCTCATGGCCACTCCGAGCAGCCAATGCTAGTGGTGTGTACCCTAAAAAATCTCCTTTGTTGGCATGGCAACATCTCGCCTCTATCAAATCAGCCACAGCCTCAACCACTCCCAGAAACGATGCGCAGTGTAGCCCGGTGAAAGGAAAACGCATGCTCGCACCCTCACGATCTAGGTGTTCTGCTTGTTACAGAAGCAATTTGATGGATATGTGGCCACCGCATTCCCGGAGCAGCTGCAGCGCAAGTGATCTCCCGTGGTCCGAAAGTTCCCTTTTCGCGTGGACCCCTCAGTAGAGAGGACAGTATTTTAGAAGGGGTATTTTAAGGATGTCGGGAGAACGATCAGATGGAATGGCCTTGACCAGTTCGGAATTTAGATAGGCCAAGCATGTCTCGGCAATTTTCGAATGCGGTGTACTGAAAATATTGGGGGAGGTGGAAAGATATTCCTGTAGAGTAAAGTGGATTAGTCGCACGGTTGATGCCTCCTTATCCACCGTAATAAGCCCCTTGACAGCAGTCCACTAATGTCGTAATCGAAGAGATGTTGTCAGAATTGAAATCCGTTGAGCCCCGCCCGACTGCGAGAGCGTGGCATAGCTCATCCACCCAATGGCCGTTCCGCATGACTGATCCACATCAAAGCCTCCATTCCGAGTCTCGGTATATCCTCATCCTGCGCCTTTACCCGTTCTATCGTCGCACCGTAGACGTCTCCCACTCCACCTGTAATTTTTTTTAAGCCTTTCTCGTCTCCGATATATTGTCGGTCCTTGCAGGATTGCTTCGATATTTAAGGAAACCGGTAAAAACCTATGCATAACTATTAGCAAATAACAAGGAACGGGATCCAGAGTTTCGCTGCTCATACACACATTTCTGATATATTTTCGGGAACCTTCTCCATAATGTCCGCCTTCACGCTCTCATCCATGGCATCTGGTGTTTCGTCGTGGCCCAGCCTAACACGAAGGTATCTCGTGATATCGCCTCTGGTAGAACTTATAGTGACAGCTGCCACTTGTCCGGCAAGACGGCTTTCAACCTCCGCCCGATTATGGGGCTTTCCAGTCACAAATATTCGGGTTCCCGGGGACTGCCGAAAGATTTCTTTTAGCGAATCAAAGAGCCTGAATAGTTCCCCTCCGTCACATTCGTCGATAGCATCAATGCACATAAATGTGAGCTGTGAGGTTGTGATTGCCTGTAGCATTTTCACCAGTTGCGGCTTGCACCCGCCGATTGTCGTTTTATGCTCTTGGAAGGCACGAGATACCCCTTCCGGAATCTTTTCTATTGCATTAACTATTTGTTTTACTAAGGAGCCCAACACACTGGTCGCAGAATGCTCCTTTCGCGCTGGAAAGTCGAAGTAAAAAGATGAAATAGCCTTGTTTCGTCCTCTAGTCTGATCGCACAGCCTGTCCACAACCAGCGAACTACCACCATGTCCCGTCAGCAAGAGCTCGCTTTCTTCTCTCTCTCTCCGGTGAATAATTCCTCATACCTGATAAATGTTTTCCCGACTCCTGGACCCCCACTACAACACAGCACTGCCTTATCACCTTCACATGCCCCACCAAATCCGCACCATCTTCTGAATTCCTGAGTCTGTATTAGCCATTCCCCGCACCATTTATACGGCGCTCCCGAATATCGCAATACCGTAAGCTTGGCTCCAGGGGTGATAGCCAGGTTAGGAGTTGAGACCAATGGCCGGCAACAGTATAACTATTCTATACATTAAAAGAGTTGGTATTGTGGGAGAAGCTGGTACTGTGATTTCTGGTAAATTGAAACATCTTCCACTGTTGATTGCTTGCGTGGTAGAACTAGAAGAGTATCCGACCGAGGATGGTTTGTGAGTTCTGGAGAGGGGAAAGAAGGATTTGGATACCGGTAGTTAAAGAAGCGGGGGTCTCCTGGTGTTACAGCAGCGTCACATATCTCACAACCTCTACTTCCGAAGAACCGCCCAATTCAGCCAGCCGAATGGTGGGCAACTGATATTATTCTTGTGGATACCGGTACTCTGTCATTCCTGCAGGATGAGGCGTCACACGGGGGTTTCTATGTCCTACTAGCAGCCTACCTTATAAGTTTGGTCAATGACGGGGCAACCCGCCAGCCACAAACAAAAACCTCCGGGCACGATCTCAACCACAACTAAATCGCCACCTCACCTATTTAACACCGGGGAAGGTCGGTCTTAAACACTCATATCTCATCGAAGAGCCATACCAAATTAGTGAAATCCAGCCATGATAGGCAGTAGGCAATTGTCTATACTTCCTAAGCTTCCAGTACATGTTACTATCATAGATAGGTGAGCAAACGGCTCGGGTATAGAGACAGCACCAACTGAGGAAAGTGGTATGCACACATTCCCGGTCAGAAAGGTGTGAGAGATGGTGCTGTTTTACAGCTGTCGGGGCTTCCATACCAAGAATTTGTATCCTTGCCGGGATAGCTCCCACAGCAATATCTTTGAAAGGGCAAGCCGATGCTAATTTTTGGATTGGAGACAGGAATAGGTTGCATTGTCATTACATAGTATACAGACAAATTCCTAATAAGATGCCCCAACTTGGTCATGCACACGACAATGTGGGCCACAATTTATCCAAATACTTTGAGAACCGTAGGGAGTGAATAATTGCCCTCCCACAACCAAATAAATTACAAGATTAGCGTGATATATAGCAATACAGCCGGAGGCATGGTAAACCGATCAAAACCAAAACCAAAACCAAAATTCGTGGCACCATACGAGCCAAGATGGAGAAAGAGCATGGTGTGAGGCAGGATCGCCGGGAAGGCTTCACGGATGATTGGGAAGCAGTAGCCGCTGAACTACAGAGTCAAACATCCATCGCAGAATGTTGCTGGATGTCTGACTCTGTAGTTCAGCGACTACTGCTTCCCAATCATCAGTGAAGCCTTCCCGGCGGTCGTGCCTCCGCCATGCCCCTTCTCCATCTTGGTTCGTATGGTCCCTAATAGAAGCATCAGACACGATATGACAACGAGAGGTGGGGTTGAATCAAAAAACAATCAAAAGGCCGGGAAAAGGGTTTTTTCATACCGCGAGTTATAAGATAGAACCCCTTCTAACAAACATGTGAATATAGCCGAGGGAGCGAATAAGCTACTGGTAACACTCCTGCTCCTTCCCCCTCTTCCACTGATGGATACCGGTACTTATGTAGCCGAGTTGGGGCCGAAAATTCCCAGACAAAGTTCCGGCTATTTTTGCTTACTAAGGTATTAAAGTATTTTACCCCCATACTCAGAAGTCGCGAATCAACCCCCCTCCTGCCCCCTCCAACCCCCTGTGTTCAATTTACCGAAGGGATCCTTTGCAAAACCGATCACAGATAACCATATCTTAACTACATATTCGCTAACCACGATGCTAATCTTATCATACCCAATCCATACCGCAGTCCGTCACGTCGCCCCCCACTAATCCCCATCTAACTCGCACTACCGGGCACAGGGATAACCACCGTTCCGCCGCACTTTCTCTCCCCGTACAGTTCGCTAGCAGATGGAACACTGCGATTCCGTGGGCTCTTTTTCTCTCTCTGTTCCCAACCCAGGTAGGGCTGCCCTTAGTATTGGTATGCGGGTCGAGGTAGCTAGGGTTGTTGGCATCCTTTCCCGCCAATTTTACGGCACGGACGACCACCGGGGTGAGCGCCTGGCGGCATCATTTGGATATGCGCTACGGTAGATCTGCCTGATTGTTCCCCTGCTGGTATGTTGAATGCCGTCGGGTAGATCGCTGTACGGGTGGGTTCCTCGGGTGACAGGGTTTGTTTGTTAGGTCTCCACATATACTCGAGTACACCTGCACAGGGCGAGGTGGGTGGCGAGTAGGTATGGTCAGTGGACAAAATCAACCAATCACCAACGACCGACGGCAATGCGGCCCTCCCGATCACCGCGCACTTCCAACACCACCTGAAGATATTTCTCTAGATTAATTCCTACTATGTATTCTACTATATATTTACATATTTATTTATTTATCTGTTTTTGGTTTTTATGATAATGGGGTTGGTGCGGGAGTGCCGTTGTTATGGCTGATGTTTTTCCCGTTGCTTGGTGATCTGTTAATTTTGTCCAGGGACAATATCCACCAAGCGCAATGCCGTACTCTTCATTAAACCATAATAATCTATCTCCTATCCTCGATACCACCTTTATACAATTATTTATAATAACCTGGAAAAACCTTGCCCTATCGTAGACCGTTTTTCCTCAATCTAGAGAAGCGCGGTATAATCGGTCCACCTGTCACACCTATCACTGACATGTTGGGAGGGGAGCAATGGAAAAGAAGGAAAAAACAACACAAGAGAGCAAAAAAAAAGAGAGAAGGAAAAGGCGCCCGAAGGGAATTGAGCCTCGATTGAATATGATAGGATAGAGGATGCTTTCTGACAATAATGAAACCATTTCACCCCGCCGACAAGACTACTGCGCATTGTGAACCGGAATTCATGAATCCTCCTCACTCGATTAAGTTAGGCAGGGAGTTTCAGACGGGAGATAGCATAACACCGGTATGTGCATTCCCAGCTCGGGGACCTCTTTCGCGTGCAGCAGGTGGTGTTAAAGAGATAATCCCGTGGGCAGCATGGGACTAAAGAGAAGGGTGATTTCAATGAGGGTAGAGATTCCTAGGCCCCGAGTTGCGCTAGGGTTCCAGCCTCGTGGGACTGTAGTAGAGTTTCTAGCTCCTGGGAGCCCAAGCTAGTTGCGAGCATGAGCGGTGTTTGGCCTTGGTTATCTGGCTTGTTAGGATTGACCTCCTCGCGCCCGAGTAGTATTTTAGCAACCCCCTCATGCCCACCTAAAGTAGCATACATCAGCGGTGTTCGACCGTCTTTGTCCGGCTTGTCGGGGCTAACATCTTTCCGCCCGAGTAATAGTTTTACCACTTCCTCATGTCCACCAGAAGCAGCCTGCGAGAGCGGCGTTTGGCCATTATTGTCTGGTTTGTCGGGGATGACCTCTCTCCGCCCGAGCAGTATTTTTACCACTCCGTGATGCCCGCTCCTGGCGGCTAGCGAAAGTGCTGTATCTCCGGCGGAATCATGCGTGACTGGGTTAACCAGTGGCTGATCGAGCAGTATTTTCACTACTCCCTCAAGTCCAAGATAAGCGGCATACGCGAGCGGTGTTTTCCCGCCGCCATCTGGCATGTCGGGTTTGACCATTGCATGGCTGAGGAGTAGTTCGACCACTCGCTCATGCCCACACCAAACGGCATAAAATAGCGCTGTCAGGCCGGCCAAATCACTCAGGTCGGGGCGGACCCCTGGCAGCCTAAGAAGAATTTCCACCACTTCCTCATGTCCATTGCGCGCAGCCCATGAAAGGGGAGTAGACCCTCGAGTATCTCCTGCGTTGATATCGTTCCCCCTCCTTATCAAAGTGGGCACAAGATCCGCAATTCCGAAGAACGATGCGCAGTGGAGTCCACTGAAGGGGGAGCTGATATTGATATCAGAAGCGCTACCAAAGTTTCTAGCACAGCTCCCGCGATCCAGATGATTTACATGTTCTAAAAGCAACTTGCTCGATATGTGGCCATCGTATTTCCAAAATAGCTGCAGTGCAAGCGATCTTGCGCGCTCTGAGAGTTCCGTTTTCGCATGGATTCCCCAGTACACGGAACAGTATCGTAGGAAGGGCTTGTCATGGATAACGGCAGGGGAGTCGGCTGAAAGGGCTTTGACATGTTCGGAATTCAGATATGTCAAGCAGATCTCTGCCATTGTTGAGTGAGGTGAACCGAAAAGATCGCGACGGGCAGATAGATACTCTTTCACAGTAGGGTGGATCAGTCGCACAGTAGATGTCGTTTTATCCACAGTGATAAGCCCTTGACAGCAGCTCACCAGTGTCGAGATTGAAGGGACGTTGCCGGCATTGAAGTCATTAGAGCGTAGCTCAACTGCTAGGGCATGACAGAGCTCATCCGCCCTCAGGGGCCTCTCCGCGTGACTAACCCACATCAACGCTGCCACCCCAAGTCCTGATTTACCCTCATCCTGCGCCCTTATCCGTTCTATCGTCGCACCGTAGACATCTCCCAATCCCAATCCACTAGTTATTTTGTTAAGCCTTTCTCGTCTCCGATGAATAGTTGGTTCTCGCAAGATTGCCTCTATATCTAAGGAAACAAGTCGAAACCTGAATATTCCTGTTAGCGGATAATCGGGATATGATTCTCAGCACCATTGGCTCTACTCACACCTCTGATGCGTTTTCGGGAACCTTCTCCATAATACCTGCCTCCAGACCCTCATCCATAGCATCGGGCGTTTCGTCCTCCTCGAGTTTAGTCCGAAGGTATCCGGCGATATCCACTCTGATGGGACTTATAGAGACACTTTTCACATGCCCAGAAAGGCGCTTCTCGATCTCAGCTTGAATATGGGGCCTTCCGGTTGCGAATATTCGGGTACCTGGGGATTTCTGAAGGATTCGTTGAAGCGAACGAAGGAGCCTGACTCGCTGACCTCCCGAGCATTCGTCTAGCGCGTCGATACAGATAAATGTCCGCCGTAAGGACGTTGTGAGCTGCAGCATCTTCACGATGTTAGCGAGCCGGAGCCTGCGCCCACCGATACTCGTTTTCTGCTGTTGAAAGGCCCGCCATATTTCCTCCGGAATCGTTTCCATCCCAACAAGCATCTGCTTTAGTAAGGAGCCTAGCACATTGGTTGCACATTGCGTTTTTCGCGCTGCGAAGTCCAAGTAAAAACATGAAATGACAGTGTTTTGTTCGCTGGTCTGATCGCACAGCCTGTCCACTACTAACGAGCTATATCATTCCCGTTAGCACGGGCTCGCTTCCTTCTCTCCCTAGTGAAAAGTCCTTGTTACATACCTGATAAATGTCTTTCCGACTCCGGGATGTCCATAACAAAACAAAACAGAGCTTCCACCTTCCCCTCTCTCACTACCAGCGTACCATCTTCTGAATTCCTCTGTTTCTAAGAGCCATTCCCCAACATCATCGGCACGGTGTTCTTGAATGTCCCAATGCCGCCCGCTAGGCTTCAATGGTGATAACCAGGCTAGGAGTTGGGACCGATCACCAGTAATAGTATCGCTATCCCATGCTTCAGAGACGTTCCCATTATTGGAGAATGTGGTGCTGGCATTGACGGTATATTCAGACATCTTCCACTCTTTTCTCTATCGCTCGCACGGTCGAAATGGAGGAGCTTCTGGGTATGGTTTGCTAATGATATTCTTGTGGCGGGGGGAAAGTTGGTCTAGTTGAAGAAAAGCGGGGTGTGTGCTGCTGGTGTTAAAGCAGCATCGCAGGCACCCTTACTTGGCTACTGTCACGGCCTTCCGATTCAGTGATCCGAATCGTGTGTAACCGACATGATTCATCTGGTTGGCATGTCTGTACCCTAGGTGTCATACAAGTTTACCCGCAGTTCTAATTGCTAACATATCACACAACTCTCCTGCAATATTTGTACTACACTAGTAACTTATCTACGTTTCGGTCCCACTTCCATCGCCAAATCTCATGTGTCCTAGACACGCTATGTACACTCCCGTTCGCAAAGTTTTCGCGGAAGGACAGGTACTGTGGCGCTGTCTTGGCGGCAAGGTAGGTACTGGTACAAGAATTTGCGTATACTTTGAACTGAAAAGGTTGTTCTGGTACTTTAGTTGCCACCAAGACTTTGCCACAGTATCCGTCCTTCCGCGAAAACTTTGCGAACGGGAGTATACTACCGGTCACTTAATCCTCATACCCCAACATGTATCTGTGGCAGTGTTGCTGGCGCAAATGCAGCATGCGACCGAAGATCCCCGGAGATGGTGCATTTTCACCAGCCACGACACTGCCACAGGTACAGTACGAGTACTATACACGCCTCGATATGGAAATCAAGTGAACACGAGTGTACCAGGGCCTTCCATAAGCGAACAACAGCGTTTTATCCAGTTATGAAATCCTCTAATAATGCCCACCCAATACCTTTATTCCACCTACCGGTAGTAGGGCATGGAATATCACACACTTTACCGCGGATAGTCCCGTTGTCTTCATTAGTCTACTGTCCTTACGGAGGTACAGGGCATAAGTTTTGTAGGTTCCACAAGCGAGGTTTGCTGCCCTCACCCTCTGTGTAACCTACAAAACTTATGCCCTGTACCTCCGTAAGCAAAAGTAACCGAACGTCGCTTTGCAACCACTCTCACTTATTTTGTCAACAACCAACTCAACAATTGACCCCCAAAACCACAACCAAAAAAAATATTTAAAAATAAAATAGATATATCATCCTAATTAACACCTTGTCTGTGATCTATTCGCTTCGTCGAGATATTTTTTTTCTGTGGTAAAGGCACGATGCCTTCGAGAGTGAGGGGGAGGAGTTGCCCTGCTCTGTGGTGGAACATTGCCAAGTCAAATGTTCGGCTATTTTTGCTAAGGGGCAATACGGTACCAAGGTCGGCTCGACCTCCGCTTCTCAAACCTTTGCGCCATGTGGCTTAGCCTCCCAGGAAAAACCCCTACCAGTGTATGAAAAGCCCTACCACCAGCATGGCGGCCAACCTTGAGCATCGTAGAAAAGTTTCACCTGGCTTGTGTAATTATTGGAGATTCGGAGCTCCTTCTCAGTTTGGTGGAATGGTCTATAAAACTATCTTGGGGATCTCGTTTTCCGGCCATTAAGTTAGCGACGGAGCCGAACACTTTGCATCTAAGATCGGAGAGGCGCCCACGGTCTAGCATCTGAAAGTACGGGGAAAGCAAATCTGCCATAGCCGAAACCCCCCACCCCAAAAGTAACGCCCCAGATACTCGAGCAGATCTAGAGTCTAGTGCGGTTGACAGGTTCCCACTAGGCGCCGCAGGAGTCCGTTTTCATTGAGCTTCAGAATCTGCTAAACTGTTGAGCTCGCAAGCTTCCTAGCCTCGGATTAGCCCCCCACAGCTAACAGTGCCCTAACCGTTTGCTCGTTAACCAAAACTCTAATCCCAATCTATAGTAACCCACAGCTAAGCGAAAGTGCTCATAGAAGAATTTTTATAGGACAGTGATTATTTATACGGGTATTTTGGTTTACGGTGGGCTCGCTTCGCCGCGAAATATTAGATAGGTACCGAATCCTATTCTAAGTTATTGTGCGTGGACAAAATTAACGGAAGACCACGGGCGGCTTGACAACCATCGCTGCGGGACAACCTCGCGCAACAAACCCCACCACAAAAATCATTGCCACCCAACTCATACCACATAATACCTTCTCTTTTTTTATTCTAAGAAATAATGGCTCCTATTCTTCATAGTCATGCCAAAACATCTATTCCTTCTAAGCATCTCAGTGAATGGACAAGAGGGAGGGTGTATGCTTTGCATGAAAGGGGCATGCCCTTGACAGACATTTCCCATGACCTCAACATTTCTCTTACTATTGTTCATAGCACAGTAGCAAGAGGAGATTAAGAGGGGAAGGAGAAGGAAGGTAGAGGCAAACATCCTAAAACATCTAAGGCTCAGGATAAAGCTATGGTTGAGAAAGCCCTCAAAAATTACCATACCAGCTATCAAGACATTGCCAAGAAAATTGCACCAGATGTCTCTGATAAGACTATAAAGCGCAGACTATCAGGAAAGAATCTTAAAAAATGTGTGGTACAGGAGAGGGTACATCTTGATAAAGCTCTTGCTCAGAAGAGATTGAAATGGGCATTTGCTCATAGACATTGGACAAAGAATATGTGGAGGAGGAAGGCAATGTGTGGAGATGAGATAACTATTGAGAAAGGGGGTGGAAGGAGGAGAAAGTGGATATTTAGATATCCTGAAGAGAAGTGAAATAAGGAGTATGTTGAGGAAACTCCTCGGAAGGGAGAGAGGAAGGTTAGCCAAATGATGACTGGGTTTTTTTATGGTCAAAAGTATGGTTGTTTCCTTCCTGTTTTTTCTCATCATTCATCTGCTGGTGGTGGGGTTACTGGAAAGTCAATTATTGAGGTTTATGATCAATATGACTTTGTAGACATATGGGAGGATATTAAGAAAGAGTCTGGAGAAGAGGAGGTCTTATTAATCATTGACAATGCTAAAACTCACTTGCCCTTCATGAGATAGCGTAGAAAGCATGAAATTACACTTCTGGACATTCCTCCTTACACACTAGATCTCAATCCAATTGATAATATCCGGCCTCCGATTAAGGATAAGCTTTCTAAGCACTATCCTGATCTCCACTTAATGAACGTCCCTAAGGATTTGGTTAAAAAGGCAATTGAAGAGGCAATCACTCATTGTTGGGAACTTCTTGATTCAAACGTTTTTGATACTCTGGCAGGATCTATGGTGGATAGGGTAGAAGCAATTATTAAGGCTGATGGATGGTATACTAAGTACGGATTACTGCTATGTATTTATATTATTTTTTATTATTTTTTTTGGTTGATGTTGAGGTGGTTGAATGTATGGAGGTTGTCATCACCGGGCAAATTGGGCCTCCATTGCCGTTGTCATTCCGCCGGTAATTTTGTCCACCACAATACAGTCCTTGATTCCAACTTAGCCGAAACCACACCAGGCAAAAGAAAGCCGATATTCATCCTATGATACTTTACCTCTCCAATTCACTAATCGATAATAAAAAAAACGCACCGCTGTGTGGGCTCTTTGACTTTGTTTCCAACCTCCATGGGGGTATGATACCCTTGTTGATATGAAGCGTTCTTAGGCGAGTCACCCTAACCCGTGATCCCAAGCGCACAGTCCGACAGTGGGTTTTGAAAGGCCTGGGTTAGCCGCAGGCGGCCACCAAAGCCTGGCAGCCCCCATGAAGCCGCCAGGCCAAACACCTGAGTAGCCCAGCTCAGAGCCGCCAGAGAAACACCGCCCGCTTATTCAAAATTCGAACTTAGTCTTATTGTTATGAGTTGTTGATCGTAGAGGAGAGACTAAAACAGAGGGGAAAAAAGATATGAATCAAGTCAAAGCGAGTGGAACTTTGTCAATGCGGGGGAATCCTATCTTGCTTGTCTTTCTATCTACAGAGAAGTACTGAGTTTATATAGAAAATACAAGAGCTTTCCCGCGCACTTAATTCCTGTCCCTAGGACACGGAGAAGCTTCTAACAACTTCCTTAGACGGCCAGAAGTCCCTCCGGTGATGGCACCGCATCAGCGGAATTACGGTCCCCTCTTCACGGTGTTCTCTTATCCTTCTCGCTTTGCTTTCCAATCGTCTTCGGTCATGAGTGCGCATCCTCCGCTCTACTATACAACTAGGTATTGTGATTAGTGATTCCCCTTTTGTGCTTGATAATGAATGACAAACGAAACTATTAACCATGGGTTGACTAGATAGGAAAAGGTACAAAGGAAAGATGCGTGAGAGCGGAGTGATCGCCGGTGATTTGCAATAGAGAGGTACTCCTGGAGAGTGTAGTGGATCAAGCGAATAGTCAAAGCCTCCCCATCGATGATGACAAGCCCTAAGCAATAGCTCAACAATGTCTCCACCGAAGGAATCCTTTCGGTACCGAGATCCGTAGATCCTATCTCGACCGCTATGGCGCATAAGAGGTCATCGAGTTGTAATATCCTCTCCGAATGCGAGATCCACATCAGGACTCCCATTCCGAGCCTCGTTTTCTCCCCATCCTGGTCCTTTATCTGCTCAAGTGTCGGTTAAGGTTAGGCTTTTGTAAATTACAGGTTTGTAAATTACCGTAAATTACCGTAAACCTTCGGTAGAATATAATTATTTACGTAAAGTATTATTGGATTTACGATAAGGAGTAGTCGATATATTGTTGGCGTTTCCTGTTGGTACTTCCTGGCTTTTGTGAGGTCCCCTCATTGTAATCTTCCTATTGCGAGTTCACACCTGTTAATGTTAGGCCCTGTTTGGTTGTGATGGGAATGTTCCATTGGGTGACCGTTCCCTTGGGTGACCGTTTCTGCTGTGAAAATGACCTTCTCTCTGTTTTGAAACGGTCATTTGTATGGGACAACAGAACGGTCCCATCACGACTCAAGAGGGCCGTAGTCTTACAAAACACTCCATAACTGCTGGCAGCAAGAAACTCACATTCCCTAAATCCTAAAACTGTTTATTTGATTTACCAGTTAGGGTTTAGATTAATTTCAAACCCCAGGCTTGTAAATTACCTATGTAAATTGTAAATTATATTCTGTAAATTACAGTAAACTATCACAATTTACGCAAATTGCATAATCTTAGCTATGGTACATAATCTGAGCTAATTCTTTCACCTCCAAAAATATTTTCTCTCTACAAACACCGTAGGACACTACCGGTGTGGGGTGGTTTGGTACGCTTCCCCCAGTTGGATGGTGTGTTCGACCGAGCCATATCCACCTGTGTGCTGTGTTGTTGTGACCTTCCGATAAACTGGGTAATAGATCCGCTGCGAGTTGACCTGTCAATGGATGGTTAAGTGGGATAAGCCAGGATGGGATAGACAAGAAGAAACTGTGATCAATAAAGAGAGAAAGGAAACATTGTCTATTGGGCACTGATCCTACAGAAGGCTGCTCTCTGCTAAACTATGGTATATTAGAACAGCTTTTATGTAGAGAATCTATGCACGTCAAGGCTATCTAATATGGTGTTTTTGTTGGGTGGAAAACTGTGCTCTGAACGGCTAAACTGCCCCATCAATCCGGTCACCAACACACTGGGCCCTCTCCTTTCCCAGCCTTCGCCCCCAAAGGATATGAGTAATGTCTCTCTCTAACTTTAATGTAACATGAACTTTTGACATCAACCCCCTGGGTCCCCAACCTAGCCTACCGAGTGACTAAATATGATCACCTCCTACCCTTGCTCTTTCAATCTATTCTAGATATGCCTTAGCACTACCACCTGTTCCATCCATGCCATACACCTCTACCATATGCTCTCCTGTAGCCTGCTGCTCAGACTCTAGTATATCCACCATCTCCACGTCCTTTGCTGCTGCTGTCAATCTTGGCAGGTAGATTTTATGATTATTTAGGTGAACACAATGGTCTAAAGCTTCCTTCTTCACCTTGACTAGTTCTCTGGTATTGATGTTGAGTAGTCTCCCACTCTTGCCATGCCATGAGAGGTCAGACAGGATATAAGGTCCTTCCCATCAGGCCTCTAACTTGCCCCTTTTTTGTGGATCTAAAATATACCGACTCAACAGGACCAAATCGCCGGCCTTTGGGGACACCGAGCTTGCTGGGTTCTGGTTGGCTTCATGTTTCCCTGCTGTAACGGGGGCACCCTATAGAGAGGTGAACTCTAAGGTTGCGACCGCACCAAAACTCAAAGTAGAAGATAAAGATAGAGTAAAATAATTCACGAAGAATCAAAACGGTTAAACTTAATATCGTGAAGCTGAAAGCTTCACTCAATAAGTTCTCTCGAGGAAAAGTTGGTTCATCGAAGTAGAATGCCAAACGCTTAAACTTAAGTAGATATCAGATTTAAGCCTTTTGACATTCACCACTACTCCGATCTTGTGCGAGCACCCTGTCCTGCTCAGGGTTTGTCCGAGGTCTACCCTTCATCAGGAATTATCCTGCTGGAAGTGTCGGACCAACTCGGGTACACTTAACTCCGTCAATAGGATATGAGTTTCTGCAATGCATCTCCAATACAACCGCAGGTGGAAAAACTCTTCCTATCGAAGTC
>Ga0307509_10002482_pt1 | contig 29785 bp, 26 predicted proteins | sample 10_EM_MG_FD_202245 | JGI IMG/M metagenome (GOLD analysis project Ga0307509, IMG submission 202245) | Populus trichocarpa ectomycorrhiza microbial communities from riparian zone in the Pacific Northwest, United States - 10_EM | ecosystem: Host-associated > Plants > Roots > Unclassified | place...
GTCCACCACCTAGGTATTGACTCCGGTTGTTGTCATAACAGCTAGCCACTGGTATGACTTCGATAGGAAGAGTTTTTCTACCTGCGGTTGTATTGGAGATGCATTGCAGAAACTCATATCCTATTGAAGGAGTTAAGTGTACCCGAGTTGGTCCGACACTTCCGGCAGGATAAATCCTGATGGAGGGTAGACCTCGGACACACCCTGAGCAGGACAGGGTGCTCGCACAAAGGTCGGAAGTAGTGGTGAATGTCAAAGGCTTAAATCTGATATCTACTTAAGTTTAAGCGTTTGGCATTCTACTTCGACAACCAACTTTCCTCGAGAGAACTAAATTGAGTGAAGCTTCGAGCTTAACTATATTAAGTTTTACCGTCGATTCTTTTGAATTATTTTACCTCATCTTTATCTTCTACTTTGAGTATTTGGTGCGGTCGCAACCTTAGAGTTCACCTCTCTATAGGGTGCCCCCGTTACAAAGACACAAGAAGGCTTTGGGTCTAGAGCTTTACTATTTTCGAAGATCATTGTTCGATTGCGCCTCTGACACTCACGGAACTGCAGCAAAGTACGTTTCTGAGTTGGAGCCCATCATCGAAGCTCTACGAGAAGCGGACGAGGAGATCAAGGCTCGCCAAAAGACATTCTACCTGCTGAATGGACTGCCTCAGTCCTGGCGAGAATGGCGAGACCTACAAGCGACGATAATACAACCTGATAAACCGGACGACCTCATCGCAGCTATTAGGGCTAGAGAATCTACTCTCAATGGAGATAGGCTGGCTGACGGCAATGGCGAGACTGTACTTGCAGTTCAAGGCTGGAACAACGGTTACCAAGAGGGTAGGAGGAAGTTCGATGGACGAAGCTCGAAGGGTGATTCTGGCGGCGATGCACAAGGTGCTGGGATGTCGGTTACCTGCTATTATTGCCAAAAGAAGGGCCACCAGAAGAGCGAATGTTGAAAATTCAAATACGATCAGAGAAGGGGTGTTGTGGCGGACAAAACTTCGACGGCTGCGCAGGCGGCACCGGGTGATGCGCCGAACTCGTCTCTGTTTACAGCTTTCAGTACTCCTCGCTTTCCATCAGACGAAGGCAATTGGCTACTGGACAGCGGATGCAGTAACCACGGTCCTGGCTCACGAAAATGCTTCACTACGTATACGCCAATTCCCCAAGAAAACCACACCATCAGAGTCGCCAACAACTCCGAGATCGACGCTCTTGGACGAGGCGATGTTACCCTTAACGTGTGGGACGCTGGCGAGAAGTGCGGGAAGACTCTCATCCTTCACGACGTTCTCCATGTTCCGGACTGTGGTCGGAATAGTTTGCTCTCCAACTCGCCGCTACCAAAGTCGAACCTGTTTGTCGACTTCCACCGCAATGGAGGAGCATCACTGAGGAGAGAAGGGAAGAAGAGCTCTTGGATTGAAGCAATGGCGATTGATGGTCTCTACATTTTGAGAACCATGCTGGAAAGCGATGATTCTTATGAGGGGAAGTCGGAACAAGGGGTGATGGCCGTAACTAAGGATCATGCAGCCGTTAGAGAATCAGCAGTGTGGCATTTTCGCCTTGCACACCTGGGTGTGGATGCGGTTCGAAAGTTATCCAGGGCTGAAAACGCCATACCCACCCTTCCTGAGGTGCCTCGATGCGTGTGTACGGGATGTGTCTATGGGAAAATAACTCGCAAACCTTTCCCTTCAGTCCCGGAATCCTCGCGCGCTAGCCGGATTCTGGAAATAATACACAGCAACATGGCAGGACCTATCGATCCAGTCTCATTAGGCAGATCACGATATTTGTTACTCTTTACGGACCACTTTAGAAGATACAAAGTTGGGTATGCGTTAAAGAAGAAATCGGATGCTCTCAAATGCTTTAAGGAATACAAAGCATTGGTTGGGAAGCTGCATGGAAAACCTATTCAGAAACTTCGAACGGACGGGGGTGGTGAATAAACCTCGAATGAGTTCTGTCACTTCTTGCATGAAGAAGGAATCGAAGCACAGAGAATGACACCCTATACCCCTCAGGCAAATGGTGTCAGCGAACGGGCGAATCGAACGATAATAGGTACTACTCGAGCACCCATTCACGCCGTCAGTGCACCCAAAGAGTTCTGGGTTGAGGGCGCGATGACTGCTATCTACGTCAGAAATCGGCTGCCTACGAAATCGCTAAAGTCAGGTTTGACTCCCTATGAGGGGTGGTTTGGGAAACCGGCTAGCTATGAAAACCTGCGGGTTTGGGGATGCATTGCATACGCACAGGTCCCACAGGAGAAGCAGAAGAAACTCGACAAAACCGCACGCAAATGTATCTTCATTGGGTACACAATGACAGCAAATCAATATTGTCTATATGACCCTGAGAAGAAGGTTGTCTTCACCGCACGCGACGTCGTCTTCGAGGAATCGAAATCTTACTATCCTACTGACATAGAGAACGGAGGAGTCCCGCAACGCTACTACGCTCCGGAGGTCCAGCCTTGGGAGGAGAAGGTTGCTTGGGGAGATGAGTTTGATGAGGAAGAGGCGGATGCGGAATTGCCTACAGTTTCGAGAGTTAAGGAGAAGGAGAAGAAAAGGGCTGTTAGAGTGGAGGAACCGGAGGAGGAACAGCTGGTGGATTTGGCCAGATTTGATGAAGGCGAGAATGTCTATATGGAATCGCAGCCTAGATTCGAAGTCATGGGACCACCAGCAATGCCAGGACACTTCGGAAAACCGCCACAAAGAGATAAAGAACAGTGGATGGTCAAGGGGTTACGCTCAGATGGGAAAAGCAGTTTCTGGAACGGTGCACCAGGTGCATTGCCCGAAGCTGCCAGTCAGCTACGCAGCAAACCCCACCGATCAGCAAGTGTTTCTTTTGCCAACTATGCAATGCTCACTACGGTATACATGATCGAAGATGGACCACGCAACTACCGGAAGGCTATGGAATCTGAAGAGGTAGAGGAATGGCAGAAGGCTGTCGATTCAGAGTGTGCGTCACTCACCAAGAACCAGGTTTTACAGTTCATCGACGCTGTTCCAACTGGAAAGAAAGCGATACCTACGAGGTTGATCCTGCAGCACAAGTTGGGTCCAACCGGCGAAACGGTACGTTACAAAGCTCGATTGGTCGCTCAAGGTTTCCGACAAATCGAAGGAGAGGATTTCACCCATACGTTCGCGCCTGTCCCGAGTGTATCGAGTGTGCGGGTAGTACTTTCCATTGCTGCCGCGCGCGGGTTCGAAATTTATCAAATGGATGTCGTCACAGCTTTCTTGGGAAGTAAGCTTGAGGAGGAAGTTTATGTCTCGCTGCCGGAAGGTATTCTGGGTAGCACGCGACTGTCTTCACTCAATAGAACTCTTTATGGATTAACGCAATCGCCATGATGTTGGTACACTACGATCGATGCCTTTCTTATAGGCGAAATGGGATTCCGTCGTGGACGATTCGGTTGCTGCATCTACACCGACAAGCGCAGCAGCGTCTTGGCTTTATACGTCGATGATATTCTTATTACCGGTACATCGAAGAACATCCATCACATTCGCTAGCAGCTGAAGGCCAAGTTTGAAATGGTGGATCTTGGGCCAGTCAGTCACTTTCTAGCAATGGTAATAACGAGGCAGGAGCAGAAGAGGCAGATCTACGTCTCACAACAAGGCTATATTGATCGAGTATTGGAAACGTTTGCCATGACAGAGTGCAAACCAGTCGCAACACCGATCGATAAGGATAAACCGGGACCGCGCATGGGGGGGGATCCATCTTGCGATCAGGATCTTTACCTAAAACTAATTGGGAGTCTATGCTGGATCGCTATAGCCACTCGCCCGGATATTTCATTTGCGGTCTCGTACCTGGGAAGATTTAACGCCGACCCATCTCTAATTCACTGGACGTGTGCGAAGAGGGTTCTAGACTATCTAAAGGGGACCAAACATCTCAAGCTCAGTCTGGGAGGAGAATTGTAGGAGTCGGGGGAATTGAAGGAAGGTTTCAAGTTGTCCCGATATGTTGATTCAGACTTCGCTGGAGAAGCGAGCTCATTAAAGTCCACTACCGGCTACGTCCTTTGACTCGGGTCTGGAATAGTTCAATGGCATGCAAAACGCCAATCATTTACCGCGTCAAGTACGGCCGATGCTGAGTTCATAGCGAGTGCGTCTGCTATTCAGGACCTTGTCTGGTTTCGTCAACTGGTTCAAGAAATCACGCGCTCATCACGACAAGTCAGTACGCTATTCAATGACAATCAAGCGTCCTTGTCTACGTTCAAAGATACTACCTACAAGCCGCATAGCAAGCATATCGGTGTTCGAGTTCATCAGATTAGGGAGTTTATAGAGGACGGAATGGATGTGGTAATGGATTACTGCCGGACGGATAAGATGATTGCAGATGGTTTAACCAAACCTTTAGTAGTTAGCAAGCATTTGGAGTTTGTTCGTATGTGTGGACCACTCCAATAATTTCCTTTGTTTCTACTATTCTGTACTACTCCATTGGAGTATAGATATCATTGTTTGTTTTCGTTTGTTGCTATATAGAAAAGTACGTGTGGTACCCGTAGGGGGAGTGTTAGCTCTATTAGCTCTACGATATGTTGCGGTACGGCTACACACCTAGGTCATGTCTATGGGTTAGGTCTATCATTGGTTGTGCGGGAGTGGGCTTGGCATGGGATTTCCTTTAAGTAGTCTTCTCTCTTGTACGACTAGTTATTACCAAACATCTCACCTCACACACGTATCACACACACATCCCAACATTATAAACTCCCCAATCCTTGCCGCATCTTCCCCCTCTCCCTCCTGACAATATCATGAAAGCCGCCTACTCTTCCCTTAAAGCCAAGGCCTGTCTCCTCATGCTCAACGCCTGGCACCTGCATTACCCTCCCCTGCCCTATTACTCCTTCCACCGTTTGCTGGCTCCTCACCCTTTCATGGGTCTAGTGGAATTCAGGGCTGGCCGCATCCATCGGATGAGAGCCCAGAAGAGCTACCTAGCCACCCACCCCTCCTGGTCATCTATTGACGCCTCCCACCTCTGTCCTCTTTGGGGCGAAGAACAAGAAACTTTCAGCCATCTCGTTCTACGCTGACCAGCGAAAGCTGCCAGAAGGTCACGCCACCTCCCAGGTTTGACCTCAGTCAGCCCTGACGCTCCTCTCTGGTTCTCGGTTTCTCTCCTCTCCTCTCTCTCTGCCTACATCAAGGCTACAGCTACAAACTACCCACTGGACATGTTCCCCTCTCTGCCACCTTCACCGGCCTCACTGGTCTTTCCTTCACCTCTGGCCTCCCCCCTGCCTAGGGGTCTCCTCTCCTCTTCTCCGCCTCACCCCGTTTAGGCTTTCTACTGCTGTGGACGTTAGGTTATTTTCCTTTCATAGCGAGTTAGTTGTTTAGCTTGTATCATGTTTATACTTTCCATTGTTTAACCGTGTGTTGGTGCCGCGTCGAATACTGGACGCACTTGGAGATGATGGTGTGGTTTTTCCTATGTTATAAGTTTTTGGGATTAAGGTTTTGTTTACACCAGAGTTAGCGCTGAATGCGAGTTATTGTACCCATTCTTTTCTTTTTTTTGGAATTATATGATTATTGTTCTAAGGCACAAAATCTTGCATGCAGCTTGAGCTATGGCATAAAAAAATCCTCCAACTACCCCTGGGAATAAGCCAACCTCCCAAGTCCCTCTGAGGTGGAACCAACGGCACATCTCACCCCCAACCAGAAACCCTTGGCTAGCTAAGAAGATAGACAAAAGGAATGAAATCAAAGAAGAAGGAGGAAAGGTCAGGAAAAGCCATAGCACAATTATCCGGACAAAAGGAAAAATCAAAAAATCAAACAAAGCAGCAACCCCTTGAAAAGATCCCACACAATCAGCACGAGTGTGGCCAGGCTCCCCTTAAGACAGACCTGGGAGGGCCTGCATGGCCCGCTGTTTTTGGCAAAACACTCGAAAAGAGGAAGGAGATAGTGCAATACCATCCTCCCAGAGGCAAGCCGTGATGGACCGTGGTCAAAGTCTGGAAGGTGAAGTAGCAGTAGGGTGCCAGCCGATCCGACCGTGAGGAGAAGACATGAAGGAGGGGTAGACTCAACTCATTGCCGTAGAAACTATCAGTAATCGCGTTCGTGTCTGGACTAGGCAGCCCCTCAATGAAAGAGAGAGAACAGGGAAATCGACCATAGCCTGTTGAGATGTTTTCCCTTACTGCAAACCGTGTTCCCGGCCGTCTGTGACATGCGTGTCGAGAAGAGTGTTGCCGACCATGCAAATGCTCTAAGCGAGGCAGAGCAAAAGCGGGGTATGGAGAGGAAACATCATCTTAGGAAGACGAGATCCATCAACCCAGAGAGAAGAGAGCCCAAAGAGATAAACCCAAGGGCAGGACAAGATGAGGGGAGATGCACACTACCCCCTAGGGCGAACCGATAACAGGGGGTGGAGTTTGGAAAACTTGTGATAATCTCGTGGTGTTGAGATTTCAATCGCCGGGTCTGTAGAGGAGACGGACATCAGCAAGAAAAATCAGTTTACACCCTATGCACCCTATGCTTCTGAAGGCATCTGGAGACAGAAATGAGGGACGAAAATTGAAAAATGAAAATTTGCCAAAACACGTTAGCTGACTAAATAATATCCTATTCAAAGTGTCTATATTTAAAAAATGACCCCTATCGGACATAATTAACATGTCTATTTTTGCTGAAAAAGAATTGAACAAGTTATCAGGATGCGCGTGGATGCCATAGGAAGACTTCAGATGTCTTCCAATGTACCACAGGCTCTTCCCAACATAAACTCTACTTCAGGATGCAGAATTAATTTTTTTCCTGATGGAGGATGGAGTTCTTGTACCTGTTTTTGGTTTCTTTTTTTGAATCATGTGATTATTGATTTAGGTACAAAATCCTGCATGCAGCTCGCGCTATGGCATATAAAAAACCATAATTCCAAAAACGAATAAAGGAAACAACAAAATTCAAACAACACATACGAAAGTCTCCAAGCGGGATCATCCGAACTGTAACAGAATCTGCATATTGTTCTCACTACTGTATCTACCTAATGTTGGATGTTTTCTATTTAGGTTCTACAATAATAGCGCTGGTCTCCTTACCTTGTACTTTCCTTATTTGTTATAGTTTCCTATTGGGTTATATATCTTTAAGTTCGCTTATAGCATCCTTTGCTAGCATTGTACCCTTTAGGCAACCTTATGCTTTCCTACTAGTACTACTGGATTAGTACATTAGTAGCGATGCCTTATTGTTTGATTCTATTACTTGTTTTGTTAGTTACATCCTGTTGCCTCTATACCTATGTTCTAGGACTTAGTTGTTTGCTTCAATACTATCTCAGCATAGTAAGTGTTTGCGTTAGGCACAGGATATTTGGTTATGTTTTATTTGTATTTAAAGAGCCTGCGATCCCCTAAGGATTCAGACTCTCAAGCCTCACAGGAACGCTCTTGTTTAATATACTACAAGTTGAACGGTCACTCTATTAGTGCCTTATCTTTCTTATATCTCTTGAACATATTTCGCTGAGACTTTCCGTCCTATCCTATTAGTATCTCCAGAGTTCCACTTGGGATTCTCGAGATACTTAGGAGTAGGTTACAAGAACCCTGTTGCATCGCCATCGATGACTGACAAAAGAAAGTAAACTAAAATCCTCCTTATAACTTATAAGAAAAACATTCATCAATACTAAAACCCCCCAGCCCTCCTTGCCCACTGTGGCAAACAACCAGGAACAAAGGAAATCAATACAACAAAAAGAAAATACCCTGAAGAGAAACCCAAGCAGGGGAGTTAAAGATAGCCATACCCAGAAGGCCGTGGCCAAGCTAGGGAGTTTTAGGGTGTTAAGCGCTATCTGAGTCCTATCCCGGCTCAGGGGTAGCAGTACTGGCCCGCATATGCAACATGGCCGGAGGGAAACCTGTGGGAGTACCATAGGGATACACAGCCAATCCCCTGAGAGGGGCAACTGAGAGCCAGAGGGGACCGTCAGGACCAATGTCATCCACACCTGAGAGGTGGGTGAGGCGAGGCTGGGCCTTAGCAGGGCAAAGCAGGATCGCATCTCGGAAGGACTCGTTGTCTTCCTGGCAGAATGGGCAGAGGGTGCTAGAATCTCTATTCCTCCAGGAGATGTGAGCAGCAAGGTGGCTGGCACCTGTAAGCATCTGGTGAATGCGGCCACATATAAACCGAGGAAGGCCCGTGAAGGCATAAGGAGTAAGGCATGCACTGTAAAGGCATGAGGGAGGTACTGGCAGGCTTATGTTTAGCCGATCGGCGAGGAGAAGCTGTTCAAGAGGAAGTCTGAGGGCTTGGTAGAAGATTGACAGTTGCCTTACCAAAAGGTAGGGGCACAAGGTCGGTTGAGCCGAGCGGGAGGATAGGGATTTCCACAATCAGGTTGGAAATCTCGTGACATATAGAGTCCAAGAGCAAGTGCTTGGCAGAATTAGCCGCTGGGCAAAGCCATGAGGTAAGGTGGACGGCGTTAGAGAAGCCTCGGAGAAGAAAACGATTGTCGTCCGCAGAACGACCCTGGTGCCAGGTGGGCACAGACTCAGGTATTCTGGCGGTGGCACAATTAAATTTCGAAGGAGCGCAGACCAGGCGGAGGGCAGCTGACCGGTGGCGATGTCTGCAGATGGATGAAATGGGTGGTAGAGAGGCTTCTCGGTATAGAGCGCCATGGGCAGTGGTGTGAAAACAATTAGTTGTCCACCGGAGCACTCCATGACAGAAGGAATCAAGTTTCTTAAGTGAGGTCGTGTCCGGGGTAAAGAGGTCGCAGCCATAGGTAAGGATCGGGAGGATGGTGCCAAAAACCAGCTTTCTATTAGACCAGGAGGAGAGGCCTTTGCCAGCTGCACTGAGCTGTCGGAGTGTAGTGAAAGAGGCCTGGGCAAGTGCCAGCTGTCTTCGGAAGTGGATGGAGGATTGGATCGTAGGGGTGAGCCAGTAGTCAAGCAACCTTACAGCTTGAGATGGTGGATAAAGCATGTCATTGATCACTATGGGGGCAAAGGAAACATCTGAGCAGTCCTTCGAGGTTCTCCATTGAATGAGTTCAGTTGTGGGAATGGAAAAAGTGACCCCCAGGTCGGCATCCTGCCTTTGGATAATGCAAAAAAAGTGTTGAAGATTGCGAATATTCGACCTAACAGAGCCCGAGCCAGCTGTCAGGGTGAGATCATCGACGTATGAGATCGCAAGACCTTGAGGAATTGTTGGGTGGAGGCTGGCGATGTAGAGCACAAAGCGAAGAGGAGAAATCAGGGAGCCTTGGGGGGTACCAACCGTTACTGGGCAGAAGATCTTAGGGGCGCCTTGGAAGCTAAGCCGACATTGGTGTTTGGAGAGGAATGACTTGATCCATGCTACGAGGTAGGCAGAAACCCCTCCTTTGGCGAGGATACCAGCCAGCTTGTTAGCACAGACATTGTCAAAACCCCCTTTGATGTCCAGGAAGAGAGTTGACACTTTAAGGGAAGCAGCCTAAAGTAAGCGTACTTCATAGGTGAGGGTTGCGACTGGGTCGAAACAGCGAAGACCAGTGAGAGACCCACACTGATTGGAGTGTAGGAGGCAGAGGGAGCAGGCGGCTGCGGCGAGAACGACGGCACAACGTCTTTCTAGAATTTTGGAGACGTTTTCGAGATGGACTATAATACAAAAAGGAGAAGGTGTGTGGTAGTCAGGTTTGCCTGGTTTATCCAGGACAATGCCATTTGCTTTCTTTATGGCTTGAGGATGATATCTGTGGGTGAGGAGAGGAGTAAAAAGAGAGGGGAGGAGTCTCTCATTGGCCTTGTGGACTCGCTTCCAGATAGGGTAAGGGATGCTGCTCCGGCCAGGGGCAGAAGTATTAGAGGATTTTCAAAGCGCTGAGGACAGTTCTGAGGGTGATACAGGGCGAACATCCTCAAATGCAAGAAGTATGAGAGGTGGAGGAGGTGAGGACCTGGGGGGGGACAAGTGTTGAAGAATTGTGTTGTTGATTTCGGTGGTGGAGGAGGCATTTTCAAGTGCGGGGAAACGGGCTCGAGCTCTACCAGATGCAATTGCCCGGGCATCCCATACTGATCATCAGTCGGCATCAGCCAGGAACTTGGACCAGTGCACTCTCTTAGCGAATTGTATCACCTTGAAATAGGTTCCCCTTGCCAGGTGTGCCTGGGCGGGGAAGACCTGGTCCTTTCTCATGAGGCGTGTCGTGTAGTGGTGGATGCGGTGAAGCTGAGTGAGTTGTGGAGTCCACCACGGTTTGGAGTAGGAGGACGGGGGTTTTGATGCTGTGTTAGAGGTGATGAGGTGTGTGATCTTGGTGAGGGAGTCGTCAAACCCGAGGTCAAGGGTGTGTGGGGTGGGTAGAGCCGGTGGGGCGGCGAGCTCCAATTCGGTGAAGAGAGGAGAGATATCGTCCCAGGCAGTGTATTTCCAGTTTAGGCCTCTGGGCGGAGTCTTCAGAAGCGGGGCGGAAAGCACGATTAAAAGGGCGATGTGGGCTGAACCAGTAGGCAGGAGTGAGGGGTTCCAGGAGGAAAAAAATGGAAGCAAAGGAGAATTGGCGAAGGATAGATCAAAGACGGCAAGGCAGTAGTTGGCAGTGAAGGGAAACCTAGTGTAGACCCCTGGTTTGTTGTGAGAAAAAGACTCAGGCGAAGCCCTGTTGAAGTAGGGGAAGCCTATAAACTGATCATTGTTGGAAAAAAAACGAGCTGGGTCTGAAGTAGGGTGATGAATGTTGAGGTCCCCAAGTACAAGTGTCGGAAAATCATGCTGGGGAAACAAATCAAAAGGAGAAAGTGACCTGTTTTGCCTACTAGGAATTGAGTACGCATTGTACAAACAAAATAAATTATGAGAAGTATCAAAAAGGCCCTCAGGGGAGTGAAAGTTCACTGCCATAAGGTCTCCCGTTTCATAAAACAAAGGAAGAATAGAAATAACACTTAGTAACTTGTCATAAACATAAACAGCAAGACGGGGTTTGTACCCATCAATCGCAGGAGGAACAAAACATGAGTAATTGTGAAAAACAGGAGGAGAATTCCTCCAAAGCGGAATAGCCTGAAGAGCAACAACATGGGGGGAACTTTCTACTGAGGTAAAAAAACTAAAAAGAGTTTGAAAAACATTACTGCTACCGAGGCATTTATGCTGTACAATGGAAAGATTTAAACAACCAGGGTAATGAAAAGATTGGGATGGTGAAGGACTCTGTATTGGGACTGGGTTTGACGACATTTAAAGTTCCATATGGATGTCGTTCGGTATGGGGTCGCTCCGGTCGGCAGTGGTGCTAGCCTGGAAGAGGGTGCTGCCAGCACGAAACCGGTTCCTCCGGGGGAGGGGAGTGGCGAGGTTAGGCTGGGCAGATGCACTGCGAACGGGTTTAATGGTCTCGGATTGGGTGGATTCGCTAGAGGGAGGGAAGCGGGGGCGGTGTCTGGCGGGAGTAGCTGGCACAGCGGAGGGCACAGTTGGACCCTGAGGGGTGGTTTGAGGGAAGCCCGCATCAGGAGCATTGGATATGTCTTGATCCCTTGGTGAGTGGAGAGAGGTGAGGACTTCACAGCGGACAGGACAGGTGTCATCGAAGGAGGCATGCTGTCCACCACAGTTGATACAGAGAGGGGGGGCGGTATTGCAACATCCTACAACAGACTTCTCAAAACTTCCTATTGGGCAGCTTTGGTTGGCGCACCTGTGGGGGCAACGGTGGTGGAGGAGAGTGCAGATTGGGCAGGCTTGTGCCTCTTCTTTACACATGGGAGCGGAGTGATCAAACCGCCAGCACTTTCTGCATTGTGTGGACTTGGAGGCAGAATAGGCGGAAGCAACCGTGCGGGTGCGGGAGCAGAGACGAATAGACTCGCCGAAACAGGAATCATGGACTGGGTTGACCACCACAACCACCTTGGTTGTGCGCTTCTCAGCCCTCTTTGCCGGATCTGACGGCAGGAATCTAGCCAGAAAAATGGAAACGTCAATAGCATTGCCAATTGATTCAAGGAGTGAAGGGAAAAGGTTAGTATGCCTGCTTGGAAAAATAGAATGCGGAAGATTGTGGATGAGGAGTTCGATGCTAGTGGGTGCCTCCCTAAATACCTGAAACAGCTTTTCCCCTACAGGGAAGCTCTGATTGAGCTTCTTAGTAAGTGCATCAAGAAAAGGTGAGTAAGCAGAAGACAGGGTATACGGGTTGGCTGTGAGAGAAACAGCACCATTGCGGTTAACCCAGGCAGTGAGGGACAGGGGTTGGGAGCAGTTGGCTTCTTTAAGCAAAGCGGCCATGATATCTGAAAGGGTGGTAGTCATGATGAACAAGTCATTCGGGGGGGTTGGAGAAGTGCGGGGGTCGAAGAAACGACGTTGTGCGGCTTGGACCGGTAGGGGTCCTTTGGGAACACTACTCTTTCTTGACGCAGCGACTTGTGCTGCAGTTGTGTTTTTCTTGCCCTTTCCACCTTTCCTGGTAACCTGGGCCCAGGTCTGTTCTTAGGGTTGCGGGGGATTGGAGACTGTGAACCCAGGTGGGGGACCAGTGTGGAAGAGTGAACTGGCTGGGTAGCGGTCGGAGTAGAGTTTGGCTTCCTCTGACTAGGGGTGGCGAGAGGAGAAAAGGATAGCAGCTTGGGGTGAGTCTGGGTCACATTCGGCGCACGTGTCTGGGTTGCCGTACCATTTTCCCTCAAAAAGCAACGGAAAGTCTGGGGCTGTGACGTCTTAGATGAGAGGCGGGTGGCGAGTTTCTTTTTCTGCAGAGCTGGTTTGGAATGGACAGCAGGGGCAGGGGGGGGGAGGGGCTTGAGCCGGCGGGGGGCCACTTGTATAGCGTGGTGGGAAGAGTGGGCAGCAACAACGGAGGACCAATCCTTGAGGGGTGCCTCTAGGTTGCATGTGGCTGGTGGTGAGGGGGTGGCTGAGTGCGCTGCCTGGGCGGAGTTGAGGTTCTCAACCAGTGAAGTTAGAAAAGTAATAGAGGAACCTAGGTCGTTGACCATGGCAATAGGTTGAGCGAGAAGGGGGGCGATGGCAAGTTGGCTATCCGGGAAGATAGCGGCGGAGGCATTATAGACAGTCGGGAAAGAAGCCGGGTCAAGACAAGCGAGCCTGGCAGCATGCCCAAGAATATTGGTGACATTGTCAGCCTTGCCAGAAATGGAGGCATGACTGGACTGGGACAATGACAAGCGAGAGATTGGATGAGCCCTACCGTCCTGGCCGAAGGAGGTAGAGCGGGCAGGGCCTACAGCCGAGACTGGGCCTACACCAGTGGAAGCGAGAGGGGTAGAAGACATCAGGGCAAGGCCAGCGGGCCAGCCCAGAGAAAAAGGAGGAGGGGGAGAGAGAAAGTAAAGTCAAACTACCAGTTTGGCTTTCAAAGATTGAAAATCCTCTCAGCAATGGTGAAATATATATTTCACTTGAAAATGAAGCCCAAGTGACAACACAAAGAAGGTGTATCGTAATGAAATAAAGACCAAACCCTGAGGTTTATGTTGGCTGTATATTGGGCGGAAACTATTTTAAGCGAGAGGAAAATAAAGGACGCGGAGCGTGGAGTTCTGGTACCTTGTTTATTGTTGTTTATTTCTTCGTTTGAATCATTTGATTATTGATTTAGGTACAAAATCCTGCATGCAGCTCACGCTATGGCATATAAAAAACCTTAATTCCAAAAACTAACAAAGGAAACAACAAAATTCAAACAATACGTGCAAAAACTCTCCAAGGAGGGCGATCAGAGCCATGTTGCATCGCCATCCATGACTAACAAAAGAAAGTAATGTAAAATCCTCCTTATAACTTATAAGAAAGACACTTAATAGTAATAAAACCTCCCCGCACTACCTGCCCACTGCCGCAGTCAGCCAGGAACAAAGGAAACTCATAAACCATGTAGCAAATACCCTGAAGAGAAACTCGAGCAGGGGAGATTTAAAGTAGCTATACCTAGAAGGCCGGGGCCAAGCTAGAGAGTTTTAAGATATTTAGGCGCTATCTGTGTCCGATCCCAACTCAGGAGTCGCAGAACTGACTCAAATAGCCAACATGGCTGGAGGGAAGCCCGTGCCAGTAGCGTAGAGATACTCAGCGAACCCTCTAATGACGGGATCTGAGAGCCAGAGGGGAGCGTCAGGGCCAATGTCATCCACACCTGAGAGATGAGTGAGGCAAGGCTAGGCCTTAGCAGGGCAGAGGATGATCGGTTGTTGGAAGGACTCATCGTCTTCCTCACAGAACGGGCAGAGTGTGCGAGAATCTCTGTTCCTCCAGGAGATATGTGCAGCAAGGTGGCTAGCGCCTTTGCGCATCTGATGAATGCAGCCACATATAAACTGTGGAAGGCCAGTGAAAGGGTGAGGAGTGAGCATCAGGAAAAGATTACCCTGGGTCAGATACGACGCCGTTGCGTCCTCACACGGCAATGTTGAATCTGCGTCCCCTGCGTCCTGTGCGTGCTGAGTTGCCTCCTTTGCGTCCCCTGCGTCCTGTACTTCCTGAGTTGTGTCCCCTGTATCCTGTGCATCCTGAGTTGCGTCCTTTGCGTCCCCTGAGTCCGCTGCTTCCTTAGTTGTGTCCCCTGCGTCCTGTGCGTCCTGAGTTACCTGGCAATGCCCGCTCAAATTCCAAGCATCTGGAGCAAAGCTAATACACAACATTCCGTCCTGACATATAAGACAAAGCAACTCTGCCTCCTGTGCATCCAGACTCATCCCTCAAAACCATTGCTCATCATGATTTACCACTGCGAGATGCTCCCCTCAGGGGTACTCCTGAGTATTTCTTGGCATAGTTCATCATGGTTTCTCCGCACTTAGCCTCACGCACTTAGCCTTACACATGACGCGACAAACTATTCTCTCATCATCACCCTCAACATTCCTATTCCCGGGCATCCTACATAATACTCCTATACAACTACACATCCAATCCTAAATCTGACACTGGGGGGTTGCTGGGTTCGGCGCCAGCTACCCGCCGGTATAAGGTACGTCCCTGTCGCATGAATACTCATGAAATCACTATCTACTCTGGGGGGGGTGGGGGTTTTGGGAAGGCTGAGACGGGATGCTGGCGATCCCAGAACTCGATGACAGATTCCTCCACAACTGCTAGGCCGATTGTGAACCGCCACTTGGACGTTGTTGGGCTTGACGCCAGCTTCCCGCCGGTATCAGCTATGTCCCTGTCACATTTACATTAATGGAGATCGCCCACCCTTAAGATAGAGGTCTTTTCTCTCTACTAATTCTCAACTGGATGGCAGATTCCTCCACGACCAGTTAACTGATTCTGAATCCATCACCTGGACGTCGCTAGGCTCGACGCTAGCTACACGCCGGAATAAGGTATGTCCCTGTCACATCAATGCCCATGAAATCGGTATCGACTCTGGGGGGGGGGGTCTTGGGAAGGCTGAGAGGGGATGCTGGTGATCCCAGTGCTCGATGGCAGATTCCTCCACGACCAGTGAGCCGATTTTGAATCCGTCACTTGGACGTCATTTGGCTCGACGCCAGCTACACGCCGGTATAAAGGGCGTCGCTATCGTATCAATACCGATGAAGTCGGTATCTACTCTGGGGGGGGTTTTGGGAAGGCTGAGAGGGGAAGCTGGCGATCCCAGGACTCGATGGCAGATTCCTCTACAACCGCTTGGCCAGTTTTGAATCTGTTACCTGGACATCATTGGGCTCGACGCCAGCTACACGCCGGTATAAGGGACGTCACTGTCCCATCAATACTCATGAAATCGCTACATAGTCTGGGGGGGGGGGTCTTGGGAAGGCTGAGAGGGGATGCTGGTGATCCCAGGGCTCAATGGCGGATTCCTCCACAACCGCTTGGCCAATTCCAGATCTAAAGACACAGCGTCATTGGGCTCCACGCCAGCTACATGATGGTATAAGGTACGTCTCTTGCGCATCAGTATTCATGGAGCTCGCCACCCTTCTGAGATTGGTCTTTTGTCTCTAACAATCCTGAGCTGGATGGCTGTTTCCTCTACACCCGCTTAACCAATTTTGATTCTGTCACCTGGACGTCATTGGACATGACGCCAGCTACACGCCAGTATAGGGTACGTCCCTGGCGCATCGGTATTCATGGAGTTCGCCACCCTTTTGAGAGTGGTCTTTTGTCTCTAACAATCCTAAACTCGATGGCAGATTCCTCCACAACCGCTCAACCGATTTTGAATCTGTCACTTGGGCGTCATTGGGCTCTACGCCAGCTACACCCCAGTAGAATGTACATCTCTGGCGCATCAGTATTCGTGGAGTTCGCCACCCTTCTGAGAGTGCTCTTTTGTCTCTTACAATCCTAAACTCGATGGCAGATTCCTCCACAACAGCTCAACCGATTTTGAATCAATCACTTGGACGTCATTGGGCTCTACGCCAGCTACACGCCAGTATAATGAACATCTCTGGCGCATCAGTATTCTGGAGTTCGCCATCCTTCTGAGACTGCTCTTTTGTCTCTAACAATCCGGAACTCGATGGCTGTTTCCTCCACAGCCGCTCAACCGATTTTGAATTTGTCACTTGGGCGTCGTTGGGCTCAACGCCAGCTAAACGCCAGTATAAGGTACCTCTCTGGCGCATCAGTATTCATGGAGTTCGCCATCCTTTTGAGAGTGGTCTTTTGTCTCTTACAATCCTAAACTCGATGGCAGATTCCTCCACAACAGCTCAACCGATTTTGAATCAATCACTTGGACGTCATTGGGCTCTACGCCAGCTACACGCCAGTATAATGAACATCTCTGGCGCATCAGTATTCTGGAGTTCGCCATCCTTCTGAGACTGCTCTTTTGTCTCTAACAATCCGGAACTCGATGGCTGTTTCCTCCACAGCCGCTCAACCGATTTTGAATTTGTCACTTGGGCGTCGTTGGGCTCAACGCCAGCTAAACGCCAGTATAAGGTACGTCTCTGGCGCATCAGTATTCGTGGAGTTCGCCACCCTTCTGAGAGTGCTCTTTTGTCTCTTAGAATCCTAAACTCGATGGCAGATTCCTCCACAACAGCTCAACCGATTTTGAATCAATCACTTGGACGTCATTGGGCTCTACGCTAGCTACACGCCAGTATAATGAACATCTCTGGCGCATCAGTATTCTGGAGTTCGCCATCCTTCTGAGACTGCTCTTTTGTCTCTCACAATCCTGAACTCGATGGCTGTTTCCTCCACAACCACTCTACCGATTTTGAATCTGTCACTTGGGCGTCATTGGGCTCGACGCCAGCTACACGCCGGTATAAAGAGGGTTCTGAGGTGCCAATTTTCCATGGAGCTTTATGGTCCCAGGTGAGGCAAGAGGGGGGTAGGGGTGCAAAGCGGGAGGTCCAATGAGCTGTATATTAGAAGAATAGAAGACTATTAGTAGTAAATTTAATACTTTTTCATGATGTGAAATATATTGTGAGCTGGGTGACCAAGGTCAGATACAGGTAAAGGGGGGACCCTTCGCTTATTTCAGTTATCTCAGGAAGAGTAGGTACTGCGTCTGGTTGCGTCCTGAGGATTAGGTGCTGCCTCTGGTTGCGTCCTGAGAATTAGGTGCTGCATCTGGTTGCGTCCTGAGCATTAGGTGTGCGCCCGGTGCGTCGTGGGTGTTAGGTGTGCGCCCTGTGCGTCCTGATTCGTGATTGACGTTATGTGCGTCACGTGCGTCTGACTCACAGGACGCACAAGACGCAGGCTAGTATTTTTGCTGATGAGGCAGGCCTTATAAGGATACGAAATGGGTACTGGCGGACTTGTTTTCCGCCAGTCGGCGAGGAGTGACTGTATCAGAGGAGTTCTGAGGGCTTGGTAGGTGATGGATGGTTCCCTCAACAGTGGAAGCGATACGAGATCGGTCGAGGCGAGTTGGAGGATAGGGATTTCCGCAATGATGTCCAAAGCTTCGTGACACAAGGAGTCTAGAGGCAGGTGCTTGGCAGAATTAACTGCCGGGCGGAGTCATTAAGTAAGGTGGATGGCTTTGGAAGAGCCTTGGAGGAGAAAGCGATCATCGTCCGCAGAACGTCCCTGGTCCCAGGTGGGAACAGACTCTGGTATCCGGGCGCTGGCAGGATTGAATTTTGAAGGGGTGTAGACCAAACGGAGGGCCGCTGACCAACGGCGCTGTTTGCACATGGAGGAAATGGGTGGTCATGAGGCTTCCCGGTACAGAGCACCCCGGGCAGTAGTGCAAAAACAATTAGTTTTCCACTGGAGAACCCAGTGCCAGAAAGAGTAAAGTTTCTTAAGTGTGCCTGTGTCCGGGATAAAGAAGTCGCAGCCATAGGTGAGGATAGGGAGGATGGCGCCAAAAACTAATTTTCTCTTGCACCAGGAGGAGAGGCCCTTGCCAGCTGCACTGAGCTGTCCAATTGTAGTGAAAGAGGCCTGGGCAAGTGCCAGCTGTCTTCTGCAGTGGATAGAAGATTGGATCGCAGGGGTGAGCCAGTAGCCAAGCCACCTTACAGCTTGTAACAGTGGAAAGAGCATGTCATTGATCAGAATAGGGGGAAAGGGTACATCTGAGCGGTCCTTGAGAGTTCTCCAGTGAATCAGTTCAGTTTTTGGGATGGAAAAAGCGACCCCCAGGTCGGCACCCTGCCTTTGGATGATGCCGAAATAGTGTTAAACAGCGCGGATATTTAAACTTACAGAGTCTGAGCTGACAGTGATGGTGAGATCATCGATGTATGAGATCGCCAGACCTTGAGGAATAGTCGGGTGGAGGCTAGCTATATAAAGCACAAAAGGAAGAGGAGAAATCGGAGAGCCCTGAGGGGTCCTAACAGTGACTGGGCAAAGTACCCTTGGTGCGCCTTGGAAAATGAGTCGGCACTGGCCCCTGGAGAGGAAAGACTTGATCCAGCCAACCTGATAGGGGGAGACCCCACCTTTGGCGGGGGTACTAGCCAGCTTGTTTGCACAGACATTGTCAAAACCACCTTTGACATCTAGGAAAAGAGTTGATACTTTGAAAGAAGCAGCTTGAAGTAGGCGTACTTCGTGGGTGATGGTAGCAACAGTGTCGAAACAGCCCAGACCGGCCAGGGACCCACACTGATTGGGGTGTAGAAGGCTCAGATAGCGGGGAGCTGCGGCGAGACGAAAGGCAGAAAGTCTTTCAAGTGTCTTGGAGACGGTTTCGAGTAGGACAATGATACTGAGAGAAGCAAGTGTACGGTAATCAGGTTTGCCTGGTTTATCCAGGTCAATACCGTTGGCCTTCTTCATTGCTTGGGGGTGGTATCCTTGAGTGAGAAGGAGAGTGAACAGAGATAAAAGGAGCCGCTTGTTGGCCTTGTGGACCCGCTTCAAAATAGAGTAAGGAATGCCGCTTGGGCCTGGGGCTGAGGTGTTAGAGAATTTTCGAAGTCCAGAGGACACTTCTGATGGTAGAACCAAGGGGACGTCCTTAAACGCAGGGAGGATGAGGGGAGGAGGAGGAGAGGGTTTAGGAGGGAAGAAATGGTGTAGGAGAGTGTTGTTAATTTTGGTGCGGGAGGAGGCATTCTCAAGTGTGGGGAAACAATCCAGAGCTCTGCCGGCTGCGCTCTTTCTAGCATCCCAAACTGTTCGCGAGTCGACGTCGGCCAGAAACTGCGACCAGTGGAATCTTTTGGCAGATTATATAGCCTAGAGTTCTTGTACCTTTTTCTTTCTTTTTTCTTTTTTTCTTTTTTTCTTTTTTAGAATCATTTTATTATTGTTTAAGGTACAAACTCCCGTATGCAGATCGCGCTAAGACAGGAAAAATCTCCACCTACAGTCCATCCCGCATCCCTTGTGCTAAAACCCTCTGACCCTGCCCGACACTAAAACGCCCAGGACTATGGCTTGAAAGTACAGAAGAGTGTACAGGCCTGAATACCACGAACCAAAAAACCTCCACTGACGTGCAGCCTATAAGAAAAACCCCCCACCCCAACAGTAAACCACCAAGGAAAGTACACAAACCTCAACAAACTCAAGGAAGAAAAATCCCAGCCGAACCCATAAGCAACCCACCCATACCCCAACGACTGACCCTATTCTGCCGCAGCAGGGGAGGGGCCAATGAGCCAGCAGGACAATGCCTTAGGCCAATGATCCATGGACAAAGAGGTAAATTTACCTGGGGGACTTACGTCCTGGACCCAAGGGTAGACAAGACCACCAAGAGAAAGATCGGTAACCAAAATCAACACAAAAGGAAGTTTATGGCAGGGTGAAGTAAGTACCGTAGGCACACCAGAATCAAGACCGGAAGGGATTGCATGTCACCCGGAGGCAACAGAGGCGGCAGGCATGAAACTAATACCCCAAGGCAAGGCAAAAGCCAGGCACGCAGCCATGACAATCACACAAGCCCAGAGATCAGAAGGGAACAGAGGCCCAGGGTGTAGAAGCAGTAGGGTGCCAGCCAAAAGCGAAGCAGTAGGGTACCAGCCAAAAGTGAAGCAGTACGGTGACAGCCAATCCGACGGTGAGGAGAAGTGGAGAAGGCAGGGTAGACCCAACCCCACACCACGGAAACTATCAGTAACTGCGTTTGTGTCTGACTCGGCAGCCTCTCAAAGAGAAGAGAGAACAGATAAATCAACCGTGGCCTGTTGAAGTGTTTTGTCTTACTGCACACCGTGTTCCCGGTCGTCTGTAACATAGGCATTGAGGAGAGTGTTGCCGACCGTGCCAATGCTCAAAGCGAGGCCTAAAGCAAAAGCTGCATGGGAAGAGGAAAAATCATCAAAAGAAGACGAAATCCATCAACCCCAGGAGAAGAGAGCCCAAAGGGATAAACCTAAAGGCAGGAGAAGAGGAGGGGAGATGCACTCCACCCCCTAGGAAAAATCCAGGACAGGGGCTGGAGTTTGGCAAAGTGGTGATAATCTTGTAATGTGGGGATTTCAATCGCCGGGTGTGTAGAGGAGACAGAGGATGAGAGTTCTAGTACCTTTTGTTTTTGCTTTTTTTTGCTTTTTTTTTTGAATCATATGATTATTGTTTTAAGGTACAAAATCTTGCATGCAGCTCACACTATGGCATAAAAAACCCTCCAACTACCCAAGGGAAAAGCCAACCCCCCAAGTCCCTCTGGTGTGGAACCAACCGCACATCTCGCCCCCAACAAGAACCCCTTGACTAGCTAAGAAGATAGCCGAAAGGAATCAAATCAAAGAACAAGCAGGAAGAGTCAGGAAAACCCATGGCACGATCATCCGAACAAAAGATAAACAAAAAGCAAACTTAGCAGAGACCACTTGGAAAATTCCGCACAAACAGCGGAGGGGGGGCCAGGCACGGCATGATCAAAGTCCTGGGGAGGCCGGAAGGGGCCAACTGTGTTGACAAAGCAATCAAAAAGAAGAAGGCGATAGTGCAATACCAGCCTCCCAGAGGCAACCGGTGATGGACCGTGGTCATCGTCCGAATGGTAAAGATGTAGTTGTGGATACCAGCCAGGTAGTTTTGGGTACCAGCCAAGAAGGTGGAGAAGCAGTAGGGTGCCAGCCGATCCGACCGTAAGGAGAAGAGGAGAAGAAGGGGGGGACCCAACTCTTTGCCGTAGAAACTATCGGTAAACACGTTCATTTCTGGACTGTGCAGCCTCTCAAAGAAAGAGAGAGAATACAGAAATCAACCGTGGCCTGTTGAAGTGTTTTCTCTTACTGCAAACCGTGTTCCCGGCCATCCGTGACATGGGCGATGAGGAGAGTGTTGCCAACTGTGCAAAAGCTCTAAGCGAGGCAGAGCAAAAGTGGGGTAGAAAGAGGAAACATCATCAAAAGAAGACGAAATCCATCAACCCAGGGGGAAGCGAGCCCAAAGGGATAAACCTAAGGGCAGGAGGAGATGAGGGGAGATGCACACTACCCTCTAGGGCTAACCCATAGTGGAGGGTGGAGTTGGGAAAAGTGGTGATAATCTCGTGGTGTTGAGATTTCAATCGCCGGGTGTGTAGAGTAGACGGAGGATGGAGTTCTTGTACCTTAACAATGAATACTTAATATAAAAAAAAAAAAAAATGGCAATTAAATAGAAACCAACCTACTTCCATACAAATACAGCTATAACAAACAACAACAAACTATAGCAATGATTTCTAAAGAGACTAAAATACTAAAAGGTAAGTCAAATTCAGAGTATTTTATTTGCAATGGAATTTTATGCTATAGATAGATCTATAAACTAAAAGTACCTATACTAACTTAACTTACAAGTAGAATGGAGCATAGAGTACCAGATGAGAAAATAATATAGACAGCAGGCAGAAGTCAATAAAGTAAGGAGAGAAGCAGGAGAGCAGAAGAAAGGCAAGGCCAAGAAATTTGGAGGTAAGTTATAATTATTTACAAGTTTCAAATATGCATTTCTAACAATGTTATTTTATATTATTTAGGATAATAGACCAGGTATAGAGTAACTGTAGTTCCTATCATTACTGCAATCTTGTGAGCAATTCTAGGAAACCTTCTCCCCGATATATGGGGACCCTCTACCGTTCACCAAAACATGAGCTTTGCTAACCCTCTTTTTGCTAACCTGGCTTGGCCTACTCTCCCCTCCTGCTCAGCCACCTTCTCTCCTAACCCTTCTTTCTCATCTGGCTCCACCTGTTCAGCCTGTTCATCCAGTTCAGCCTGTTCAGCCTGCTTTACCTGTCCAGCTACCCTGTCAGGCGGGAGCCTATCTCAAAGGTTTGCAAGATAACTCAGGCTGATAATCTTTATCGTAGACGGAGATTTTCTAGGAAGGCTCAATGATTTAAAGGTAGATAGAGTGATAAAAGATTTTTCTAGCGTTAAACTGGTTATATGGATAAGATCTCTTCTCCATGGCTTGATGATGTCCAAATAGCTCGGGAGGCATCTTGATATTTATATGCCGTGTCTGGGTGGTCGCGGGCTACATCTGATTCTCATACTAACTAAGTTCCTACTAACAAACTCCAGCTTTTGCTCAAAGTGCGAACACCATTTGACCTTGACAATTCTGTTATCTCACTTGACTTCCGAATCATAACACCATGAGTTTTTCCTGACGGTGCTCCCACACAACAGTCCATTCGTCACAATCCATCTTCATCAATATGGAGTCTTGCTTACCACTGCATATGCAGAATGGTCTCCATGATCGAACCAACAAAGGGGTCAGCTTTGTTATCGAACCTCTCAGCGTTGCAGATGTATCCTGCACTCGACAGCTGCAAGGCGTAAGATAGACTTGTTACGATAATCGCACCAATAGCCATTATCTCTCCATAGTCATATCATTATTGTGTGGTTCCATCAGTATCCGAAGAAAACAATTGATGTGTGTGAGTGGGGGTATGCTTGATCTCTCAAACTACCTCATCCAACAACACCATTCACTTCTATGACTTTCGTCGTGAGAGCGTGGAGTATAGAATGTGTTGCTTAACTATCGTCTGTAAAAACATCCGGTTACTTAGTGACAACTTTGGCAACCCTTGTCTTTGGTGTTCGGTAGCTTTATGCGACATCTACCAATATGGCTTGAACCACTTGCATAAGCTTGCCCAAGGTCTTCCCTCATATATCCTGCGAACGGGATCCGGTCAGGCAGATAGCCGCGACGTATACTGGTTGACAAGGAGGGCTCCAATGATCATGTCTTTGGTGACCGGACACAACAAGGGCGGCGTCTGCCGGTGTAGCGCCGTCCCAACGCTGGGGTGGGAGGGGGGTGTTAGTTTTGTCTGGAAGGCTGAGCCTTCCGGTATACCTAACATACCCTGCCTGCCTGACGGTCCAATACCACCCCTTCTAATACCATCAACCCAGACATTTACTCTTCTAGTAGTACAGCAGAAACCAAGGTGAGTAACCATTCCACTTAGTTGACTGAAGCTTTCTAACCAGAGGACTCTATGGATCTCACGACCCTACGATAGGTAGCAACAATCACTATCACCTTAGCCCAAATGGTATACCAAGTGGTATCCAGAGGTGGTATGGTCTCGTATATATTATACACATGGCTGGTAATCCTAGGATAAGGGCTAGAGAATAGTTGAGTAGCCTTAAGGTACTCTACTAGGCAGGGTAACCGTTCGGGATGACATTCGTATAAGGTCAAGAGAATTATGGGAATGTTACAAGGACCTCCGAGACGACTTCTGTGGTCGCCTGGAGGACTTCCTGAGGGGTTAAAGACATAAGAGGGCAAAGTTACCCTACCTTGGGTCCCAGTTACCCTACTGAGGAACCCAAGTTACCCTACCTTCACCGGCAAAGTCATCCAAGAACTTAGAGGTCGATTGCCTCACATTCTATGGGCTCTTAGATGTTCTTGGGCACCCACGCCTGTGCAAGAGTGGCCCGAACATACTATTGAAATTGGGCGGGTTTAGCTAACACCCCCCTCTGGCCCCAGCGTTGGGACGGCGCGTCATAGGCAGACGGCTCCATAGTTGCTCGTTTGCTAGTTAAAAGAGGTCATTGGAGCTGCTGCCGTAACCCCTTATAAGTCGTCGCCGTCCGTCCGACTGAATGTCGTTCGCAGGATATATAAGGGCAGTATGGGTAACCGCCAAAATGGAGGTTGCCCATATATGGTCTCTCGGGCACCGAGGAGTCTATTCTAGCCTACGGGAAGTAGGGTAGTCTTCCTAGTGGTACTCAGGTAGTCTAAGAAGGCCAGGGTGCTTTCAAGACAAATACCTCAGTAACCAGCCTGGGCCTTCTCCCTTTGATTTGTAGCATTACTATGGGTTGTTATTGGACTCTAGAGGTATGAGTCTTATCACGGTAGAGTATGTCCCGAAAGGCTGGCTATGGGTAGCGCCCACTTAGCCAGCTATCAGCTACATCTCACCGGGGGAGCTTGCATGTCAATTTATCACATTGGATAGACGCGTAGATTAAATGATGGACTGCATAGCTTGTATAGACGAAACTACCACTGGGCCAGTGAGTCCACCACCTAGGTATTGACCCCGGTTGTTGTCATAACAGTTAGCCACTGGTATGACTTGGATAGGAAGAGTTTTTCCATCTGCGGTTGTATTGGAGATGCATTGCAGAAACTCATATCCTCTTCACGGAGTTAAGTGTACCCGATTTGGTCCGACCCTTCCAGGTGGATAATTCCTGATTGAGGGTAGACCTCGGACAAGCCCTGAGCAGGACCGGGTGCTCGCACAAGGTCGGAATAGTGGTGAATGTCAAAGGCTTAAATCTGATATCTACTTAAGTTTAAGCGTTTGGCATTCTACTTCGATAACCAACTTTCCTCGAGAGAACTTATTGAGTGAAGCTTTCAGCCTAACGATATTAAGTTTAACCGTTTTAATTCTTCGTGAATTATTTACTCTATCTTTATCTTCTACTTTGAGTTTTGGTGCGGTCGCAACCTTATAGTTCACCGCTCTATATGGTGCCCCCGTTACAATGGAATATTCTCACAAGATGCTGCATTTCTTGAAAATATTTCACGATGATGGATATTGTGAAGGGATTGGGGATCATGGAAATGGCAGAGAGATTGGTGATCATGGGGGTAGCGATGGGATTGGGGATAGTGAAATTGCCTCAGAAACTACAGATAGTGAATTTAAAGGGCAAGTTGGGGATGGTGGCAATAGGGGGAGGTTGGGAATAGTAAAAATAGTGGAAATAGGAAGAATTGGTGAAATTGCATATGATGAATTTTAGTTAGTGTTCAAAATACCACTTTTACTCATAACTCTAGTACCTATAAAATCTACTGAAATCCACTTTTTCCATTATACTCTAAAACTAATTTACCAATTCTCAGTCAAAAATTCTTAAGCCGAATTACCTCTTACATGATCGGATATCCTGAGCCAGTTGTCTGGCTACACCTTTGGAAAATTTTGTTTGTTTGAAAATAGCTTCAATTTAAAAGAAGTATACCTGGTAGAGCATAGTAGAAACTTAACTTTTTATTTTTATTTTTAATCTCAATTATTCATTGTTTCTATCGGAGCAAACGCACAACTGTGCTCATCCTACGGTGTTAGGGACAAAGGGTCCATCGGCTGGAACGTAAGCCATGGGGACGAAAACCTCCAACTTCAGTCCATCCCACGATCCCTAAGCTAAAACCCTCTGACCCTGCCCGACAAAGAAACCCCCGCCCGGTGTTATGGGTAGAAACTACAAGGACATGAGAACATGAGCCTGAAAGCCAAGAACCAAAAACCCCCGCGAAAGCCTAGCCTAAAAGAAAAACATCCCCAACCGACAGTAGACACCACCAACAAAGGAAAACAAATCCACTCCCGGAAGTCAAACCACCTATAAGCTAAACCGTAGTAAAGCCCCACAGGGCCCAGCTCCCGAGGGAATAGTGACTCCTGAATGATGGGTCTCGGGAATACACACTGGGGAGGAAAGCTCCTGGGGGCATATTGCCCCGCCAGCCAAGGCTCAGGAAGAGAACCGAGTTGGAGGAAAGTGCCGCCCAGTGAAGGAGGGCTCGTGGCAGTCAGAGGACGATCCGGTCGGCGATCTCGGGAAACAGGACCCGGAGAGAAGGTTTAAAGATGCGCCCCTAGTCCTAGGACATCAGAAGGGAGCCAAGGTCTGAGGGTGGGAGTAGAGCCACCTGCAGTAGGGTGCCAGCCAATCCAAACACCGGAGAGTGGGAGGGCGGAGGGCTAACCGACACAAGAAGTGCGGGGAAGGCCGATTGAAGCGGGGTCACGGTGTTTCGTAAAAACTGACTGTACCAGCAGAGCACAAAGAAGAAAGTGCAATACCAGAAAGCAGTGCCACCGGTGGCAACTACTTTACCGATCAACAGAAACTAATGACCGACTGTTGACGAGTGAGGGGTTGCCGACCATGGGGGGCTGCCTAAGCGAGCCCGGAGAAGAGGGGGTGAAGTCTAACTCAACCAACCCCTAGGAACAAGCTGGCCAGGCCTGACCATCAGAAGGGAAAGGAAGAGGGGAGGGAGATGGCTTCACTCAGACAGAGCCAATGTGGCATGTCCGAGGTGAGGGGGGTGCATGGAGGTGACGACGACCTCTCGTAGTGTTGAGATTTCAATCGCCGGAGGTGTAAAGGAGACGGAGGATGCATAGTAGAAACGTATATGATTGATGCTATATATAAATACTTGTCATATGTATTGTCTAATATCCAAGTCTTATATATACACTTGAAGTAAGAAAGTTACTGGACAACAGCAGTCTTATTCTTTTACTACAGTTTTATGAATGTCTCCTGTTATCTAGTCTCTAGTTAATACTTTACTCTTTCACCTTTCTTCTTACATTGCATCAGGGTATAATACTGTCTTACCCTATTACATAATCTCCACAGATCTAATTCCAGATTTGCTCTGCACTCTTCTTACTACGAGTATACCCTAGACCATATCACCTCTGGTTACCACTTGCTATATCATAATAGCTGTAACCGCTTCCCGTGGGGTAGCGGTCTTGCAAAGGGATATCGGTCTTGACTCTAACCAAACCGGTGGTATAAATGAGATCAAGTACCGGAGACGCCAACAAGTAATTGAATAGACTCTATTACCTTTTATCGAAACTACTAAGAGAAGGCCAAGTACTGTAGGCCTGTGCGAAGCTCAAAGATTCTCGAATTGAACTGAATAGAAGATAACTGTTCAACCAAATATATTGAAAACTCTGTCTGTCGAAGTCTGATCTGTCTAAGTCCGGAGAGATACAGGTCTTTAAATACACTTGCGATAATCCATCTCGCATCTATCATATCCATATCCTAAGGCATCAAACGATACCTAACCCATAAACAATCCAACAATAAACAAGGCTTACGAACTTCCGGAGTTCGTAACCTGAAACAATACAAGTATCAAATAACAAGGCTTACAAGTCTCCTGAGCTCGTATCCTAAAACAAAACATAAAACAAACTAACAAGGCATACAAGTCTCCTGGGCTCGTATCCTGAAACAAATACATAAAACAAATCCATACCTAAACTGGTAACCTGTACCGGTTACAATAGCTAAGGTGGTAGTACTTGTAGCTATATTTTCATAGGGTGATTACACATAAATAGTGAAAGCCAATATTTTAATTGATAAAGTCAATGGATTGAAATTTAGAGAGTGCTAATCATAGACATTCATAGTAGATCTTATTCTACTCCAGTCTCACAATCCGTCCAATACTCATCTATTCAGCACCTGAGATTTGTTTGTTCATTAACCTATCTCAAGATACAATTCCTTGACACTACTCTCGCATATCTGCCTCCCTTATCTATTACAGTATCAAGTAAGTGCCAAGGAAGAACACTGAAGTCAAGCATATCAAAACGAAAAAATGTTATACAATAAAGAATTATCTAAAAGCGGTATATCTCAACACTCCCTCATCAGCCCAATCCAGCCCACATTATCTCTCACAATCTCATGGTGTTCTCTGTTATCTTCAACATTTCTCGCATATTCTCAATGCTCTCAGGCCATCCCCTGCTATGCCTTGTCATTGTAACACTTTCAACCTACTTACTCTGAATGTACATGTCTTACTATTTAGAGCATATAGTTCTGCCCAAGATTGCAATCTGCACCTAACTTATTGTACCTAGTTATAGGCCACCCTCTAGTAATTGGGCACTATTTTGACTTTCAGAAAAACATGAAAATTTACCACTACCAACTCACAATTGCATCGTAGAACCTAATAGTTTCAGGTTTTAATGTCTGATCTTTGGTGATCATCAATATAAACAAAAATTATGTAAATAAAATAAACTGCAATGTTGAAATACAAAGGTGATAATCCATAATTCAATCACTAATTGTCTTGTAATTAGAACCTTCTATACCTTTATAATCAATCTTTCTATACAGCAAGTATTATAAATAGGTTATAGATAGACCTCAAGTATTAGAAATGGAAATTTTCTTGTATATAATCTATATTATAAATTTGAAAATAGGGTAAGTTGAGATACATGATATTTAATAAAGTGTTAGATTGATAGATGTATATCATATTATCATGGGACTCTTAAGATAACTAATTTGATATACAATAACATTGGCCTTCAGTCTATTATGTCACTATATTTTCATATTCTTTGAGGTCTCTTACATCCTCCCTTTTATTCTCTTAAGCTCTATTCTTTTCTCTATCCTGGCAGTTATATATATAATTTACTCACCTTTTACATAAAGGGTGAATCATATTTTGATTTCCCTTACCCATATTAGTCTTCAGCCTTCTTGTCTAATGCTTTTAAACCTCTTGTCCTCTTGCCACATATAGACTACTTTTCTTATTTCTTGCTGTATTAATCTTTATCTCTTTTTAATTATAATTTTCACTCTAATTTGTAAATTCAAATTTCTTTTCCATATAATTCTCATTATCTTTTATTAATACCTCTATTGTACCAATATAATAATAAAATTACTCTGATAGGAAAAAGACTTTATTTATAAGATAACTATTTGTTGTGTGCATATATAACATTATTTGCAGAAAGGCAGATCAGGACTAGTATCCTCCTTACTTACAGCAACTCCTGAAAAATTCAGTCTATATTTATTTACTACATCAATAATTCAGATACTACCTGAAAAATCAAGTTACTTTTTTTTTTTTTTTTTTTTTTTTTTTTTTTTTATTATATTTTTATTTTTTTTTTTTTTTTTTTTTTTTTTTTTTTTTTTTTTTTTTTTTTTTTATAAAAATTTTTTTTTAATTTTTTTTTTTTTTTTTTTATTTTATAATAATTAATTAAG
>Ga0307509_10002483_pt1 | contig 29783 bp, 33 predicted proteins | sample 10_EM_MG_FD_202245 | JGI IMG/M metagenome (GOLD analysis project Ga0307509, IMG submission 202245) | Populus trichocarpa ectomycorrhiza microbial communities from riparian zone in the Pacific Northwest, United States - 10_EM | ecosystem: Host-associated > Plants > Roots > Unclassified | place...
TAAGGCGGATGTCGGGAAGCTTTGCGGGGAAAGGGGGGGGGATGTGTGGTGGGGCTGAGGGAAGGGCTACAGTATGGTACTTGTACTTGTATAATGGTATCATATGTGTAGAGTGCGGTGCGGTGAGATGAGATGAGATGTGGTGACGTGAGGCGAGCGAGGGTGGGGTTGGCAATCGATTGCCGATATGTGGGGGAGGGGTGAGTAACTACCGGTTCATCATACATGTTCACTCATGTTCATGTATAACAATTGCGGGGTGGTGATGGGGGGTGTGGGAGATGTTTTTAATCCTCTTATTTTCTTTTTTGTTTCACCTAGATTGTGTGGGATGGTGATGGGGGACCTTGTGGGAGTGGAGTGCGGGTTTTTGGTATGTAATGTGGTGTAAGTGTGTGTAGGTAGTACTCGGTAGTTGGGATAAAATCATTGTTCGAGGTCCGCTGCAGTGCAGCGCAGCGCAGTGTACTGTACTGGATTGAACCGAACAGTTACAATAATACAATACCGTTCATTCCTCCCTGCATTCTTTCCCCCGTCCACCTCCTCCGTCACCAGGACGTATGTAGCAGCAGTGCTGTGCTATGTAGTTTATCCCCTCCATCCCATCCCTAATCGTGAAAAACAGAATAAAAATACCATAAAACTCACCCTATGAAATAAAGCCCAAGCCCAAACTCCTCCTTCCCTTTCCAAAAAAGCATAAAGAACCTGATTGGGAACCTTAACTGAACCGAAACTGAAAGCCAGAATGAGAACGACCCTAACACCCCTTGTCTGTAACCCTTCTCCGCCGGGCCAGCTCGTCCCAATTTCCCAAGCCAGCCTCCACCTTGTGCCTACTGCCACCACACCACCACTCCTTGTCTCTATTCCTCCTCCTCTCCCGCTCCTCACATCCAAGCCTCAAATGCCACTCCACTGTGAACCCAAACACATCCGGAACATTCTCGTCGGCCCCCAACTCCCTCAGCAGTCCAAACATCCCTTTATCCCTCCTCTCCAGTGCCATGTGCAGCGGCGTGAAGGCTTGTCTCCCCCGCTGCTTGCAATCGATGTTCGCGCCCGCTCCGACGAGCATGCACACGAGGTCCTGGTTGCCCGTGCTTACAGCCAGGTGCAGTGGTGTACGGCCGTCCCAGGCCGGCACGTCGACGTGGGATTTGCCGAGGGGGTGGGAGAGGAGTTGGTGGAGGAGGCGGGGTGATTGGTGCTTTATAGATAGATGTAGGGGTGTATGGCCCGTCTTAGGATCCTGGAGGAGGATGGGGACGTCATGCGGGTTTGGGAGGAGGAGGTGACGTTCCAGGAGTTCCTTCTCCCGCTCTTGGTCTGGGCATGGGTATGGAGGTTGGTCCCCTGATGGGGGTGGTGATGGGGATTGGGATTGGGATGATGGAGAGGGCGATGGGGATGGTGCGGGTGGGGAAGGGACCAAACGTCCGTTCACGAGAATGCTAAAATGTCGAGATGAGAGTATCGTTCGGAGTAGCTGACGCTGAGAGTACATTGCCGACCAGGTCAGTGCGAGGAGTAAATGCTTTTCGCTATTCGCCGCGTGTTTGTATGTCTGGCTACTGAGCACGGCGGTTAGGAGGGGGTGTGTGCGGATAAGCGAGTTGAGGCCATCCAGTGGGAGGCCTTGCGAGACCATTAGGAGGAGTTCGTTTGGTAGGTGAAGGAGTCCCATTCTGGCTTTCCTTTTTTTCTTCTTATCTTCCTCCCTCCTCTTTGCCTCTCCCCTAATGAATGGGTGGAGGAACGAACAAATGAATGAATGATGAATGGATTGACGAATCGACAGATGTTGTGATGATTGATAGGGTTGAGGTTCGGAGTTGAGGAGGAATGTAATGTAATGTAAAGGGGAGAGGTAGAGGAGGAGGAGGAAGTTTGAGGGGAAAGGTTTGTTTTTGTTATTTATGCCTGCTGCACTCGAGCTTGATCGGAATCTGAAGAGGTTGCCTGAAAAAAAGGGCCCTTTTCCCTTTCCCTCTTCCCTCTTCCCTTTTTTCTTTTTCCCTTTTCTTTTTCCTTTTTCCTTTTTTCTTTTCTTTTTTCCCTTTCCCTCTTTTGTGGGACGCAATGCGCGAGGGAGGGAGGTCGGGCGGGTGGTACTGGATGTACTCGAGTATGCTGGGACACAGGATCTTCGTTTAGCAATCCCGATAGGAAGGAAAGGGGTGAGAACGAGAGAAGCAGGTGGCCAAGGGACTGAAGGAAGAAAAGAGGGAAGAAAAGAGGGGGGAAGCTGGACCGGCATTCCGACTCTGTTATCCTACCCCATTCCAAGCCCTCGCACTTTACTTCTAAGGTAAACCACTGCATTGTAAGTCAAAGTAAAGTTATCCATGCTGCTTATGCACTCCAGCTAAATGGCTGAGTCAGAGCCTTGCCAATGGGTCCCTCAGATGAGCCTAAAATGACTGATCCTTCAATTGGTCGATAGTAAGGAGGAGCCTGGAGCTGTGTCTGGATGGGTGGACATCCAGGACATATATATTATATTACATATCCGGTCTCGACAGACCGCCTTCTCCACGGGCGAATGGGAATCGAGTATAGTGAGCGGAGAATAGTCTAAACAATCCCATACTGAGGCCAACCTCCTGTATCGTCCTTACAGCCAGGTGCAGTAGGGTAGACACCTATCATCCACCCAGGAGTCCTACCCCACCAACCCGGTCCCTGAAAATCTCCCCTCCATAGGAACCAAGAAACAAACCCCAGCACCAAAAGATAAATAAGTTCTGCCCAGACCACTTCCACTCTTCCACCAACCGCGGGCAGGGAACCCTGTTGCGGTAGCCCCCCTTCTCTCTCTCTCTGTCTAAGCGCTTGATAACAAGCCTTAATCATCCATCCCCCGCCGCCCCCTCACAGCTTCTCACTCGATAAGCTCGCACCTCCCCGTCTCGCCAAGAAGGCTGGGCTATACCCTGTTCGTGCGTCTCCCGCTTTTCGTTTCCTGCCCGCGGGTTGCAGGTTGCTGCACGCCACCAACCGGGCTGGACTACTCGAGTACAGAGTGACTGGTCAGGTCTGAAGGGATTTCATGCCAGCATGTTCTTTGTTTTTCTTCCCCCTTCCCTGCCGGAGAATAATTGTCGCGAGAAAAGCGGAATGAGCGAAAGGGGGGCAATGATAGAGGAAGGTGACAAGTAACAAGTAAGAGGGAAATAAGGAGTGGTCCATGCACTCCCCTGGATCGAGAAGATGGAGGGAGGGTTTACCCCGGAGTGGTACCGCACATTGATTGGATGGATTGGATGGTTGGATGGCATTTGTTTTTGTGGATGGTGTGTTGGTCGGAGTGCCTCGGGGGTTACCCGTCTTCCCCGGAGCCGAGGCTGTGCGCATGTGCCGCAGAGCCTCTGTAGATCGGTTTGGCAGATACGATACCCGTACGGGTGCCGGGACATACTACTTTAACTTTGCTACAGAACCGGACAAAACTCTTACTATAATAATACATCATAATGGTCGTAAAAGCTTGTATCTTTGACATCGGCGGAGTTTGCGTAAGCTCTCCATTGCCCCGCCCCTTCCTCCCTTTTCCCAGCAAACTAACGAATACACCACAGGTCCTCTCTCCCCTCCACGCAATCCGCGCCTACGAGACCAGAAACTCTATTCCAAGTGGCTATATCTCCTACGCAATTGACACTTCCTCACCCTCAGGTTCCTGGGACAAGCTCGAGCGGGGCGAGATCCCGATGAACAGCGCCTTCTTCGCCGGTTTCACCTCAGACCTAACAAGCCCCGAAACCTGGAACTCATTCTTCCGCTCTCGCAACCTCCCTGAGGTAGCCACCCCACCACCACGCATCGACGGCGAAGCCCTCTTCTGGCAGATGATGACCAAGTCCCGCGTCCCGAACCGGCCAGTCGTCACCGCGATACGCAAGCTGCGTGCGACGGGACGGTACAAGGTCGCCGCGCTCACGAACGACTACCAATTCCCGCGAGACCACCCGCTCGCGGATAACTCGGAGCTGAGGGGGCTGTTCGACGTGTTTGTCTCGAGCAGCGAGTGCGGGATGAGGAAGCCGGAGAGGGGGGTTTATCGGCTTGTGCTCGAGCGGCTCGGTGTCGCTCCGGGGGAAGCAGTATTTCTAGACGACCTAGGGCTAAATTTGAAGGCGGCCAGGGAGTTAGGGATTATTACGGTTCGCGTGCCGCTCGAGGAGACGTGGAGAGCTGTTAAGGAGTTGGAAGGGGTGCTTGGCGAGAAGTTGCTGGATGAGGAAGAGGAAGAGACAGCTAGCGAGAAAGCAAAGTTGTAGCTCTTTTCCGGGAGGAAAAAAGGAGGAGAGATTAGTCGATTAATACCCATATTGTGCCTAGTGACATCTTGTAGACTCCAAGCAGAATATTCAAGACTTGACCCACTACCCCGGTTCACTGCCAGTCACTCGGGGGCTATCATACACAAAAGCTCAGACCTCCCCCTTCCCCAAGACGAGGTATCACAACACCCTGGCGCTCAAAGCCACATATCACATTACTGCTTACCTGCTTCACTTTCCCCGTAAAACATCCACCCCTCCAAAGCGCAACAAGAAAAAAGGCGCACCCAGATGACCAAACCGCCCGTACCCACACCCACCCCTCTTTCCCTGATCGTAATCTTACGGCGTCAAACTCATCTTCGGTATCACCGAGACCTACCTTGCCGTACTGTACCGTACCGTACTTTGTAAGCACCACAAGCCAAGCGACACCCGTAATTAGCTATCTGCGCAGCTTTGATTGCCACAGTAGTAATCACCCTGCGCACCCTGCCGCAACAGCAGACCCGATTCCTGTCTTTCTCTCGGCTCCCCTCCCTTACCAAATCACGGGCACCCCAGATGGGACTTTCACACACGCACACGCACACGGATGGGTGTTGGGACGGCAGCCACTTCTCCGCTTGATGATCGTCCCGCCCCCTAAGTCTTGACCCGCATCCACCCTTACGGGAAACCCGACGAGCGAAACACAAAACCAGCCCCAACCAAACATCCTCCCATCCATTTATCCATCCACATACCGGTATCTATCCCCACCCAACCGCCTTCCGGGAACCAATAAAAACAACAATAGTCATAATTAATTTTTTGTCTTAGAAAGAAAAAAAGTGATCAAAACTCGACAAAGAGAGAAAGTAAATTAAGCTAACAAGAAACCCCATTTACCCTCTGGAAAAAGAAAGAGTGTAACATTTATTCCTCCTTGGCACCACCCCGACCAGACCTCTCGGCCTCATCGATGCTCTTCTTGTCGGATACGACGTCACCACCTTGCATTCCCTGCATCATTCCTCCAGCCTTCCATGGCCTCTTGAGGTCCCCGATAGCGGGCTTCCCAAGGACGTGGATCTGGACGAGCTTGGATTCGAAGGCAGTTTTGAAGGGAATTATGCCTGTTTGCGGTTAGAATCACCTCCAAAAAGCGGAAATGGAGGAGGGAGGGAGGGAGGGCAATTACTCTGGATAAGTAATGGGTTAGTGTACTTCATGTAGAAATGCATAACACCCATCATCCCAACACCCATCAAAACGCTCTTGAAAGCTGCCTTGAGTTGATCGCGGTCATAGGCCGAGATGGTAGTCGTTACGAGCTTCGGCTGGTCGCCGGAGAGTGGCGGAGCAGGTTCAAGATACTTCATTGTTGTGTGGTCTATCCCATTCATTCCCAAAGTCAGTAATGTAGTCCTTCCCCCCTCTCTCCACCCTATTCTATTCTCTTGCTTACCATTCTTCTTACTGATCTGGCCACTGACGTACATGTACAGCGACAGGATGATAATGTTGGAAAGAACGTACATCGCCCTCACACCATTCAGAACGTTCGGATCCTCGAAGGGGACCTTCTTCGCGAGTTGCATCATGCCTAGGATGATCACGACATTGGCACTGTCTCACATAGTCTGTTAGCAATCTTCCATCTTCCATCGTCTCGCCAAGTTTTAGAGTTTTTATTTTATTTTGAAAAAAAGTCCCTGAGCGAAAAGGAAAAAGAAAAAAGGCACAATACATTTGGGAATTCATTCTTATCGTTCGTAAACTAGTTTTAGTTTGGAAAAAAGAGGGTTCCTGAGCGAGCGTTGGAGAAGGAAAGAGAAAGTCGACGTTGACCAAGGCGATGCCCGGAAGAGAAGAAGGGAATACGCGAGGCGTGAGGGGGATGAGTTGAGTGGATGGACAGATGATACCAGCGATGAGGGGGGTGAAATTATTCTTTTCTCACTTACGGAGGTTGACTTAAAGGGTCAGCGGAAAAGGACACGTTTGTGCGTGGCGGTGGGTGGCTAGTGGGTTACCCGGAGTTGATGGCGGTGGTGGCTGTAAGGTGACTCATCTGGATGATAGGTTGGTTTAGTCAGCAGATTCATTGAGTGACTTTTTTTGTGGATAGATCGAGTTTTTTGGCCTTGGCTATTGGCAATTGTATAAGGATAGGCGGGAGATCTCTCGATGTTGGGGGGTGTCCTGTCACCCTTCAAGAGAGTAGACTCACTGGTCTAAATGCGATAACAGCATGACCAAATAATGGGACTGATACAACCCTACCCGGGGACATTGGCCTCGTGCATAGTGCTCTGAGGAACAAGAACATATTGTACTCCTAGGATCAGTACCTGTCCAGAGCTACTTAGAGCCCGAGGCTACCCCTTTCCTAGGAACATGTATCGTAGTTATGTTCCACAGCTCTCCTCATATCTATGAGCGAGTGAGAATGCATGAACATCAGGTATTATACCGATCACTAGTCCGATATACCGTACTCATGCCTCATAAGCAATACCAGTAGCAGATATTCCCTGTTATTCTCTGCGGTACCCGAATAAGCTGGGAAATCCCTCTTACCGATAATCTGAGACCTGCAGCATGTCTGAACCTTTCTTCCTTCCTTCACCAGCCCTAACCCGCAAGGTGACATTTCACAATTTGTGCAGCCCTCTTGGAAGGGGGGATAAACATCTCGATCCGCCCGCAGCCAATTATCTACCATAATACCACGATAGCATTACGTTAGTAGCCGTGTCCAGAGAAACACACCCGGGCGAAACCCCCCACTCACAAAATCCCATGTCATCCCACGTACACGGGGTGATACAACGGAGAGGATCAGAGCCTACTACCATTCTGTGTGAATAATCCCATTTCCCACGAAAGTAGAGTAGAGCTCATACATTGCTGAGATACCGTGCTACACACCCCACCCTGCCTCTGCGTAGTGCACGTCAGATACCCAGCGAAATAGAGCACAAGCACGTGCAATTCGCACTCACAACCCCAGCAGCATCTATACATGTAGTACAAGTAATACCTATGCCAGGACCCTGCGCCCCGCCTCGCCCCAGGCACCAAAAACCGGACGGCGGTGGTAGGAATAACGAACACCTTCACCCTCTTCCGATCGACAGTCCCGCAGCACGAAAACTATCTCTTGGTCTATCTAGGACAGGTCAAATTTCGTATCATGGCCAGGCACGCTGGTGCCAGATTTAGCGGCGGTTAGCTGAACTTGGCTCCCCCCGAAGAAGAAAAGCCTCATCTCTAGTCTTTTCACTGCTCAAATGACTCAGCACCCTTGGCGAGTTTAAACATTCGTTCTCAGGGCAGGCTCAGCGCCCCTGGATACGGATCTCACTGTCTAAGACATATCCACTCCAAGCTCATGAAATCCCGAGTGCAAACCCCCGGGGCCTAGGGCCCACTACTGTACAGAACCCCTACCGTACCAGTACAACACCACCCCCCCCCCCCCGGAAAACGCACAACCAACCCCCGGCCAGCTAACAAATCGACCGATCCCATAATAGCACACCCCCTCCTGCACCATGTGCGAGTACTCGAGTACAATACCCTCAAAAATAAGTGGGAAAAAAAAAAAAACTCACAAAAGATCACTCGTCGCCTCGCCTCCCCCTCCCTTCTGATCCCCAATCCCCAACCGCCAATGACGCACCCACACCACCACGCCGGCAACTCTAAATTTCGCGCGCCCGTCATCCTGTCCGTTACTCGGTCAGGATCTATCATATCCCCACTGATTGTGTTCGTTGTCTCAGATACCGATACCTACTCCGCGCGTGCGCTTGTCAGTGCAGCGATATGAGCATCACAAGTCAGATTCGACGTTGCTCGTGTGGGTGAGTGGGTTATTGGCGGTTAGCGGTTGGGGTTGGGGTGCAGGGAGGTTGCGATGTTGTGCTGTGCTGTGCTGTGCTGTGCCCCAGGCCGGGCCAGGCCAGGCTAGGCAGGAGATATCATAGGACTGGGGCGTGGAGGATTTAGGTGAAGGGGATTCACATCTTCTCGTTTGTTCTATCATAGTATAGTACCGATATGAGGAAGAAAGGGATGAAAGAGGGAGGGGATAATTCAGTTCATAATATCATACCGGTAAGTGTTGATCCGTTCATTCTTTTCTTTATCTCCGGCGCTCTTGCTCTGGGTCGGATGGTAGATCGTCTCTCGAAAGCCTCAACCCTACCCCACCCCTCCCCGCTTCCACCGTACTCTCACCCGCCGGTTCTCAGAGCACATACTTGCACTGCACAGTGCTCTATCGCCGGAAAATCACCTCCCTTCTAAACTGAATATTCACCCATGCAAATGTGACGAGCGGCTATTCAACTCTATGATCCAAAAACCCGCCCAGAAGCGTTATCATGCATTCAAACAGATGCTGTGGTTGAGTACTGTACAAGTTCCAGGGATAAAGTTTTCGTACGGGGCAGGGTTTATTTTGCGGGTTAACCTAAATTAACTGTTCGGAAACTTTATCCCTATGCCTTGTACGTGCATCGATTAATATTCTTGAAACCGAGGTGAACCCCGGGTTTTTTTGTCTCTTGAGGGGGTGGTGTGGGCCAAGTGAGGGCATTGGTTGGTTTGGATCGGAGAGGTTGGGGGGGTACGCGGGAGGGGTAAAGCCAAGGGAAATTCGTGCTGCATCATAAATCCTGAATTCATTCACATACATACTCGTACATACACACACACTCGCACTCAGACCTATGATAACGGCACTGGATTTGCAGTGCACAATCATTGCCATCCTTCATTCATTCGATAGCGGGGATGAAGCTTTTGTGCTAGCTAGCTATCATATCGCATCGCATCGCAGTCACGGCTCACCAGACAGCACGCAAGCAAGCGACCGAGCGAGCGTGCACACCCGAGACAGAAGGAAAAAGAGCACAACCCAAGAAGAAAAGAAAAAGCAAGAAAATGAATTTTTCCAAACAGAAAAAGAAAATACCAAAAAGAGGAAGAAAGAAAAAGGGAAAAAGACACGAGCATAAAACCGCCAGAATTATCATCGCCCTCATGTCTGTACGTGAATCATAGCATACCGGTGGGCAAACCCAAGCCCGATGCAAACACAATCCCGACTGCTCGGGTCGTATTATGAAGGGAGAACAAGCATAAACATAAAGGAGCAGCTTCTTCACCGTTCGCGAATGAAGCCTCACTCTTACTCTGACCAATATCAAACAAAGAAGTTGAGCACACAATCTCATGTTACTATCCCAGCACTGCAAACCAGGGATTGAATCGTACCGCGGAAACCCGAACACCGAATTTTGTTTTGGAAAATGAAAGAAAATAATAAGGAACAAGAATAGACAGAGAAACGAAGAGGATAATGTACCAGAGTTAGGGGTTGGTATGCAAGTGGAGAGAGGAAAAATGAGAGAAAGCCCAATATAGGAGAAAATGGGAATCGCTAAATCGAAGAACAATAACCCGCCCAAAAAAAAAGGGAAATGAAGACAGAAAGAAACGCGAGCACCATTTTGTCTTGTCCAATGCATCCGAGCCAGTCATGCCCCAAGAACCAAACCAAATCCAAACTAGCAAAAGGTGACAAGAGAAAAAAGAGAGAAATAATATTCATCGATAAAACATTATTCGAAGGTAAAATAACCTCATCATATCATACATATCCTCCCTCAGTCACCGAGCTAGCGAAGACTTATGTGTCAGTTGACTGAGACTCAACGTCCGCTGCGGGCTCGGGAACGCCGATAACGTTTCCCGGAACCCACGATCGCTGTCCGAGTCAGATATCATGCTTTCTCGCTCCTCGGCTGGTGTCTCCCAGATCTCATTGTCGTCTGCATCGATACCCATGAAAACGCTTTCGCTGTCTGAGTCGTCATCGTCCACCATACTACTGTCGAAGCCCGTAAACAAATGGCTAACAGGGCTGGCCCGCGGGGGTGTGGGATCCGGTGTGGGAACTTCAGACGAGGTCTTACGACGAATGCTGCTAAAGTCACCGGGTCGAAGAGATAAAGCGTCCGCGATTGTAGGGCTCGCCGACGATTGTAGGAGTTGGCGGTGGAGGACAAGAGACATTTGCTCTTGGAGATTTGCGATTTGGGCCTCGAGTTTTCGGCGAGCTCGCTGCTCACGCTTGACCTGTGAGACTAAGCCTGTATATTGTGCCATGCTAACAATTGGGGTTGGTGAGGGAGAGCGGGTTTCTATCAGATCACCGCGCATTAGGGTTGGGCCTTTAATGGTCGATGCAGTGTTGCGCTTGCTCTCGGAATTCACACGGAAACCCTCCAGGGCTTGCAATGTCTCTTCGCGCTCTTGTTCGGTGCGCGGGGAGTATTGTGGTACCCGCTGGTCTGCTGATCGCGGCGGGGGGTAAAGATTCCGTGGGGTACTAGGCAGTTCAGGACTACCAAGTTTCTCCGATGACCCGGCAGACGAAAGCGAGTAACTGCGTTTTAAGAATTTCCGGTCGTCAGTGGGTGGTCGGAGCAGAAGCTCCCGATCTCTATTATCACGATTTGTGGGTGCCCCCGTTGAGAAGGTTCGCCGGGGCTGCAGTGGGAATTCGACATGTTGAGTTATAAAGTTCTGGAGCGTTGCAACCTGCGTTTCCAATTCCTGCACCCTAGTCTCTAATGACACCGCCTCCGTGATCTTCATACTCCCCCCATAACCATTGAGCATCGCACCGAAACTCAGGGGCCGTACCGGCTCCTGGTCGAGACAGGGTGTGCTCACACCAGACCTATCCACCCCCGAGCCTGTTCCATGATTATTCTGTGCGCCATCGCTCCAGTGTCGTTGAAGGCTCGCAGGCCTGGGGAACAATCCCCCGCCGGGGGTTGCCGTGCCGTTCACTAGGGTAAGGGTACCATCTGGATTGACAAGACTCCCATTGCTCATGTCTCCTTCGTCTTGGGGCATTCCTTTGAATATACCCGAATGACCGCTGGACGGCCTACCTGACCACATTGAGTTTCGAGAATATTCTAGATCACCTGGTGGGTCGAATATAACACTCGCTACTGTTGCTCGGCGGGGTCGTCTATTATCCGGTCTATTATCCGGAGGTGGTTGTGGTGGGGCCTTGGTCAGAACATGACGAGCCTGAGAGCGAGGGGTCAACGCGAATTTAAACCCATTCGTCTTTGGTTGATTGTGTGGTCCGGGTGGTGTGGGGGTGGCTCGGGTAGGAGAAGGGGCTGGTTCGATGTAATCGGGATCGAGTAGTGGTTCCTGATAATCACCCAAGCGGTTGATCAGTCCGGTTCGACATCACCAAGATGAATTCCCCACTGGGAAAATAAACAAACTCACAAAGAAAGTTTCCCGGTCCCTACTCGTTTCACTATTACCATCCACAGAATCGCCATATGCCCTTCGTAAATTAGTGTTGCTCCTCCTCCTCAGGAGGCTCAGGGCCATCTTCAGCTTCTGCCCCCGCTTCTTGCTCTTTGCCGACTGCGTGGTGGTAGAACCTAGCTTCTCCTCCATATTGTCAAACTCAGATTGTCGTGAAGGAGACATTTCTCTAGCATCCATGCCTATCGTGATCGTCGATCCGTTGCCGTCCTCGTCGTCGTCGCCTGCGCTGCTAGACTCTCGCTTGGGGGCCGGTAATGGTGGTGGTCCCCTCCCAAAGCCAACCTCAAAAACTCCGGTCGAGGAGAAATGGTGTCGACTCATTGTCTTTTCTGAGAGAGTGGGTTCTGTGTCGGCCCTGCTCGGTGGACCTATCGCTGTTGGCGACACGTTCTCTTCCATGATAGGTAGCTGGCTGCTGATGGTCAACTCGTTTCGTCGTAAACTGGTAGAGTGCTGCAGCTGTGAACCCTTGTTGTTGCCCTTGAAAAAGTTGAGTGTTGTACTTCGCAACGAAGACATGCGGCGATGCCCCGCCTGGCCCCCCGCTTGCACCGCTGAAACCATCCTATTACTACTACTACTACTACTACTACCGCAAACCCCTCTTCTCTCTCCCTGGCTTCTGCTGCTGCTGCTGCTATCGAGAGCCAAAAAGAGCGAAGGGAAAAATTAAAGGAAACGAAATGAAAGGAAAGGGAAATATATATATATCCCAAAGAACGAGATCATAAAGGAATCCTTCTTCTTTCCCTAGCTCCCTCATACACTTTTCTGTGCTTTTGCTGATCTGGGAGTGATAATGGGGAGGGGCGGGGGTGAGGGTGGTGGGAAGTGTAAAAAAATAATATATAATAAATAAATAAATAAATAAACCTGTGTTGTGGGATATGTATGGTGCGGTGGGTTGTGTGTGGGTGCCCAAGTTTGTGGAAGTGTGGGTGTGAGAAACGAACAACTCCAACGTCCAGGCTGGCAAAGCTCCTAAGCAAACACCCGTATTTCGCTGTTTCTCTGATGATCCTTCCGGGAGCCAACCCGGGTGCTTAGAGACGGCTGGACCAATTGCTAAAGAGTGGATGACTCGAAGAGAAGTTTCGAGGATAGAAGCTCGAACAGCCGCCGAGTTGTATGAGTTGGGATGGGGTGGGTTGTAGGAGGAGAGGGTCAGTGCCGGTAGTGGTGGTGGTGGAGGTGAGCAGGCAGAGAGGTAGGCATAAGCAGGTAGAAAAAAGTAATTGCGCTGTATGTAGGAGGAGGAGGAGAGACACGCAGACGTTCTTGGTAGACGCAAGGGAGAGGAGGAGCAGAGTTGAGTGGACAACAAGACAGCAGCAGCACCTTGCGAGGGGGAGGTCTAGATATTATTACTATTTTCTTTTTCCCCCTAAGAAAAACCTTTTTCTGCCCCTAACACCTGTGCGGTCATTGAACTCAAGTGGATTGATACAATGTGTATCATAGTCTCACATACCGGTATTTTTCTCAGAAGAATCCGGCTGCCGTGCGAGCGCAAGGCCTACCGCATATTTGGTTGCTCGCCAAGAGCGTAGGCTTAGCCGCTTGCTCGCCAGCAGTGCAACCAGCTCGAGCAAGCTGTCAGAAACCAAGCCCTGGTAGGGATTACCGTAAATAGTTGGCTAGTCCATTCTGCCCAAGAGACAAGGAATAGGGGAGGTGAAAAAAAGGACAAAACAATTCAAACAGGCAACCAAGCATTAGGAGACCTTGGTCGGGATGATAAGTTACTCAGAGCCGAGGAAAGTAGTGTATATGCTGGGTGTTATGTGTGAGTTTTCCAGGGTTCAAGGCGAGTCTCTATATGAGACAGGGTAATTTAAAGTAAGAGGTTATGCTACGGTGCGGTTAGTAGTCTCGTGTGAGCCTATTTGGGTGTCTCACTACTAGTATACACGAAAAGGAAAAAGGCATGACCCCGCGACACGGCGGATAGTACAGAAAAGGTACCGTACCGTACACTGAAAGTTCCTTGAACTACGTAGACTATATAGCGATGCCAAACGAGAATGAGTGAGGTGCCTCCGATCATGGATCACAAAAGAGAGCGAGGGCAATCACCCAGCAACAGCATGTTATGAAGAAACTGCCTCAGCAACAATTACGCCAGACCATGAATAACAATTATCTATCATAACTTATCTTGCAAGTTACCACACACATAACAATCCCACTGCGAGCATCACTCAAGTATTCCGTCCTATAAAATATCAACATTCACGAATCCTCACGCGCTGTACCGGTCCTGTTCGAGTTTCCGGTATAAAAGAACCGGAACATTTGAGTATGGGACTCAGATACCGGTATGCACGGATAATTTGCCATATCGACTTTTGGTCCTTGTGTTCCGGTTCTTTATCATCACCACCACTATAATACTGTACCGGTATGCCATACGGTATCATATCGCACCCTTCCCAGGCGGGGGAAAAAACGAAGGAAAAATAAAAAAAAACAGCACCAAACCGAGAATTTAGAGTAGAAGCGGCACGGACAGAATCTCAATCAGGTCAACCAGAGCCAGGCCATCATTAAAAATACGAGGAAGAACGGACCACATGTCTAGCAAGCAAGAGAAGGGAAGGGGGGGGGGGAGAGGAGGAAAAAAGGAAAAGAATAAAAGAATAAAAAAGAAGAGAAAATGAACGATCGGCAAAGCGGGGATAAGGAAGGAAAGGGACATAAAAAGATGCACTGAAACAAACCCCCCAATCAACTTCGTCGACGGAATGAATGCAGAGGGAGAGGCAAGACGGACGACTTGCATTTCGTTATTTATTTATTTACCCCATTTTTTCCTCAGACAATTCTGTTTGGCCCGCTCGAAAGGGTCTGCCGTTGACTACTTTACTGTATCAGCAGCAGCCGGAGCAATTTGGACGATCAGGAAGAAGGGAAAGGAGAGGAGTCGTGGGCATTCCTGCCTAGACTTTTTTCTCTGAAGCGCGGGAAGGCAATGGGAGCGTATTGGCTAGTGTAATGATGCGTAGACAAGCAACGAGGGAGACGTGCGATAATACAAGTAGGTGGGGTAGAAACCGGTAGTCTACCCATACGCTACATCTATCCCAACCACAACCGCTTCTAGGATTTCCATCCAGAAGCGTTCTACGCTATCTAACGATAACATCTACCAGTAGCCATCGATCCGATATCCCATAAAGATTGCAACAACCCATATTTAACAACAACCCGCTCAGCCTACGAACCCCAAAGAGCACCATACCACACAAACCCCATAGATATATCCTCCGTATGACCTTCCATCCAACGATACAACCCCCTCTGGCGGTGTTACCAAACTCTCCACCGACAGATCCCAAAGCAAACTACCTCCGGATGGTCAAATGGTCAAAGCGGGGGAAGGAGGAAGTGTATTGCCGTAACCCAAGGGAAAAAAAGAAAAAAACACAGAAGCAACCCTCAGGGCCAGGGTTAATAATATTAATAATTCGGGGGGGGGGCTACCTGTTGACACAATTCGAAGGGAGCTGCAGAACCTCAAATCTCCCCCACACGCTGCACTCGGCGCGGAAAACTTGCATCAAACTCCAAAACCCTTACAATCCACCCCTTATCATCATGGGTCAATCACCCATTATGGCTTGCTATGCACTTCGCGCTGCGGGAATGGCAGTGAGTGCGCGTGGAAACCCCTTCCTCTGTCAGGGGATATATTATGATATATATTCGAGCACAATAAATTTAACAGGTACTGCACGAGGGCGGTGCGGTGCAGTGTACGAGTACTAGTAGAATAATAAGGTGCCGGCACTCATACAAGACTCCGAGGTTCGCGCATCCGTTAACTAGGCAGGAGTGCCCGTCGGACCTAATTCTATCCAAAGTACAGCTGCGATAGCTAGGAAAGCAGGTAGGTGGGCAAAGTAAGGCACAAAATACGTGCCTCGGCGGACTAACTTTGGCTTGTCCCAACAGCCAATCCAGCCCCCAATCGACAGGGTTCATTTAGACGAGAATCGGAGGAATTCGTGGCAGCAATCAACGCTGGCAATCTTCAACATACCGTGTTCACTCCCATCGGTGCAGCATCGAGCGGTAAGTCCGGTGTGATTATCGCAAGAAAGAGAGAAAGAGAGAAAGAGTTTTTTTTAGTTTCTTTTAAAAAAACCAAAGGACGACGTTCAGGGGTATTGAACCAGAGTCGCTGGTGCTCCTGCGGGATGGCACTAGCTGTGCTGGAAACCGGTATCATACTCAAGATGCATCATACCGATGTTCATATCGTGGCCTATTTTTTGACAGGCTAATACACTCGCAGCTTGACCTTGATAAAGTTTTTGACTGTCTATCCGGGGGTCCAGGGCAAACCCGCTAAACTGCCTCTCGTTGGCCCAGTCGACCTGTGGACTACTCACAGGACAGGGCTTCGCTCTAGCCACTAAGGCGAGAGTTTGACAGAATTTTTTTCCCCACTAGAAATTAGCGTAAATGGAGAGTTTCACTACATATTTCACGCTACGAGCACATAAATACGGAGAACGCCCTAGGTGCTGTACAATTACAGTTCAGGTATTATAGCTGTATTATAGCTACCAGTATTAGTACCGGTACCCGAGTACAGCAAGGCAAGGTTCCCCCATAATGCGTGCGAGCACTCGACCACTGACTCCTCGAAACTGTATACCACACCGTATAGATATGGGCGATAATCCAATCTTTGGGCCACTACCGGTATTTTTCCTCCTCTCCTTTCCTTTCTTGTTTCTGCGGTCAGGTACAAGTGGATGAACTGGACACAGGGGGTGCAAAAGCAAGGTCGCCGTTCACGCGGCTCATCGACTTGCCGAAAAGCAGGTACGAGGTTTCTGGCACTCTGCTGGCATTGGCTAGTTAGTCGGTTGATGAATCAGTGGTACAGTACGGTACGGTGCGGAGCTCCAGAACATTGATCCGGATTTTAAGTACTGTGGTGTAGCGCAGGTAGGTATCGCTGTGGGAGATACCGTACCGGTAGTGGAGTTCAGCCGAGTTGGACTGAAGGAAGCCAGGCGGCAGCATGAGTGCAAGTCGGCATTCTACTCGTAACGTACGAGTGCACCAGTTTGCTCTATAACCTAACTATATCCTATTGCATACAACATTGCCGTAAAAGCTGGAATAATTGGGGATTAGGCTAGGACGTCCAGAACTTCCCCCTCTGAATCAAGGGAGAAAACATAGCGAAAAAGCCTTCAGTTGACACAAATAAAAAGAAATATGGACTCAAGCACAACAGACCTTGCCGAGAGAGGCAACTCTAACGTCGTAGCGAGATTCCTAGCCCTCTCTGTAGAATGAAAAAAACTCTGACATCAAAAACCCCTACTAGTACGAGGTACGAGTATCATACCCCCCCTACCGTGCTGGTACGAGCAATGAAATTCAAAAAATCAAAAATCACTCAGCAATAGTACTGGCATCATAAAAATAGTGCAGTACAAGTACTAATTCGTATCACAATACAACCCCTTATAACAATTCACAATGCCATAAACCTCCCTCCTTCCAAACCGATGAAATAACCTGCTCTCATCATCATCGTCGTCGTCATCCTAGAACCTCCCCCCCTTCAATTCTCGAATTTTCTCCCGCACCGCCTCATTATGTTATTCCCCCCTGTGATAGCCAAAAGGAAATAAGGAAGAAGCTTCCTTACCTCACCTCACTTCTTGCCTTACTGTATACAAGTATACCTCGCTAGGTTCAATTCAGCTACCTAGTACCTTGCAAGAATCAGGTACCAAAAAAATAAATAAAGATGAAGAGAGAGCTGAAAACGGTCTAGCGCCGGTTGGGGGGTAAAAAGAAAAGCAAAATGTCCACCACTGTTCCACGATGCTACTGTTCCTTTTGTCTGAAACCCCACCTTGTTGCGGCTAAATGACTAAGGGAGTGTGGGTGGGAAAGAGGGTTTTTTTTTTCTTCTTCTCTTTCTTCCACCCATTCCCCCCTTGGACTGGGATCACGTGCGGACACGTCAGGACTTGGGCTTGGAAGGGTGGGAAGGGAAATGGAAAAAGTTTATTTGTTTAGGAGGGGAGAGGGTTAACACGTGAGCGACGCGGCGCGCGGAGTGATTATGGTGCCGGTACGGTTATGGGGATATGGTGATTGTGATGGGAGGTTGAGGAAGTGAATGAATGAGTGAATGGATGAATGGAAAGACGCGGCCTGAAATAAGAATGGGGAAATATTCGCTGCATCACACGATCAGTCGATCCTCCTTCCCATTGCTGTACCAAGCACGCAAGAAAACCTCCACCAAAGAACTTTAGACACCGATACCCCCTCCTGGGCGACTGTTCCCCGCTCTCACCAAACCACCGCTCCACGATTCAAACCGTTTGAATCTTCACTCCTATGGACGGCACTGTACCTCCCGCCCTATAGAAGCCACAGGATATCACACATTTTTTTTATAAAAAAATCAAAATCAAAATCAAAATCAAGCCTCTTATATGATAATATAGCGGCCCTCACCCACCCGTTTTTCTACCCAGTAATCTCTCAGAGAACATGTGTGCTCGAATGGTCACTCCGCCGTCCTGGATTTCGATAATCCAGATACCTCGCTGTCTCTGAATTCCGAATTCCTCCACATCAAAGCCTCACCCGTTGTCCTGGATCACTCACTGTACCGGACCGGCCCTTAGGATTCCGGCTGTCCGGGGAAGCGGGGTGACTGCACTTTTCTGTAAAGTACCGCTGATCCAAAACCGGCCTTGTGCGTACAAGGCGCAGAAGCTGCAAAGTTAATGGGACGCATTGGTGCAATTGTCTCTTTATCTTCACTTCTTTACCTCTACTTTTATGGGGGGGCTCAGGCTTTGTGCTGGCGCAGTCGGGGGCGGTTGCCTGCGAGTTAACTTGTCAGGAGTGGTTTGATTGAATACAATATGGGTGCTTGGGGCAGCCTGTGCTTGAGTGTCGGTGGGCTAAGAGAAACTGGAAAATGGAATTGATATTTGATATCACGAAACACACAATATCGCAAGATGTCCTACTTTTTTGCCTCCCTTTTCTTTTCTTTTCTTTTTTCCCTCCCCAATATCCCATTCCACCACTCGAGTGCTACCGGTATAACGAATACTACAGACCGGCCATCCGCAGATGGGGCAGAAGATGCCAGCACCGTGTTTACTCGGGCAATCCTCTATCAGATAAGGAACAGAGCCAAACTGCCCATAGGCTTCGCTGAGCGAGTTAACGAAATTAGCAATACCAGTTAATAAGACTCAACAAGTCCCACCCACCCAAGCCATGCCGTGTCAGGTAAAAACTATTCCTTCTCGGGATGTTTCGTCTCCCGCCGCGGGGATTAGGAGCCCGACGGAGATAGTGGATAGATAACCTGACTGTGTCAGAATATATTAATCCCATAAATAATTTCCCATAAATAGTTAAATTTGTTTTTTTTAATTTTATTTACAGTCCCAACAACCGGAACGGATCGCCAATCCCGATTCCTGTACCTGGTTCATGTGGGAGACCAGACCAGACCAGACCATACTCCGACACTTGAGACCTACCAGTCAGTATTCAACTACCCTATCCAAATTTCCTCCTCCGCTCCGATTTCTCCTCGCTTGAACCTCGGCCACTTGTTTCCTCCACAGCAAGTTATGGAACTCGCACGGTAACCCAATACTGTACCGGTATCTCATCTCATCATCGCCGACCCGCAAACACCCTAGCGAAGTAAAACAAAGCGCAACGGCATATCCCGCACCAGCGCAAGCGCAGCATCTTGGCGGGCAATACCGTACTCGTACTAGTGCAAACGCCAGGGATATGTCTGATATTTTTTTCGTGCAAGGCAGGGGTTGTTCCGCGGGTTAAACCAACTTTTTAACCAACTTTCACTTATGGGTACAGTACTAGTACTTGTGCTAGCTTGCATCCTATCACAATCACGAGAATTTACTCGTTATGCTTATCATACCCATTCGCCTCCCGCAACTGGGTCTTTCCGACCAACCACCAACGCAATACTCTAGGAATAGACCGACAGGTGGAAGGATGTTTTTCGGCATCGTGTCATGCTAGAGCAATTTTCGGCCCTTCCCGAAGGAAAACCAGTGGCAGTGGGGTTTTATGGTGGACTTGGCGCAGGTTGTGGGATATGTGGACACGTACTGTACGTACGAGTACTGACAGGCGCAGTAGGCTGCGGAGCGGTAATGTGATAGCGGCCTGCTCCATTAAATCGTCGGCCTGCTGCCAGCAGTGGTGGTGATAGTGGTGATGTGCACCCGGCCATTACACTCTAGCCCCCGCTCGCTACTGTAAGTCAGGGGGTAGGGAGCGGAGTGGGGATTCCTGTCATGGGTGCTCACTCCGATCTTGGATCGTCAGACGAGGCGTGTGGATTAAGATGTCTTGGGGTTTGGATTTTCTTTGAGACTACGGTGTTCCCCTTCGATACACTTTTTCTGATTTTGGGTGTGATGGGAGTTGTGCCTCCTGCGTCTGTGTCTCTACTTGTATGATACCGCAGTGTGTTGTGGTCACTTGGGAGATGGATAGGGACACTCTTGTGAGGGATGGGGTAGGGAATTCCTAGATAGGGGAGGAGGGTAGGATAGATAGGGGTAACAAGAAGAGAGAGGGGATTTAGCAATACGGCGTGCGATTGTCGAGACTGTCGGATTGGTTGTAGTTTGGCTGGTTGGGGGTTTTCCGTGATGGGTTACGCGTACCAGCAGTATCTCTACAGCGGTCCTAATTGTTTGTCTGTTTATCGGCGGGTTTCCTTCGCACGGTTATGGTAACTTGGTCACTTGTGTGTGGGACGAAGTGGGGACTGGCGGGGAATTACTTCTCCCTTACAGTATTCGACTCTTTTGATCGCTTCACGATCCCACCGAATCCCTCAGAACCAGTGAACAGATCATAAGCCCTCTACACATTGTGCCTTACAGTATTTACGGGTGTGAGAAAGGTGGCGCGAAAAATGGGACTTCTCGTTGAGAAATCCCCCCCCCCCCCCAAACGAACCATGAAGAACAGAATGCCGACTAAATGAGCACCCGCTGGGAACTCTTCTCACCCAAACAATCAATTGAGTTATCTCCGCTGGTCTTCATATAAGTACCGTATCATGCCCCCATATGAACCCCCGTTTTCTTTATCCGTCCTAACCAATACGTTAACTAGGGAGAGGCACGGGTACGGGCGCGGTCTGTTGTAGGGTCGCGAGATTCCGGTGCTGCGAGTACCCTCACGGAAAATTGACACCACAAACAAATCTCGACCAATCAGACTGCCAACACTTGCCAGTTCTCGCGACTCGAGTATCTAGCGACGCCGGAAGGGACCCTAACCGGGCGGCCCCATACCATGCTCGATTCCAACAAACAAACGGAAGGAGCACCGAACTATAGTGGCTGCTGAACTACCAGTACTAATACTGGGAGGCCAGAAAGGGCATTGATCATGGTGTTAAGTTGCCATTAGCAGGAGCGATACGGTCCGGCAGCCACTGCTTATACAACTGTGGCGTCATACCGGATAGTGAAGGTGATGGGCAGACCCTAGTTTGTGCCCCGTGCGCTGTTCTTGAGTCTTGAATACGGTACGGTAGCGGCTTTGGTACGGTACGGGACACCTCGAGGATCAACTGATGAGTGATTATACCACCAGAATTGAGCTCGGTAGGGATCATGTTAACGGAAAATCTTACCGGTAGTATGACATCCGTAATTGCCTCGTTAATAAAAGTTTCGCTCCCTCAGCTTCTCGGCTGAGGGGTGATATTAGGGGGCAGAGTTTGTTTATGCTTGATTGTTGGTGGAATTGCTCAACTTGGGCATTAGTCAACGTAGTTACCCGTATGGGGAGCCAAGCGAAGGGCGAACTGCTACCATCATGGCTCACGAGTCCTCGAGCCCTGACCTGAAGTGTTCAGGATGGCTCTGGCTGGTCAGCTGGTGGAAGTATGGGCTGCGGATCGGTGAGAGGTCCTTCGCCGAACGCGTCCGTTCTTTGCTGGCGCGTTAGCTCAAGAAACAACTACCGGTACTATAAACTTTGTCTACGGCCTGGTAACTTACCGGTAACTGAAAATACGATACTACAGCGGGGCGAGGGATCAGGGAGAGATCAATTCACACCCGAGCCTAGAGCTTTGGGGAGCAGACCCGGTAGCGTGGGGAGGAGCCGCGTTCAGTGATTTCATGGGTCCGTGGGTTTCCGGATTTGTTCTTAGACCTTATGATTGCTAAAGATACTATAATAACTAACTTGGGTTGTTTCGGTCTAGAACCCGGAGTTACTGGCATAATATTATACAATATCCAGAGTCCACCAGGTCTGTCATTGCCCGAGCGTTGATAGGTCTTGTTGGCCCCAGTAGGCTCTTGGGCCCACGAACCCAGTTTCCTATCTTGGGATCAGGATTTGCTCGAAATAGGATACGGCTACCGTAGGGCCAGGGCGTCAAGCCAATATCGGCCTGTTGTCGTTATGGGTGAAGTATATGATACCAGCACTCTTGGTTATATGCTAGGGCTCTGGCGTTTAGATGAGGGCTTCGTAAGAATGTCTGGTTGTTGGAGACGCTTCGCATTTGGGTCTTTCAGGACGTTGCTCAGACCTACTAGTAGAGTTGAGTTTTGGAATAGCTTCGGGGGAAAATACCCATTATAGTCCATCCATCCATGGGGGGAATTCTTCTAGGCGTGCTTGCTTCGCGTCTTTCTTGCGGGTTCGGATGGTGTCCGAAAAGTCAAATTCCTAACAGAAGTATTTTGGTCCGGACAAGGAGAGAGAGAGGGCAAAACGGGGGACTCTTATAGCAGGTTCAGGTTGTAGTGTTTCACGTATTGCGAAAAATAAGAGGATAAACCGCAGCCCTTGCCTGGCTAAATCTCCGGAGCTTATACTTTCTATTATCTTATGCTGGGTTTTCTGGCAAGGGTGTGTTTGCGGTTTGGAAGGGTTACGGTCAGGGATCAATGTTTGCTACAACTTGCGGTACCTGCTATCCCCCGAACCAAGGGCAGGAAAAGATTAGAACATATTGTGGGTGGTGGCTTGAGAATATCGGAAATAGAGAACTCTCTTCCCGAATGAAGCTGAGCAGTACTTATGCCTTTGAATTGGATAGGCTGGAAGAGCGCCGAACCCGATACTTTGCTATGGTGGTGTAGAAAGCATCCGAATGTCTCTTTTTTTCTTCCATCACCTTGTATCACTCATATGGTGACACGTCAGAGCCTAACTTCACATCTAGGCTAAAAGGCATTCTGGATATGTGAACAATAGGCATCCTCTCCTGAGAGGAGGAGGGGCAAAGAAACTACACAGGCATGCTGTAGCCTATGACCCAGGAGTAGTCTCTCTCTCTCTTACTGTTTCATCGAATGTCACTCGACTGTGCTAATGCGGTGCAGTGACCTCCACCAAGCGTAACCGATAGGATATATAATAGGGGGGATCACCGGCCACCGGTGTGGATACCAGACTCGAATTTCACTGCGGGGAATACCCTTTAAATAATTGAATGTAAGAATCAATGCGAGAGGGGAGGTAGGCTTCATCCAAACAGCAACACCCTCCATTCCGACAATTTTACTTGCCACATGACACCTGTACGTGAGGGGAATTGAGAACGGAAAGAAAAAAACAAAAACAGGATAACAAAAAAGAGAAAAAAGTGTTGGAGTAGATGGACAGATTGCTGGTTTGAAATAACCAAGCAAAGTGAAGAGTCAAAAATTGAATGTGTGCAGTAGAAGAGATGGTGGGAAAATAGGCATTCCATTGAGGAAACAAGACGAGAGCCCTAGCAATGGAAAGATGTTCGAAGGGCTCAGACTAATGAAAATGGGCAACAATTCAACAAATGCAGCCCAAGCAAATCAAAATAACGGGGGGGGGTCAACATTTTGGAGGTTTCATACTGCGCTGCTCAATCCCGTCAGGTGCTGACTGGTACATGGGAAATTGCATTATGGGGGAGTGTCTTGGGGAACACCCATCGCTTGTCATGATAACTGTTTGGGTGCGTTGTTCGACCTCTAGATGGGGAGTTGTAAATATGGAGGGGAATCACTTGTTTCGTGGAGAGATACCGAGTGATCTACTGTGATCGGACGAGGAGGTGAGGTTTCCCGCCGGCCAGTTATGCCTTTTTGGGAGAATCCTAGATGCCCCACAGTGTGGTATCCTAGTACCGCAGATCCTCAGCCCTGGTTCGTGAAGGGGGACGGGAGGGTTGTGAGTCTCTAGGGCTCTTTAATTGTTCGTTCTGGGGATTTTGGTGCAAGGATAGCTTTTCTGGCGTTTTTGTGGAGACGGGCTGTCTGCTGCCTGCGAATGGAGTTATTTGTGGGATGGGACACGTTTGTTCGCTCTCGTTGGGAGAACCTGTCTGTGAGTGCAGCATAGACTCAGAACTCTAAGATCTAGATAGATAGAACACCTATCTTTCCCTCCCCCTCTCTCTTTCGGATATTAAAACCCCTACCTAAACAGGCTTCCCCAAAACTCACCACCACCCCACCCCTTATTACACCCCTTATTACACCCCTCCCTCCCAATCTCCTCCACAAACCTCTCCAACGCCTTACCTTCATCATCTCATCACCAGCATCAACTCTCCACTCACCCACACACACTCCCCTCGCACAAAAACTATTACCGTCAGTACTTTGCGGACCTATCACCACCATCCATATGAGTCCCGCCCAGAACGAGAAGGGGGGAGAAGGGGAAACGTATATTATACCGCAGCCCCAACTCCCCTGCATCCCCCGAAGCACTCAATTCCACTTCTACCAGGCCCAACTTTTCAGTCGAGTTCTCTACCGCGCGACGTGGGAATGGCTTCACGGCGTGGCAGGTTGGGCAGTGGTTTGTTGTGTAGTAGGTGATTAGCGGGGTGGAAGAGGTGGTGTGTGTCAAGAGGAGGGCGTGGAAGATATCGGTCGAGCGGATGCTGGGACTTGTTAGTTTAAGGCGCGCAGGGGGGGTAAGGTAGGGTTGAAAGCATCGCCTACGGGTGGTAGGTTCTTGGTTGGAAGTGCGTTCGGGAGGTGTAGAAGTTGGTGATACGAGGGTGAAGAGGGAGACGTAGGGTGCGAGTTTAGAGGAGGAAGGCGCTTAGAGGTTGCGGTCGGGGTAGCATCGTATTGGGGGGGGTGCTTCGCAGTGCCGTAGTTGAAAGATATAGAAATGAAGGAGAGGAATGAGTTTTTGGCCTACGGTAGTCTACCAAATGATGTCGGGTCTTGGTGATCTAGCTAATGTGCTCGCGCGGCCGAGTCGAAGCCGGCTACCCGGGGGAAGAAGCTCCCCTACAAAGTGTCCAGCTTCGATTCGGCCGCGCGAGTAGTCTAAGAGATTGTGAGGCACGCTGTGAAAATGGGTACCGATTTGGAAAGGCCAGGGGAGACATACACTCCTTTGTCCACTCTACCCTACCGTACCTGCCGATACTGTGCCTGCGATGTAAGAGCTTAAATAGCCCAGTACTTGAGTATAGGCGTAAAAAGAGATAAAGACAGGCATATTTACGGGCATAGCATGGCTCAGTGCTACACGAATGTACTAGTACTGTACTCGAAATACCGGTAGCTAGCTGTGATTCTCACCCGAACACGAATGCCAAAGAAAGAATAAAAAGAAGCCAGAACAATTCCTTATTACATGCAAAACTAGCGTTACTTGTGGGAGATACGAGATCAATGAACCCCTCCTTCCATCCCACTCTCACTGGAATTAAAGCCCGGTGCTCCCAAATAAACGCCAGAAACAAAACCCACCACCACCAACCAAACACCGAAAGGCGCCCACAACCCCCAACGTACGCTCTCACCGAACATTGATAACGCCCAAAACCCCGACCAAACCCAACCCAGCCCAACCCAACCCGGCCCAAACTACTCTCCACATCCCTAATTCCTACAAACCAGAGGAGAAGAAAGAATTCACAAAGAACATATCGGGAGGCATTTCTTGATGATGAACGGACCCACTGCCGCTGGAGGGGTATAAGAAGCGCCACGGCAAAAATACGTGAAAATTAGAGAAAAAGGGAAATAAGGAAATAGAATGGTTAAGAGATGGCAAGAAAAACGAAGGTATAATGAAATTTTAGAGCTCAAGAACTATACTACCATCCAAGACTACCCCCGTAGACGGTTCCATCTATAGAACTATGGTTAGAGTGAAAACTTAAACTTCCATCCCTTCGAAAAAGCCATCATCGTAGTTGTCGTCGCCCCAGATGCTCTTGCTCTCGATGAAATCGTCGTTAAAGTCCTCGCCCTCGCTCTCATCCCATCCGTCGGATCCGACTCTATTTCTACCCCATCCGTTGAGACTCCTCTCAAGCGGGGAGTGATTCAAGGTGCTCAATCCCCTGAGGTAGAGGTAACAAACCCTCTTCTTATGCTTGCTAAAGAAGAAGAGGTTGGTAGACCAAATGAGCCCTTCGTCACCATACGGATCGTTGGAGACATCATCAGGAGAGTAGGCATAGATACTGCAATTCAAGAGGTCCATCTCCTTATCGATTGTCTCCCACATTTTAGGAAGCTCCCTGGAGATGTTGACGCCTAGATTGAACAAAGTTGTGTTAAAACTGTTCATAACGGGCCTAATGTGACACTCGCGACGGAAATCCGACGGGCGGAGCGTGGTAGAAAAATCATAGTCAGGATGAGACGCGTTAAGAGTAGCAATCAAATAAGCGAAAGTGCGTCTAGCCGAAATCTGATCCAAAGGTCCAAACGGGGAATGCAGGGTTTGGTAAACAGCGGCAGACTGGTACTTGCCAGCGCTATCAGAACCGCGGTTAGGGGGGGATAAGGACTCTGATAGACGAAGGTCGGCTTCATAGCGAGTGCTGATAGTCTCGCAGATGTTCTTGTAAAGCTTCTTGTCAGCCCCTGCGGCCTGAATTGAGTCGCGAAAGCGATTATTAGCTTGAGCTGCTGCAGTCGAACAATTTCATGGGCTGGAGTTAAGGACCTTGGTGGTGTAGATGTCCACACCGCCAACGACACGACAATCAGGAGTGTCGAAGACGAGAGCACGATTAATCGAATCAAGTTCGCGAAGAGGTAGGAACTGGGTCGAGGGCAATAAACATCAGTGATCAAGCTCGAGTGGGAATAAGCCAAAAAAAAAAGGCACAATAGTCAGGGAGGTTTAGTGCGTCCTATATGGCAGGGATTACGGCTTACCTTCATGGCTCCGGTGGTGGTTGGTGTCGGCGAGAGATGTATTTGGGAAGTCGCCGGTGAGGTGAGGAAGTTGCCGAAAGTGAAGCCCGATATGAATTTCGGATTAAATTCCCGAGGTTTGTTCGTTCGTTATTCACAGGAAGTAGGGTTGTGAGGTGAGAAACGGCCAGAGAGGGAGATTTGCCAGGTCAGAATATAACTTGGGCGGATGCGACGACTACCCTATTGCTCCTCGTTTCCCCGATTCCTTGTTTGATTCGACAGACAGACGATGCAGGGCACGAGTAGGTATTTAAGGCCAAAGGGTTCACCGATCTGTTAGGACCGGGTTACTTTAGCAACAAACGAGCGTGCTAGCGACGGACGACATGATTTGACGATGTGGGGTGACCCTATTCGGGGTGTTTTCTGATGAGTTCAGGAGGAAGAAAGAAGAGGAGTGAAAGGGAGCCGAGAGAGTATGTGGTGGGCGACCAAAGCAGCTGAGGGCGATTGATCTCCCCCTTCCAAGCTCTCTGGCCGAAAATGGCCACAACAGGAGAGGATGACCTCAGTTGGGTGGCGTCAGGCGTATTATATAGTACGTAAAGGGTTCAAATCGGAACGAGTCTGGGCCAGGGTTTTCATGGTTAGAATATACTCAGGCCATTCCAGAAAAGGGTAAAGGTGGGTGGGGTGGCCAGACAAAGAATAGGGGAGCCAATCGATTGGCAAAAGCGACAATGGTGGGTGTAACAGGGTACCATTAACCTCCATCAGTTGCACCAAGTGATCATCCATGAATCTGAATATGTGGATCTGGATTCCATCGGGGGTGCAGTGCAGTGCGGAAGGCGGGATTGGGGCTGCCCTGCTTGGCAGGGTACCGAGAACGATAAGGTATGATGGTACTTGTATTATCATAGTAATACGGGATATACCTAATCTTGAAGCACTCAGAAAAAGGCTCGGATTCACATTTACAATGTTTTACAATTTAATTGAACAAAATGAAAAAAGAGAAAGAAAGAAAAAAACAATAAGTTATTATGCTCGCAGGCGATGATGGGTGGTGCTCGAGTATATTTTAGGAGATTAATGCAGTCGCGGGGCAGGAAAATATACACCCTTACCAAATATACAGTCCGCTGCTGATTGGTCGAACCCCAGTAATCCTGACCTGCGAGTCAATCAACGGGGACTGTATATTTGCTGGAGGTGTATATTTTTCTGTTCCGCGATCGTAGGGAGGCCGTATAAAAAAAAGGGAATGTCAGAGGGAGAGTACGGTAGTCTACCGTATCATGCCCCCACCTTGCCGCCTTGGCTGCCGATGCGAAAACGCCTTCTGCCGGCAAATGGAAAACACCTACAGAGTTCGGGACAAAACGATAACTCTCTCCTTGGCGGGAAAGATATTGAAAATGTCACGCTGCGGGGCGTAGATGGCTATGAGGTTTTTTAGAACAACCACGGAGTATTTCCCACAAGTACGGTACAGGTTGGGGGGGGGGGTCATGTACTCGAGTACCGGTAGCCAATGTTGGTTATTGTCTGAAATCCGCATGTCTGCCAAGTTTATCATATTATTAACGAGGAGCTGCTTACAAACAGCAATCTCAAGCTGATAGGGGTGGCATACCGTAATACGGTATCTTGCGGGTGCTGGGGATAGGCAAGCTAGTTAAACTGGCTGCTCACAAATACAATATTTCTCTTCACTACTCGTGCCTATGGGAGTTCAATTATTTTTGATGGGTGGCAATAATTTTATTATTAAGTTACCGGTATTCTGATTATGGACTGTGGGCCTAAAAAAACAAAACAACCAGGGTTCGGAGGCTATCATGCGGGGTACTTACTTCTGAGGCCGAGTTGAGTTGAAGCCGGGCATCCAGACAGAGAAATTGATCAGCGGGCCAATCAGCTAAAAATATATTTTATATCATTGCTCTCTGGTTGGCTTGCCGATGACTAAACCTGTCACAGCTGGGGACCTCGAGACGACCACCCGAGTCCTAACGAGACGGATAGATATTGGCACCTATCTCCATCACGTGCCTTATCTCAGAGCATTCTAACAAACAAGGCTCACCAAAAAATTTCTTATCAGACCCATACAGTATGACGAATACATTTGTCGACAGCACTAGTACAGTACTAGTATAGTGTGGCCGAGTTGAAGCATGGCACCGCCATACGGCAAGCCAGTAAACAAAATGTGCAGTTGAACATATTCCAAGCAGAGTCATGTATGATAGCTGGGTACACGAAAGGAAAAGCCAGGTTCATATCATTCATCTCTGCCAGCCAATCTGCATATCCATCCACCTTCAGATCTTCCTCAAGCCGCTATTGACGGCGGGTGTCAAGCGTTTCCCAAGAGGATTATTATCCATGGCGGGAATAACAAACGTGCAGGATTGGGTAGTCTATGTACCGGCACATATCATTAACCATCAAGTACAGTACTCGGGCATGGTACTGTCCACACTCGAGTACTTGTACGATAGTCTATACGGGATTACATCGCTCGGCTTGCCGCATTGAGACGTCAATTCATGGGCTCAGCAATCACTCCTATGAGGGCGCCGGCTCCAAATGGCCCGCGCCAGTGTCTCTTCCTCCTTCCTAAAAGTTAGATTAGAGTTATCAGCAGCCGAGTTAATAGGGCAAGGAGACTAATATCGCTACACATTAAGCAGATAGAGGAAGATACCGGTATAAATACTAAACCATAATATTTCCTTGTGCGTCATAGGAGCCAAGTGGAAATTATATAAGGATGCGGCCTCCCCATCCCCTCCTCAACCTCCACCTCACCCCGAGTCCCACATTCCGCCCCAGAAGTATCTTACACACGCAATTTGTACCCAAAGCCAAAATGCCTGTAGGTTTAGGAGGGGGGGGCGCGCCCCCCCCCCCCCGGGGGGCGCGGGCGGCG
>Ga0307509_10002485_pt1 | contig 29777 bp, 28 predicted proteins | sample 10_EM_MG_FD_202245 | JGI IMG/M metagenome (GOLD analysis project Ga0307509, IMG submission 202245) | Populus trichocarpa ectomycorrhiza microbial communities from riparian zone in the Pacific Northwest, United States - 10_EM | ecosystem: Host-associated > Plants > Roots > Unclassified | place...
TACCCAACTCCTAAAGCCCCCCCCCCCCCAAGTGTCTGAACTGGAAAAACACAGACTGTGACCACATCTCTCCCCTCCTCACTGACCTAACACTTGCCGTCCCCCCATCCCTCCCAACTCCACACTCCATTCACCTCTGGTTGGGCAACAGCCTCGCCACAATCAGGCATCTCATTACTTCCAACACCTCAACCAGATGCCCTTCCTCCTACTCAAAACCCTGGTGGACAGTAGAACTCACACTGCTACAATGTATCCATTATCACCTCAAGCGCCTCATGAGGAAAAATCAAGCTTCTCCTCCCCAGCCTCGCGCGGCACACAACTCTTACTTCAAAGAAATCACAGTCGCCAAGAGGGTACACTGGGCACAGTTTCTCGCTGATCTCGACTCACGATCAGTATGGAATGCCAGGATGATCCCGGTAAGAAGAGCCACCTGACACATTGCATGTGCTTGAAAATGCCACCACCACAGCTGAAATTCACAACACACTCCTGGAAGACCTTTTCCCTCCAATGCCTCTGCCCCCGCCACCCATAATGATTCCTGCATTCAATGAGGCACCACCTGTCCTGCCATCCGAAGTGGCATTGGCACTACATAAGTCTTCAAATTCCTCTGCCCCTGGTCCAAGTGGCATCCCCTACCCTGTCTGGAAGTGAGTCCATAAGCCCAACAAACAGCTCCTTCCATCCCTCTTCACTCCTCTCCTGTTCTACGGATATGACCCACAAGCCCTGAAAATGGCCAATGGCATTGTCCTGGACAAACCAGGCAAACCAGACTACAGCACCCCTGCTTCTTTCCGCATCATTGTCCCACTCAAAACTCTCTCCAAAACCCTTGAGAGGCTCCCCGCCCTACGTCTCACCTCAGCTGCCGGCTCCCTTGGCCTCCTGCACCCGAATCAGAGTGACTCCCTCGCTGGCCTCGGCTGTTTTGAAGCTGTCTCTACACTTACACATGTAGTCCATCTACCTCAAGCCGCTTCAAAGTGTCAACTCTCTTCCTATTAATTAAAGGGGGTTTCAACCATGTCTGCACAAACAAGATTGCCAGCCTCCTCGCCAAAGGGGGGGTCTCTGCCTACCTGGTTGCTTGGATAAAGTCTTTCCTCTCTAAACCCCAATGTCGTCTCATTTTCTAAGGTGCCCCTAAGGTCTTCTGCCCGGTTGCGGTTGGCACTCCCCAAAGCTCCACTATTTCTCCCCTACTTTTTGTTTTCTATATTGCTAGTCTTCACCCTACAATCCCTCAAGGGATAGCCATCTGCTATGTCAACGACCTCACTCTCATGGTAGGTTCTAACTCTGTGTGATCAAATATCTGTGCCCTTCAATACTCCTTCTACGAAATGCAGTGAAAAGGGGCCGGCCTTGGAGTCACCTTTTCGGTCTCTAAAACTGAACTTATCCACCTGAGAACCCCAAAGGACCAGTCCAATTTATCTCTTACCCCTATAGTGATCAACAACCTCCTCTTTCCTCCCTCTCAAGCAGTAAGGTGGTTTGGCTACTGGATCACCCCTCCACTCCAAACCTTGATCCACATTCGAAGACGCTTGCCTATTGCACAGGCTTCCTTCACAACAATCCAGAGGCTCAGTGAAGCTGGCAAAGGTCTCTCCTCGTGGTGCAATAGACAGCTAGTTTTTGTCGCCATTCTTTCTATGCTTATCTAAGGTTGTCATCTGTTTGTCCCAGATTCCATTATGATTAAAAGACTAAACTGATTCTGGCACGGAGTGCTTCGGTGGACAACCCAGTGTTTCCACACCACTGCCATTGGTGAACTGTTCTGTGAAGCCTCCCTACCGCCCATGGCCGCTATATGCAAACATCATCGTCAGTCAGGAGCCCTCCGGTTGGTCTGTGCTCCCTCCCAATCCAATCCCGCTACTGCCCGAATAGCCAATTCTGTTCCCACCTGGGACCAAGTTCAATCCGCTGATGATCATCATTTCCTTCTACACGGCTCCTTGAAAGCAATACATCTTATGTCATGGGAACACCCAGCAGTTAATTCAGCAAAACACCTCCCTCTTAACTCCATGTGCCATGAGATTTCAGACCTTATAGCAGAAGTTCCCATCCTCCCACTCGCCTCAACCGACTCTCTATCACTGCCTCGACCATGGGAACCATCGGTCACCTACCTAGCTCTCAGAGCTCCTCTGTAGTCCCTTCTCCTTACTGATTGGCTCGATGCTAGTCCCACTGTACCACTATCATCTCTGTACGATGCCTGTCTCACACCACACGCCTTGACAGGCCTCCCACACTTTATATCTGGCTGTATCCACCAGATGCGCACAGGTGCTAGCCATCTTGCTGTCAACATCTTGTGGAAAAAGAGACACGGCAGCACCCTCTGCCCATGCTATGAGGTAGACAATGAGACCTTCTGTCATGCAATTCTCCTCTGCTCTGCTAAGCTTCAGCCTCTCCTCACCCATGTCTCGGGTATGGACGACATTGGGCCTGATGCACACCTCTGGTTTTTTCTCTCAGTGTCCCTGCTTGGAGGTTTCACTCAGTATCTCTGCACAAGGTGTACAGCTTTCCCTCCAGTTATATTCCATGTTCGGGGTACTATCACCCCTGAGGCTGAATCAGACTCCGACAGTTCAACATAATCCAAACTCCCTAGCTTGGCTAGGTCCTTCTAGGTAACGCTACTCAAACTCCCCTGCCTGGCTTTCTTGAGGGTATTCTATATTTGCTTTGTGTTTTTTGTCTTGGTTCTGGTGTGTTTTCTGCAGTAGACAAGTGAGGGCTGGGAGATGTTGTGATACAAATAATTGTTTTTCTTATATGAACAGGTATGAGAAGGACTTAAGATAATTTCTTTTGTTAGTCATCGTTGGCGATACGACAGGGCTCACATCATCCCGCTTGGAGAGAATTTGCAAGTGTTGTTTGATTTTTGATTTTTGATTTGTTAGGTTTTGGAATTAAGGTTTTTGATATATCTTAGCGCAAGCTGCATGCAGGATTTTGTACCTAAATCAATAATCACATTATTTAAAAATAACAATAAATAAAAATAAATAAAAATAAATAAAAATAAATAAAAATAAATAAAAATAAATAAAAATAAATAAAAATAAATAAAAATAAATAAAAATAAATAAAAATAAATAAAAATAAATAAAAATAAATAAAAAATCTATCAGTGCAAAATTCACAACTGTGCTAATCCCATGGCGTTAGGTACAAGGGACTTTCAACCAAGCAAGGGCCATGTAGTCCAAGACCTCCAACTATAGCCCATCCCACTATCCGCAAGCTAAAACCCTCTGACCCTACCTAACAAAGAAACCTCTGCCCGGTTCTTTGGGTAGAGACTACATGGAGATGAGAAAATGGGCCTGTAAGCCAGGAACCAATAATCCCTGCAAGAGGCTAGCCCAAAAGAAACACATCCCCAACGGAGAGTAGACACTACCAACAAATGAAAAGAAAACCCACTCCCCCAAGTCAAACCACCAACAAGCTAAACCCTAGTAAAACCCCACCGCGCCTAGCTCCAGAAGGAATAGTGACTCCTGTATGTTGGGTCTCGGGTTCACGTAATAGGAAATAATTCCCAGGGGCATATAGCTTCACCAGCCCAGGCTCAGGAAGTGCAACTGAGTTTTTGAGAGAAGTGCCTCTTAAATAAGGCAGGCTTGTGGCAGTCAGAGGAAGATCAGGTTGGCTATCTCAGAAAACTGGACTTGGTTCAAGAAGGTTTAAACATATCCCACAACTGCTTGGACATCTAAAGGGAACCGAGGTCTGATTGTGGGTGTAGAGCCGCAAGCAGTAGGGTGCGGGATGGTCCAACATCAGGGAGAGGGAGGGTGGAGGGCTAACTGACACAAGAAGTACGAGCAAGGCCGACAGAACCGAGGTCATGTTGTTTTGAAAAGTCTGACTGTACCAGCAGTGCTTAAAGGAGATGGTGCAATACCAGAGAGCAGTGCCACCGGGGACAACTACTTTACCGATGGCGCGAGACTGCTGACCGACGATTTACGTGTTAGGGGTTACTGACCGTAGAGGGCTGCCTAAGCCAGCCAAGAGAGAGGGGTAAAAGGCAGACTCAACCAACCTCTAGGAACAAGCTCGCCAGGCCTCACCATCCCAAGGGAAAGGAAGACGGGATGGAAGTAGCTTCACCAGACAGAGGCAATATGGTATGTTTGGGAGTTGGAGGTGGCTAGAGGTGACGATGATTTCTCGTGGTGTTGAGATTTCAATCGCCGGAGGTGTAGTGGAGACGAAGGATGAAATCACACCCATTCCTTGCTTTCTTTTTCTTTTTTTCTTTTTTCTTTTTTTTTTGAATCAATTGCATTTATTTGATTAAAGTACAAAGAAGGCATGCATCTTATCGATAGGGCCAATGAAACCCCTTTCCTCCTCACCCCAGGAAACATCCAAACCCCCAAGTTCGTCAGGTATGAGACCAACCGCACATCTCGCCTGTCACCCATCTAGAGCCTACGAACATACTCATACATACGAAGGAAATAAAACAGGAAAGAAGCCAGCAGGAAGGAGAGGAGTACCCTTAGTGACATCTGCAAAGTATGAACAAAGGGAATTAATGCACCCTTCACAAAGAAAAATTACGTCTGATCAATGAAGCATGTCAGCCTGAGCTAGGAAATGAAAGTATAGACCTGCACATCCGAGCGGTACCCGGGGACGAGGCGATGCCTGCTGGCAGGAGAGAAACGGTGGATAGCGTGAACATCGGAAAGGGGCCCCTGGAGCGTGTGCCAGAGCAGCATTAGCAACGGCCATGAGGACAGGCGTAACAGATATGTGTTTATGTATAGCGACCGAAGATCGACTGCAGTCGAGGGGGAAGCATTAACCTTCAAACCAGGGTGGGGATAGGGCAGTAGGGTGCCGACCAACAGGGCAGTAAGGTGCCAGCTGAGAGAGCAGGTATAGCTGTCACCGAGCAACGGGATGAAGACCAGAGAGGGGGATAGAGGAAGGGATAGACCCAGACAACAGAAACGACCAACTAGAGCAACCACAGCCGATGCTTTTCTAATAGTGCAACGAGAGATGAGGCCATGACGTTACTGACCGAAGAGTTCCCCGACACGGCAGAGATAATCAAATAGTGAAGTACTTTGCAAGGGGCTTTGAAGACAATAGCACCGACCGTAAACGAAGTGAGAGGGGTTGTTGACCATGCAAAATCCTAAGCGAGGTACAAAGGATATGCGGGATAAAAAACAGAACTGAACTTCATGAGCGGGAGTCAACGATGAACGGGAACAAGAAACCCATGGGTGAAGGGGCGTGACCCCTGAGGGGAGAAGTGTGGTGATAGCATCACTCCCCTAGGCTGAAGCCATCAAGGGGGAGGAGAGGATGGGGTGGTCGATGTCATGATAATTTCCGTGGTGTTAAGATTTCACTCGCCGGAGGCGTAGAGGCCATGGTTGGTGAATCTCACCCATCACCTTTTTTTCTTTTTTCTTTTTTTGCTTGATCTTGTTTATTAATTGTTTCTTTTGGAGCCAGGAGGCACAAATGTGCACATCCCCAGTTATATTTACAATGGAGCTCGGATCACCATATACTGTCATGCTCTTCAAAACCTCCAACTACTGTCCATTCCACGATCCCCAAGCTAAAACCCTCTAACCCTGCCCGACAAAGAAACCTCCGTCTAGTACTATGGGTAGAAACTAGAAGCAGATGAGAACACGGGCCTGAAAGCCACGAACCAAAAGCCCCCTCAAGAGCCTAGCCTAAAAGAAAAACAACCCCATCCGACAGTAGACACAACCAACAAAGTAAAACATACGCACTCCCCCAGGTCAAACCACCTATAAGCTAAACCATAGTAAAACCCCACCAGCCCAGCTCCTGAAGGAAGAGGGACTCCTGTCTGACGGGTCTCAGGGACATAATCAGGGGAAATAATTCCCGGGAGCATATAGCCCCATAGGCCAAGGCTCACGAAGAGCAACCCAGTTCGAGAGAATGCCGCCTAGACAATGAAGGCTCGTGGCAGTTAGAGAAAGATCCTGTCAACTATCTTGGGAAAACAGACTCGGATGAAATGAAGGTTTAAACAGGCTCCCCTAGTCCTAGGACATCAGAAGGGTACAGAGGTCTGAGTATGGGCGTAGAGCCACTTGCAGTAGGCTGCCAGCCAATCCAAAGATCGGGGATGAGAAAAGCAAAGGGCTAACCGACATGAGATGTACAAGGATGCACGACGGAAGCGAGATTATAATGTTTCAATAAATCCGACTGTACCAGCAGAGCACAAAGGAGATAGTGCAATACCAGAGAGCAGTGCCACCTGGGACAACTTCTTTACCGAACGCCCGAGAGTAAAGACCGACCGTTGACAGGTGAGGGGTTGCTGACTGTAGGGGGCTCCCTAAGTGAGCCTGGCGACAAGGAGGTGAATGTCTACTTAGCCAACCCCTAGGAACAAGCTAGCAAGGCCTGACCAACAGAAGGGAAAGGAAGAGGTGATGGAGATAGCTTCACCAGACAGAGGCAATGTGACGTGTCTGCGACAGGGGGGCGGATGAAAGTCATCATGATTTGTCATGGTGTTGAGATTTCAATCGCCGGCGGTGTAGCGCAGACAGAGGATGATCTCTCCCATCACATTTGTTTTTTCTTTCCTTTTGTTAAATCAAATGTTCATTGTTCCTACGGTACAAGACATGACATGCATCTTATGTATATGGCCAAAGCAAAACCGAAAATCAAATAACAATCAACAAATGAAATATTCGTAACCTGTCCCAATACGACCAATATGTGTCGCTAAGCAGCCGAAGCCAAAAAAGCAAAGTATAAAACTCCTAGCTAGACTCCAGGGCTAGGGGCAGGGGGGAGGGTAGAGGAAAGAAGAGAATCAGGAGCAGGAGGGTAGAGTGACGGAGGGAGCGTAGGTATCCCGGAGGGGAAGCCTGCGGCAGTGGTGTGGATGACCTCAGCCAAGCTGATGAGCATTTGCTAGTCAGACCAGAGGGCAGCCTTGGGGGCCAGATCAGAGACTCGTTGGAGGAGGTGAGACCTCTGATGCATAGTAGAGGGGCATGCTAGGATAGTGTGTTCGAATGTTTGAGGAGCTTCGGAGCAGTGGGGGCAGGTTGTGTCAGGATCAGAGTTGTTTCAGGAGTGGTCTGCTGCCAGGTAGCTCTTTCCAAAGCGCATCTGGTCGATCCTTCCTGCGATGTACTTTCCAAGCCCCATAAAGGGTTGAGGGCAGGTAGAGGGGGGGTAGGAGTAGACCGGGGGGGTAGGAGTAGTCCAGGGGGGCTGGGGCGGTGGCCCAGTCGGCCAGGAGGTGCTACTTTGCCTGCAACTTGAGTCGTCCATAGGAGGGAACAACTGGGGGGACAGGAGGAAGGTAATCTGTTAGATGGAGAGAAATGGGGGGTGGGGTCAGGACGTCGTGAACGAGGGGGCTAGTCATGTTAGCCAGGGCCTGACCGGATTGTGGCGGTACCTCAGGTTCTTGACTTTGTCTTGGGAAGAGCGCTAGTCGAGGTTGAAGAAGAAGTATGGTTGGTTGGTGACTTTTCCATGTGCTACTTGCTGGGCAGGATAAGGCGAAAAGGTGGGTACAGTCTTGAGGAGGCAGGCCACGGCCGTGTTCACCTCTGGGGGTGAACAGCTTAGCCTCAGACCAACAAGGCAATGCTGGTGGCATATAAGGCATGGTAAAGGTGGGAGGCATGCCTCTTTGTGGAGCCATACCGTGTTGGTGGTTGAAAAGGAGTTGGTCATCCACCCTCAGACCCAACACCAAAAGGCGGACATTGGGTCCATAATGGAATGGAGGAGATAGCAGATAGTGGATTCATACAGGAGGATCAGAGCGAGATGAGAACGTGCTAGTCTGAGGCAAAGGTGCAGAGGGATGCCCATCCCCGGAGGGGAGAGGTGAGCGATAGTGGTGAAAGCCGCATTCGCCAGAGTGTATCTCGGGGAGAAATGGGATCTCGGGTCGAAGGATGGCGAGAAGAGGAAACCGAGCCACTTCAGGCAGGATTGAGGGTATAAAACCTGTCCTTCCAGGTGTACTGGGAGGGAGCAGGGTGGTTCATTACTCCTGGGGGTCCTCCAGTGCATCAGTTCAGTTTTTGGGACGAGGAAGGAGACATTAATCGGGGAGGCCTTTCGTTTGAGTGACAAGAAAGCGCTTTGAACCAGATGAATATTGGTTCTGTAGGAAGGGGAGGCAACAGTGACGGCAAAGTCGTCAACATAGGCGATGATGAGGCATCTGGGGATATCCATTTGAAGGCAAGCCACATATATAACAAAGAGAAGGGGCAAGATGGGGGAGCCTTGAGGGACCCCTGCTGAGACTGGGGTCAAGGGCTGGGGTGACCCCTGGAAAGTCAGGCGACAGGGACAGGCACAAAGAAAGGATCCAATCTATTGCACTAGGTAGGAGCTTACACCCTTACGGTGAAGCAGACAGAGGAGGGCAGGGGACTCCACCATGTCAAAACACCCTTTTATGTCGAGGAACAGGGTGGGGTATGAGTAGCGGAGACAGTGGAACAATTCGACATAGTGTTGCGGAACGAGGACAGCATTGACTGTGGTTTTTCCCGGAAGGGAGCAGCACTGGAGGGAGTGAATGAGGCAGCAGGCCAGCAATCACACCCATCACTTTTTATTTTTTACTTTTTTTTACTTTTGTTTATTTTTTAATCCTTGTATTTATTGTTTTATCGGAGGAAACACACAATTGTGCTCAACCCACGGTGTTAGGTACATCTGGCTGTCAACGAAGCGTGGGCCATGTCGTCCAAAACCTCCAACTACACTTCATGCCGCGATCCCCAAGCAAAAACCCTCTGACCCTGCCCGACAAAGAAAACTCCGCCCGGTACTATTAGTAGAAATTACAAGGAGGTGGAAACACGGGCCTGAAAACATTGCACCAAAAACCTTCGCGAAAGTCTAGCCTAAAAGAAAAACATCACCAACCGACAGTAGACACCACTATCAAAAGAAAACAAACCCACTCCCCCTAGTCAAACCACCTATAAGCTGAACCATAGTAAAACCCCACTGGGCCCAGCTCCTGAACAAATAGGGACTCCTGTAGATTAGGTCTCAGGACTCAACAAAGGGAAATAATTCCCTGAGGCATATAGCCCCGCCAGCCAAGGCTCAAGAAGAGCAACCGGGTTCGAAGAAATGCCGCCAAAAGAAGGAAGGCTTATGGCAGTCGGAGGAAGATCCGGTCGGCTATTTCGGGAAACAGGACTCAGATAAAATGAGGGTTTAAACATGCTCCCCTTGTCTAAGGACATCAGAAGGGAACTGAGGTCTGAGTGTAGGCATATGGCCGTGAGCAGTAGGGTGCCAGCTAATCCAAACCTCATGGAGGAGGAGGGCGGAGGGCTAACTGACACGAGGAGTGCGAGGAAGGCTGATGGATGCGGGGTCACAATGTTTTGAAAGGTCCGACCGTACCAGCAGAGCACAAAGGAGATAGTGCAATACCAGAGAGCACTGTCACCAGGGACAACTACTTTACCGATCAACTGAGACTAAAGACCGACCGTTGACGGGTAAGAGGTTGCCAACCATGGAGGGCTGCCTAAGCAATCCCAGAGAAGAGGGGGTGAAGGCAAAGTCAACAAACCCCTAGGAACAAGCTCACCAGGCGTGACCATCAGAAGGGAAAGGAAGAGGTAATGGAGGTAGCTTCATCAGACAGAGGCAATGTGGCGTGTCTGGAAGAGGGGGGGGCTCGAGGGGACAATAATTTCTTGTGGTGTTGAGATTTCAAATGCCGGTGGTGTAGTGGAGACGGAGGATCAATCTCACCCATAACTCTCTTTTCTTTTTTTGATTTTTTGTTTGAATCATAGGCATTTGTTTAGCGAGGTGTAAATGATAGCATGCATCTTCACGATATAGCCACGAAAAATGGTATCCTCCTCAGCCCAGGAAATATCCAAACCCCCAAGTCCCTCTGGTCTGAGACCAACTGCACATCTCGCCTATCGCCCAACCAAATCCTACAAACTTACACGTATATACGAAGGCAGCAGAAAGGAAAGAAGCAAGCAGGAAGGAGAGGAGAACCCTTAGCAATATCTACAACAGAAAATATAAAAACAAAGGGAATGAATGAACCCCTGACAAAGGGAAATTATGCCTAATAGGTGACGTGTATCAACCTTAGCTAGGAAGTGAGAATATGGACCTGCACGCGGGAGCGGTGCCGAGGGACCAAGCGGTGCCCGACGGCAGCGAGGGAAAATGGACAGAGGAGTCCTTGCTGAGGGGTCCCCAGTGCGTGTACCAAAAGGGTATTAGCCACGGCCAGGAGGATGGGTGTAAGCAAGGCGTGTTTTTGTATAGCGAGCGAAGATCCACCGCAGGGGGAGGGGTAGCAAATGTGTGCATGCCAGGCGGAGATGGGGCAGTAGGGTGCTAGCCTAGTGGGGGCAGTAAGCTGCCAGCTAAGAGAGCGGATTCAGCTATAACCAAGTAATGGGACAAAAACCAAAGAAGGTGGATGTAGGAAGGACTAGTCCAAACACTTGAGAAGACCGACTAGAGTTACCCCGGCCGATGCTTTTCCAAATATGAAACGAAGTGGAGGCTGTGCAGTTACTAACCGAAGTGTTCCCCAACAGGACCACATAACCGAGATGGAAAGACCCTTCGAAAAGGGCTTGGAAACCTCAGCACCAAAGGTGAACGAAGGGAACAGAATGCCGACCGGGCAAAACCTAAGCGAGGTGCCAAGGAAGTGCAGGGTAAGGGGTGGGGAGAACTGAACTTCATGAGCGGGAGTCAACGATGAACTGAAACAAGAACCCCATAGAAGAAGGGGGATGAGCCCCCAAAGGGAGAAGGGTGATAGTAGCATTACTCCCCTAGGCAGAGGCCATCAAGGGGGAAGAGAGGGGACAGTGGTGGATCCCACAATGATTTCCCTGGTGTTGAGATTTCAATCGCCGGAGGTGTTGGGAAGAAGGTTTGTGGATCTCACCCATCACACAGTCCTTCCCTATATAGTCTCTTCACACCCACAACTCTTACCCTGATGACTTATAATATGCATCACACTGTCCTATCACTTATACTTGCCTTATGCCCCTAAACTATTCATAACTTATAAAACAAATCATTTGAACAAACCATGTCACAATAGTGAAACTTGTAACTCATATTCTGTGTCATCAAAATATCAACCATTCATAATATAACCAGGAAACCCAAGTCCAAGTCATGTAAGTACTCTGAGTCAAATTACTTTACAGTATGAAAGATACACATCCCTATAACTAATAATTATTAGGCATGTGAAATCTGCCTTGTTTAGTCACATTTTCTGATATTTATTTCAGGGTTAGGTATCAATTGATATCTTAGGAGCTTTGAAAATGATTGATGCCAAGAGGAGCATGGAACGTGTATTTAAAGCCCTGTATTTTGCTGCAATTAGCGGGATAAGACTTCAAAAGACTGAGTTTTCAACTTATTTGCTTTACCAGTAATCTTCTTTTCAGTTCTATATGACAATACTCAGGCACTCTAGAGGCTTACAGGACTTAGCCTTCTCCTGGTAGTTTCAATAAAGTAATAGACTCTACTCAATTACTTATTCATGTGTCTCCTGTACTTGAACTCATTTAAACCACTGGTCTGGTTAGTGTCAATATCGATACTCTTTTGCAAGGTTACACACAAGTACTTACTGAATGGTTAAAGTCATGTTGAGTCATATCTGCAGTAAAATGAAGGGGAACAATAATCAGAGGTTTATTTGCAAAGGCCAATAAAACATTACTAGAACAGTCCGGAGAACATTTAAACTGTGAGGGAATATTTGCTGCTTGTTGTTAATTGTTAAATTGATATACTTGGCCATTTAAAAAGTCTCCGGACACTTTTTGGCCTTGGCGCCAACGCCTCAGGGGTAAATTTGTTTGTTGATTTATCCATTCATGTAGGTAGTTCAACCGCTGTGTTTCGATACTGTACGACGCGATTTCTATAGCAAATTCAAGGAAGATGGGAGGTGAGTATCTGGCTGGTCAATTTTGATAATAACTACTAACCTTTAACAAAACTAGGCCCACAAATAACACCCCGGCGTCGTGCTGCCGTTATAGCATATCGAAATGCCCTCAAGCCAGTTAGTTATCGGAAGATTCATAAATTAACTGGGATTCCAGTATCCACAGCGAATGATATCTGGATCCACGCTGTCACAAATGCCCGGAAAGCAAGGATAGAAAAGGAGGAGAGTTTAGAGGCACCATTCTCAATGATCGAACTCATTTCAGCAAAAATACTCAATCCCAATACACGCTCTGGAAGACCCCACGCACTTTCACCAGCAGAAAAAGCCTCTCTTATTACGCTAGTTCGACGGGATTTCACCACACGGCGTATGAAGCTAGTTGATATTCAGCAAGAAGCGGGATTGTCACATGTATGTCCTGCAACGATATTCAATGCATTAGTAGAAAGGGGATTAGGGGCATACCGCGAACAGTTTAAGTTTATTTTGAACCCTGCTAGTAAACTGCAAAGACTCGTAAGTTGACAATTCCAAAAGCTTTATAATGCGATTCTAAGTCTTCTGAATGCACAGGCCTATTGTCAAATGAGGGAAAACTAGTTACCTGGAAGAGAATGGGCAAATTATGTCTTCACGGATGAAATGTCAATTGAGGTTGGAGCGGTGTTTGGCCTAAATCATGTTTGGCGCGATAAGACGGAGCAGTGGCACGAGGACTGCATAGGGACTAGAAAGAAGCAGGGGGCAGCAGTAATGTGTTGGGGTATGATATCATGGAGCTGGAAAGGGCCATTCTATGTCTGGTCAGCAGAAACTAAGGAGGAGAAGGCAGAAGCTGCTCACACTATAGCAGAGCTTAATGCGAAGGGTGGAGCGGAGGAGAAAAGGTTGAACGATTTGTGGAGGCAATCGGAGGAGTGGAAACTGTCACAGGAGACGGAATTGGATGAAGCTCGAGTCGCTCGAATTGCAGGAAAGGCAATTGGACAAAAAGTGAAAACTACACAATCTTGGCGAGGCAAAAAGTACAAGATCAAGAAGCTAGAACGAGGAGATTCTAAAGGTGTGGATTCTTGGAGATATGTACAGGTTCTGTGCAAGCCACTTTTGTGGCCAACATGCAAAGAAAGAGGAAGTTCAAATCCTCAATTTAGGCTAATGGAAGATAATGCTCCCTCTCATGATTCAGACTTTACGAATCGTGAGAGGGAGAAGTTTGGAGTTGAAAAGGTAGATTGGCCACCAAATTCGCCCGATTTCAATCCAATTGAGCGAATCTGGTGGCTAATGAAACACCGTATTCTCCGCCGCCGAGGAAGCGAGAAGATCTGTACTCCGGTTGCCATGGCAGTTGCCCTGAAGGAGGAGTGGGACCGGATTACAATAGGTGAAATCAATCAAGAGATTGTAAAGTTACCTAAAATTATGGAAAATTGTATTCGGCAAAGTGGAGGAAACAAATTTCAAGCCTAAAGTGTTTCTTTTTTCTATTTCTTTTATTTTTCTCTTCTATATAGTTTGTATATATTGTTACACTACACCTACTGCTTCTAGTTTCTTGATCTTCGGCTCTTTTACAGCATTTTTATGGTCATGACAGGTTTCAATACCAGCCAGCCACCCAGGCCCTCCAAATTCACTTGGCGCCAAGGCCGAAAGTGTCCCGAGACTTTTTAAATGGCCAAGTACAAATGAGCATGTACAAATCAACAACCCACTCTTGAGCCACAATCACAAATAATTTATTTTGGCTTAACTATCTAGCTACTAACTTACAGTATATATGTAGCAGCTTAGAAAATATTATTGGTGACCCAATGACCTCTGTCGAACTTTTTATGTGAAAAAAACAAAAAATTCAAGAAGTACACTTTTTATTATCCAAAATAATCCCAGCCCTCCAGCTAGCTATTAAACTAAAAATAATTGCTGAAAGGCAAGTGGTTGTTGATCTATTTAGCTTTCAAGATAGCTGTTGCATAATACTATGATTGTAACATCCTACTGCTTTATATGGGTATTGTTATACGAAAATTGGCCCGAAGCCTTAAATACAGTTTTGATATATTCCACTTTTCGGTTTGCATATCAACCGTTGCCACCTGAACAAATCTGAAAAAACTCTTTCAATAATATTAGTTCAAAGTGCTTGTTGGATTATAAAACTCTTTATAACAATTAATTCTGCTTCTAGAATTGCCCTATAAAATTATTTCTGATAGTTTGAGATACTGGCTACACAACTATGTAAAAATTAAAAAACAGACAATTGGATATTTTGGATTTAAAAGCTTATACAGACTCCAATTTAGCTGAGAAATATTTTTTGAGTACCATAGATGATACTCTATGAGGTTAAGAAGTTTAATATGCAGTGAACTAAATTTGTTCCATTTGTAAAGTTGTACATTTTTCGCATAACAACACCCATATAAAACATGTAGATTACATAATCTGATTCTATTGTAATCAAGATAGTTTACACCTTGTGTTTGAGGAAAACTAATATAAAATCATTTAATTAAACATCCTTTTTTAATTCTGTCTTCATTTATTAAGACCAGTCACATAAAATTATATTTTAGAAGTTTGAGAATAATATTATTGTTTTTTGGACTTATCTCAAAACATTTATTCATGGTTACTTAGGTTTCAAGGCATTTTTCCACTCACAACAAAAAAGCCTGCGAGTCAGGTTTTAATTGGCTCAGGCTCAAATTGTATCTTCTATCGAGCTGATATCTTCCGTTGAGCTGTTTGGGCACTCTCTTGCGAGTGCCCTGGTTGCGAGCAAGCGAGCAATCAGGGTTGTGACTGCGTCACAACCTTGGCACGGTTAATGCTTACCATTTCCGGGCTCAATTCTCTCAACCAACCCTGCCCCACGAGTCACTTCTTAACCCAGTTTACCCGATACCTTCCTGAACTTTTTCTACACCAACACCATGTCCACCCGCCCGTCAAAACAGCAAGCAGCGAGAGAAGTGATAGATATCCTCCACGAGATTTCCACCCTTCTTGTTTGTCCCCTCCTTTCCTTGTCCCTTCTTTTCTCCGGCTGGTATTTAATTTTTTTAAAAAAAAATTAAGAGCACGCATTTAGACAGGACTACGTTGAGTCTCTGTGTCAGTCTCGTAGAGAATGGTGTTCACCCTGATGCTTTGGCGGTGAGTTTACCACTGTTGTGATAAGAATTTTCCGATAGGGCTAGTTTAGCTGTATGTTCGCTAACGGCTAAACGGCAAGGTGGTGATTAAGGAACTCTGGAGGGAGAGCGGGCGATTGAGAACGGGGGAGGTTGAGCAGGGGTAATTGTCGCAGTGGCGCGGATCGGGATGGGGGAGGAGTGCCGCCGGAGCACGAGGCTGGTTCAGATGGTTGAGTGATACTTTGTTCTAGGCCTGAGACACATACCCTTTGCCAATGCTCTCCAATTAGATCTTACAACCAGGTCATTGCATAGTAATTATTCTCCACGAAACTTTCTCTAAAAAGAAAGAAAAAAAACAATTGTGAACCCAAAAGGACGCAGCAGTAGGGGGAATTGTCATAAGTGTAATCGAGTACAAAAGCATTTTACCATCTAACGCCCAAATATCCCCCCAATCGGATAACAACGCACAAGAAAGCAAACAGAGAAACCCTATAAACCGGATCTCAAATCATCTCATCTCATCCAGGTATCTGTACCGAGCCCTTCCTAGACTGTGGGGCAAGCGGATACTGTCTCCCTTGCTGGATCCCTGGCAGGGTTCGAGAGGCAGGGTTCGCCATAGAGGCATTGAACAACGACCCTGCATTGGCCCCATCAAAAATTGGCCGGCCAAGCGGTTTGAGGGCACTGGCCAACATCTCCTTCATCCGGACGTACTGATACTTCTTCCGCACAGGGACAAGAATATGTCGTTCCAATGGCTGTGGCATAGAACGCGTTACCGCAGCCATGACTAGCTCCGTTTCTTCGTCCGAGTCAATAAGTATGTTGTTGGCTTCGATTTCGTCAGGGGGTGGAGCTCCTGCGTTGATTGCCGCTTCTACTGGCTTATTAGCTAGAAAATAAGGTGTGTGAAGGAATTGGGTGTACTTTGTTGTTTCGCATGGTTCTTCTTCTGGTAGGCTGCCAGGAGAATGTCATATGGTTGGGAACGACCGAGGACACCACGCTTGGCTCCCATTGAGTGAGACTTGCAGGTCAGGGAACGGGCACAAAGAGCACCATGAGCAAGTTGTACTCCGCATTGCTTCTCCACGTCAACCGGGGCTATGAACATTAGCAATAAATTTGATAAAATCAACCAGGAGGGAAACCTTTTGGCTTTGGGTCGGGTTTCGCAGGCTTTTCCTTTTTTTTCTTTGCCTTAGGTTCCTTGGGAAGCTTTGGTTCTGTGTAGAGTCAGTAGGGCGGCAGGTATCACGAGATGCGTAGTTTACCATCGGCCTTTCGTTTTTTGGACTTTGTACCATCACCATCCTTTTTCATCATTTTCTTCGCGCCTTTTTTCTTTTCATCACCGTCCCCGTGAGCATCCCCGCTCGTATCAGGTATGGAGCCCTGATCCTTGCCGGCGGCCGCGGCAGCCTTCTCACCCTTAAGCTTCTTCCTCTCTTTCGCTTTATCTGATTTTGCTTTCTGACAGGCTTTGACATGTGACAGAGCGACAGACTTGATGACTGGTTTTTTGCATTTCTTGCAAACGGTATAATCTGGCTCATCGTGAAGTGGCCGGCCAGTAGGGAATGCGGATATATCTTTATCATCCAACTGCGTAACGAGAGTCCCTGGGGACTTGCCATCTCCATGGGATCGAATGGGTTTTTCATCTAGGTCCGGTCAACAAAGAAGGGAGGTAAAAGATAGGAGGGAGTTACCAAGAGATTCGAGCTCGTTAGCGCGTTCCTTCCAGTTAACGGTCTTCTTCGGGGGCGGCCGAGAAGAGGACTTGAGTTTAACGGTATGAGCGGATTCTTTTAGATTGAATAGTTTGAGAACGGGATCATCAGGGTGGATCTTGGGCTCAGACATGGTAGAGTTTGCAATGAAGTTGAGCTATGAGGTGGGAGGGATAGCGATGGTGTCACGTGGGAGTCGGAAGGGAAGACGAGGATAAAAAGGGTTCGAGCAAAAATAGGGAGCTAAGTTAGGGCAGTGCCCGATTTTTTGATGTATGATAATATGGTAGGATAATGGAGGTGCCTACTCGAGTCCTAAGAGAGCTTGAAACCTGAAGAAAGAAATACGTCAACTTCAGAGGTCACTGACCAAAATTGGCTGTCACTGTCCGTGGCAGGCAATTGGCCGTTAAAACAACAACAAATGGAAATGGTTGAGTGGGTGGCGACAGGAATAGGGGAAAGTGTCAAGAATAGAGCAAACCTTTTCAGTACCCTCTCGGATACTAATTTATCGACCATGAAATACCATTCAAAAAAATAAAACCTTGACTGGGGCGCCAGAAGCGAATACCGATTGGATTATTTCAAGATCATCAACTAGCCTAATAAAGGCAACCTCTACACCATGTGTCTACCCTTCCCACCACCCACACCTCCTTCCTATCAAACTCGAACCAGCCTTCAGCTTAGCCATCTCTCTATTATTTTTTCCTATTGCGATCAGGATTGCCTCTGCTTCCAGAATTCATAGTGAATTGTGCAACGAGTTCTTTTGTTCTGCAAGGTGAAATAAAATTCCAGCCCCCGGATTCTGCTTCCTTTCTCATGGCTTAGGTTTAGGGCGTTCGAAAAAAGTGGAAAGGTGCGGTCATGTATTCCATATATACCTTCGGTCTTAGATAGGAAATACACCAAGTCATTCCTTCCACCACCATCACGTTCCTACAAAAGCAGGCACATGCACCCTACCCTCATAACTGTTCCAATCAGCTTATCAGAGCTGTGTTTGGCCATAGGTATCTAGTTTATGGGGGTTGACATCGTCCTGTCCAAGGAGTATTTCGCCACTCTCCCGTGTCCATGTTCACAGCACACAGGCACTTGAGTTGTGTTTGGCGACTTTTATTCGCTTTGTTAGGATTAATGCTGTTCAGTCTGAGCAGCACATTGACAATGGTATTGTACCCCTCCAAGCAGCTCACAAGAGCTGTGTTAGACTATATTTATCAGGTTTGTTGATTTTTGCTCACTTGATCTGAGAAGTATTTACACCATCCTCTTATGTCCATTTTTTTGCGGCACAAAGGAGCACTATTTGGCTACTTTATTCAGTGTATTGGGGTTAATGCCCTTTGGTCTGAGCCACACACACACCACTCTATCACACCCTTCCAAGTGGGCTACCAGAGCTGGGGTTGGCCATGGTTATCTGTTTTCTCAAGTTAGCTGTCACTTCGTTAAAGTAGTATTTCTACAATTTGCTTTTGTTTATTCTGAGTTGAACAGCGGAGTAGTGCTTGACAAATAGTGATTTGGTTTAGTGGAGATAAGACACTCTCATCTAAGCAGCATACAGACTACTCTAGATGTTAGACAGTAGCTCATCTGTAAGACTTTGTCAGATAACTAAGGCTGATAATCTTTATTTAGATGGAGATTATCTCAGAAGGCTCAAGTAAAGTGTATATATAAAAGTAGGTAGAATGATAAAAGATTTTTCTAGAATAAAACTTATTATATTGATAAGATCTCAAATCTCCGGTGATTGATGATTTTAGGTAAAGTGTGGGATGAACTTGGATATTTATATGTCATGTCTGAGTATTCATGGGCTACATGTAACTCTCATACTAACTAAATATCTATTATCTATATCCTATCTTATGAAAAAGTGCAAACACCTTTTAACCCTAAGAACTGATTGCCCCATCAACTAACCTCTAACCCAAAGTGCTCTTCTTTCTGATCTTTGGTAGACTCAACCAGGGAGAGATACATGGTCCCCAGGTTAGCAAGAAGATAGTTCAATGCCTACGCATTCGGGCTTCTTGTTTGAACCGACAAGGTGACCAACTTCAGGATCAAACCAGGAATAGTTTGCTGTCAAAGACCGTATCAAATATGCACAGTGTAGGATAGACTAGTGTTCACGATCATACCAATGGTAAATATCACTCACTATGTCTCTCTTTATGGATAGGTTTTGATTCAAAGTTCTATCCAATATACATCAGCAAAAGTACAAATTTGATCCCTATGCCTCATAATGTATAGGGGGGTGTAGTGGGCCAAATTATAAAATTGGCGATGATGTACATGGCATTGGTTACAGGGCCTCCAGGGCTCCGAGAAAACATGGGCCGCTGACCAAATTTCCCGCCACATCCGGCTGAACGTCCCGGGGTGGGGCATGGTTTTTATTGGTTGTATGCCCCAGCGTTCTGCCCCACCCATTACCCAGACGGCACCCGTAAAGATGGGTGGGGAGAAAAGGGACCCTTCCAGGGAATAAGCGGGGGGGACACAGACCGGACTGCGGCAGGGCAGGGATTAGCCCAAAAAGATCCCTCCCAGGCATGTTTCAGGGCAGGGCTTACAAGTGAAAACCCGCTCTACCTTACCCCATAATGAACTCTAGATATATGGAGTAATAAGAATAGAAGAAGCCATTTATTGGTCAGGAGAAAATACTAATTTTAGTATAGTCACAGTTGTGTGGTAGTACAAGCTAAGCTAGATGCTGGGGGTCTCATTTGGGAGTCGACATCAGCCAAAGTGCATATTTCATCCCTATACCTCATGAGGCATGTGGGGGACTGGGGGCCAAATTATAATACTCAAGTTATTGTATGGATTGTCTATAGCTCTATAACCCCTGATTACATGAAGGGTTATGGGGCATGATTTTTTTGGTCAGTAAGTGCGTTGCTATGCACTCTTTTCAGGACACCCAACGTCCAATTCGCGTCTTTGTACTGTCTATTTGAGCTTCAACAATTCCACTAGACTATATCCGGCCTCATTCCCTACACCTGAAATTGTGCCGTTGTGGACCTCTCCCCCACGAGTAATTCCTGACTACGAACAACCCAAATGGGCCGTATCCTCCATGCTCATTACGACTCTTTGCCCACCACCCTTCACCTGCTCCTTTTTACCCATATTCACAAAACCTACAAGTCTCTCAATGGCCTAAACACTCCGCTCTCTGTACTATTCCTCCCTTTTCCCATCCTTGCTTAACTTTCCCCTTCCGTCTTACCCTCACTGTCCAACCTATTTCTAGCCAACACTTCCTTCCCATATGTACTAACAGTCAAACGATCTTCATTGCTTTCGCATAACCGTCGGTCTACACCTTTGTGATACTTGGAATTCTTCCCTGTTCGCCTACTTCTTACTTCACTACCCAGTGCAATTAACCCGGAGTGTTTTGATCACATCATTCCACTCTCAAGTTCCCTTCTTCGGCCTACCTCCATTATGCTGCTGCTACCTTCCTTCACTGTTGAGCTTCACTCTTGCTTGCTTCCTGAATCTCTGTGAATTTTGTTCAGGTCAATTCAAGCATCTTTGGCCTTTTTTATTTTACAAACTCAATTAAAGTCTAACTCGAAGTAGTATATTAATAATAAATTATTTTACCCAAAAATTATATAATTTTGTTAAATAATATTACATAAAATCCTAAATAAGAGGTCAATCATTCCCATCTGTTAGGCATACGGGAAGGCTCAGCCTTCCCTTAGAGAATAAAGACCTATAGTTACCCTACCTTAGGATTCTGAGTTCAAAAGGACAAGCCAACACCCCCCTCCCGCACCAGTGTTGGGACGGCGCTACACCGGCAGACGGCGCCGTAGTTGTGTCCTTTCACCAAAGACATTGTCATTAGAGCCCTCCTCGTAACCCCGTATACATCGCGGCCATCCATCGGACCGGATCCTGTTCGCAGGATATATCAGGGAGGACCTTGGGCGAGCTGATGCACGTGGTTCGAGCCAAATCAGTCGACATCACATAAGGTTACTGAGCACTAAAGATGAGAGTTGCGAAGGTGGTCACTAAGTAACGGGACGGTTTTACGGACAATGGTTAAGCAACACATTCTATACTCCACGCTCTTGCGATGAAAGTTCCAGAAGTGAATGGTGTTGTTGGATAAGCTAGTTTGAGAAGTCAGGCATACCCACCCTCACACAGGTCAATAGTATTCTTCAGATACTGACGGAACTATACGATAACGATATAACTATAGAGCGATAATGGCTATTGGAGCAATTATCGTGACCAGTCTATCTTAAGCCTCACAGCGGTCGAGTGCAGAATGCATCTGCAATGCTGAAAGGTTTGATAACAAAGCTGGCCCCTTTGTTGGTTCGATGATGGATACCATTCTGCGTATGCAATGGTAAGCAAGACTCCATGCCGACAAAGAAGGATCGTAACCAATGAACTGATGTGTGGGAGCACCGTCAGGAAAATTCATGGTGTTGCGATTCGGAAGTCAAGTGAGATAACAGAATTCTCAGGGACAAATACTGTTCGCACTTTTAGAAGAAGCTGGAGTTTGATAGCAGATACTTAGTTCGTATGAGAACTAGATGTAGTCCGCGACCACCCAGACGCGGCATATAATTATCAAGGTGCCTCCTGAGCTATTTGAACATCATCAAGCAACGGAGAAGAGATCTTATCAATATAAAACGTTTACGCTAAAAAATATTTTATCACTTTACCTACCTCTACTTTAGACATTGAGCCTTCCTAGACAATCTCCGTCTACGATTAAGATTATCGGCCTGAGTTATCTTGCAAGACTTTGAGATAGGCTCCCGCCTAACACTATCTCACCTCTCTTTTAGTGTCTTAACTACTTTGCCCGCTTCAGGATCTCAATTAATATCCTCCATATCGCTCTCCTCAAACCTTCAAATACAGATATCCTGCTGCTTCTTTGTCCCTCCGTGCCGCACGAGACTTCTTATCCTCAACAAATCCACTGTCCCAAGACATTTGCTTAATGTGTGTTTTCATATCGTCAATCAGCGTAGTTCTCCCCTGGGGAGGTAGTCTTTGCCTGGTTGTACGCTGCGAAGATAAACATCTAAATTTACCTATTAGTATAATAGTCTTTTGAAAAGCGCTTTTGGGGTATGGAAATCACTAACTTTGGGATGTTTGAACAGAGAAATCTGAAGGTTGAATATATGATCCTGAAATCCAAGCCTTCCAAGCATGAAATATACAGGCCCTAGTAAGGCATATCAGGACTTCATTAATAAGATTAAGAAATGTTATATCAGTCCTTCCCCGCATTTTCCAACCCCGGAACCACTTATGGTTCAAGTATTTTGCTATCTCTGGGGTAGCAAATCGGATCCTGCATTCCTATCTGGGTAAGTCCTTTGCAGTCTGATCCGGGACGATATAGGTGTTAAACTAACCTCTTGTTTACTTGGATGGCATGTAAACCGATCATTTTCCAGCAAATATTTACTTTTTGATTTTACATTGGTTGGTGATTTATGAGCTAAGTCATAAAGGTCCTGAATTGTACTCCTTGTCTCAGAAACTTGGTGTGACCTGGCACTAGACTACCTGGCTTTCAACTAAATAAATCAAGTTAGTTAAATCAAGTTAGCTAAATCAGGTTAGCTGTGCTAAGTCTCAAATGAGACATTATTTGTTAATTAGAAGACTTACAAATGTCATTGCCACCTTTCTCATCTCTATATTTCTCCGACCTAACTTGGTAGCTGCCTTTACCCATTAGCTCTCCAGAAGTGCATGGATTTTAGCTGGCTTCACAAAGGGATTAACAAACCATGTACGATAGCAGATCATATTCACAGCATGCTCAAAGACTATCCATTTATCAACATGTCAGGAATCGCTTTTTGTGCATAGTAAGATGACTGGGACACCAATATCAGACGCCAGAAGGTGCAGATTAACAATACCGCGTCCAGAATGGAACTGCAAAGTTCGGTCCTCTTTAGGAATATAGGGTAAGAGGTCTGATGAATTGACTCTGAGATGGCCTGAATGTAATTGTGCTGCTGGATCTTGACACTGTATATCCCCGGGAAGGTGAATTCAGAGCCTGTAATGAGGAGTTCTCTGTAGCCTTCCTTATAAGTATCTGATTGTAAAATTGGTAGATTCACTTACGAATCTCAACCGGCTCCTTACTCTGGGTACCTCTTGCTGAAGAATGAATTCAGAAGAACGTTTTCCGGCCCTTTGGGGACATCTGGAAATATCCTCATCGTCAACTTCCACAAGTTCCTCTTCCTAAACAAATAAATTAATTCATCATTCTATTTTGGGTCGAGGCTTTCCAATCTCTACAAAGAATACTGAAGATCTGAATAATGATGCCTGAGCTCAGGAGACTGCTGCTACTGTGGTCAAGAATGTTGTATTTAAGGCTTCAGGGAGCTCATCTTGGATTTCCCAAGGCTTGACTCACCTCTACTGGTATTTCCAGCCATAGTTGCGTGTTATTATGAAGTATCTGTAGAGGGTTTGAGAAATAGTATATATATGTGAAATCTCTACAAAAGGATAAATAAACTCTAGGCATTCCATTAGGGACGAAAGGGATTTATGTTAGGATACGGATTTGCGAGAACGCAAGGTCTGTCAAAATCATGGGTATATACGTGTACCTTCCTATTTGCTTGGGACCTCTAAATGTCTCAAAGACGATGTGCATGGTTAAATCTAGGCAGGCACGAGATTGTCTATTGAGAATTGCCAGGGCTGTATTGATTTGCTTGATCACTTGCCTGGATAGACAGAACTTATAGTTTCAAAAGGATTAGATTATAGAGAATACTGTAAGATTAAGGATAAAAGTGAGATCTGGCATCTCAAAAAAACTCTGTTTCACCGCCTACTAATTCTAAAGAAAAGAATACTAAAATGATTGAAATCTAAGACTACAGACTAAGATATAGGAAAGCTGTAAAACAACACTTTCAGGATTAAGAACAGTATTATCAAAGGCTAGAAATGAAAGGAAACAAAGGCTAAGAAAGGCTGGAGAAACAAGAACCACCCAATCACTTGAAGAATAGGAAAGCTGTATAGTGGCGCAGACAGGATCAGGAAACCAATTAGCTGGTGGAGAGAGAAACCAAGCAGAACCAAAGAGGGAAGTCAGTGAAAAAAATGAAAAACTACATGAAGGAGCAAAGATAAGGCAGCCCGGTACAAACAAGCCCCAGAAACCACCACAATTGGAAACGGATGAGAGCGAAACAAAGCAAGAAAAACTTGTGGGACAAAAGCAAAACCACCCAAAACCTCCAAAGACCTAGTCCGGCAGAAACATGCCCCAGAAAAATCCCATCTCCATCACCATCCAAGGGACCTCGCACTCATGGGAAGAGTGTTGTTTTGGATATCTTGTCCTGCATAAGAGCCCATATACCCAGCTCCCTGCTTCACAGGAGCGCTGGATATCAGTTCCCAGGAGCAATCCTGGAACCTAATAACCTTGCAATCAGCGCTTCGAATTCTCTTCTACCAGAATCCATGAGACCTGGGAACGGCATTTCTGCACTTTGCTCGGCCCCCAATATCACCATGTACATTAGAGTCAGAATAAGGCTCGGTGGTGAACATGACAAGGTCGAATTGGCCTTGATCCAGATAGTCCCAAATGTGCCCAGCAAGAGAAGTATTGGCACGAATAAGGTCGCAACCGCCAGGAGGAGCAACAGCTGCCATGTTGAGGAGGCAAGCAACAGTGAGAGGAGGGCAATAGGAGAGATGAAGCCCGGGATTAACTTGATCAATGTCGATCAATTCAATTGGGGCAGCGGCATCGGAAGTGACATTTATGCCTTGAATGTCACAAAAAATACCAATGAACTGGTGCAGGTGCTCGCCGGCCTCTACGTACTGACAGGCAGCTTTGCCAAGCTCCTGCCAAGCATAGAGCTGGAGGATCGCCAGCCAACTCTTGTTTGGAATTGCATTGCCATATATAACCAATAGGAGCTGGTGAGCCTGCCCAGCAATGGTACCCCACGTCTCAATGAATATTATACGTACAGGTCTCTCCTCGTGAAGGATCGTTTGGGGACAAGCAATGGATATTTCTGCTCCTAATGCACAATTGGAACCCTCAGCATGCTCCTCCTGTTAATCATCAGAATTAAGTCTGGCATTCCGACAAGCTTTGGCTGGCTTCTTCGGCACATCAATGAAATGGGAATCCAGGGTGAAGTGAAAAGACTGATCTGGGCTGTTCGGCGGTCAGTTGAATTTGGCTTAGCAGCCTTGGAGGGTACTGTGTCCGATGGCCTCCATCCAAACTTGACCCCAAAAAATTACACCAGCCTACATGCAAGAGAGGATATTTCTCTCCTGGTAATTATGGAGAATGAATCTGTGAATGGTGTAGTATCTCCTCCCAGCCATAGTAGTCCAGCATCATTTAGGTTGATCTCAGTACAGAACTCACCAGTAGTGGAACAAGGCATCCTAATAAACCAAAAAGATTCTATGTTAAAAAAGGAGCAAATGGGATATGCAGAAGGCTAATCTGAATTAAGTGAGACTGTTTGTGGTGTGCAGAAGAAGACGGGAATTCCCAAGACATCTAGAGAATAGTGATTAGTAACTAATCTATCGGGGGAAATGCACAAGTGAGACGCAGGAAGCCCACAGTTCAAAGGTTTGTTTTTTGAAGAAGGATGAGGAAGAAAAGTGAAGAGACAAAGCATGTGGAAAACCTACCTTTGTGGGGAAGCAAACTGTCTTATCTACCCTGATTGATCTTTCAGTGGGGACGAATAAGGGTTGGAAAATGATGCCCTGAGTGACAAAGTTACCTTTAAGAAGTGGGAAGCGGTGCATGGGTTCGGTTGGACAGTAAGTTATTCTATACACTTCAATCAGTCAGTATAGCTTACAAAGGGCAGGCGGACGGCTCATTTCAAACATCAAAAATGCCTTGGATGAGACCTACCGATATGGTTGGTTTTAAATTTGAGTGAGACTCTATGATTGCTTGTGAGAGTTAACCGCACGATATAAAAGTATCATTGTCAAGAGACAAATTCCTTTTGTATGTAAAATAGGGATGAACTGAGGTTGTAGAATCATGAGAGGTGAATGAAGAAGAGGAAGGAAAGGAAAAAGCAGCAGTAGGGAGAGGTCTATATATGGAAGAAGAATGTAATATTCAAGTTATTTGTTGTAGTATCAAGAGTTCTAACAATTCTGACCAGTTAGAAAGAGACTGTTAAACATTACATATTGAAAGCTGAGTGTTCATTTGGGCCTGTACAAAATAGTACAGGCGTACTGTTACTGTAAGATAAACAAGTAACAAGGTCAGTTTGTACGGTTGAAAAGGTAAGTCAAACAAACAGGAACAAGCTTCCCACAGCAGCGTTAAGGTACAATGAGAGGATATGTCGGCTGGGAGCTACTCTTGCTGTTTGGTGTGGGTGCAGACAAGGAATATTAGGGTATGGTATATAAGTATTTGACATTGTGTTTGGCTCTTTCAAAGTCCCCAAAGGACGAACAAAGTACATGAGGTTAAGGGTACAGTAGAATTCTGATTGCTTGTTCTATGATAAAAATCAATGGTTGAGGTTTAGTGGATACAATGCACTCGACTTAGTGTCAGAGATAAGGTGAAAAGTGGGTTTTGAGCCGTAGAACAGACACAACCGGAGCTCTCATATAATCCCATTCAGGTATATGTGAGATAAATTACAGTCATACCAGAGGCCTTTGAAGAATTCAGAAGGGAATGGCAGGCATGCTCTACAACCCACACCTTGAAAGCTGTCAAGTTTTTCAAGTTTTTGAAGGGTTTTACTTTTTTCTATCCCTCCCTCGGTCTATCTCCCAATTTACTCAGAATATAATCTTACGAATTTCGTATTATTTGCTTCTTTTCATGTACAATTTATATCTCCAGTACGGTTTGGCCAAAAAAATATTTATTAAATTACTAGTCCTGTTGAGGTACAAAGTGAATTGGTTGTGCAGAGTAAGTTTGATTTTTTCATGTCTTAGTTGTACTGTTTTCAATCTAATTTTGTTCCTTATAAAATAGTACAAGGATCTCAATGCCCATACTTTAGAAAAAAATACAAGTTCAGTACATGGTACAAGAAGCATATGGAAACAGCGGATTCTGGCATTGTACAAAGCCTGTGTACACTAGAATGGCCTATTTGGGACAAAGAAACTCCTGCACAAATCCCGCAGCCTCTAGTTGACATCATCTCGAATGTACTAGACCAAGAATTTAGTACAATTGAATCGTATACCAGCACAAATAAGGTCAATAGTAATGGAGAGGTTGCCAATTCAGATATGCAAATTCTCAATCTTTCCGATACTGATGCAAGTATCCGGTGGGCTGAACTGCCTCTACCGTTAAAACATGCCACTGCTGGACAACCTCCACGGGATGTTGTACGGAACGAAAGATCTGAAGATGAGGTGTGGTCACCATTCAGAAACAAGACAGACTTTGAGCTAGCTGGGTGGTTTATTGAAGCAAATGTACCAAAAGATCACATGTATAGATATTTTAAGAAGGACTTAGGACCGGGAGACTGTAATATTCAGTCTGCTTATCGTCTCCTTCAGGGTATTGATCAGTTGGAATCAGGTATGGGAATGAAAAGCCGGAAAGAGGAGTTTGTATCATTTTGCGAAGCTGTAAGTAAATGTATCCCAAGATGGTCAATTTCAAACGAAAAATAGGAAATTGGGAAGGGACAAGAGCCAGAAGAAACCGCCTTGACACAAAAATTCTTTTTCCGCAATCCTATTGCTTGTGCTAAATTTCTACTCTGTCATAAATGTTTTTCTCAAGATATGGTTTATACTCCAGTAAAGGAATGGAGTAGCGAAGAACCACCTCAGCCAGTTTATTCTGCGATGCATACAGCAAATTGGTGGTTGGAAATGCAGGTAGGTTCAGATGCGATGTTCCACACCCCTTCTATACCAGATATTGGGATGCAAACTAACAACTAGCAAAGGATAGATTGCCGGAAGGGGTAACACTGGTACCAATCATGGATGCCTCAGATGTTCCCTTTTTGACCAATTTCTAGGGAGATTGGAAAGCCTGGCCAATGTAGAGGATAATTGGGAATATCCTATCAAGAACTAGGAATAAGGCCGCAAAACACACAATAATTCTTGTGGCGCTTTTGCCCGTTCCACTGAAGGTACTTGGTGTGGCAACAAGAGCTGCACGGGAGAGGCAGGTCAACAATGAGATCATTTGTGATTTGATGAAAGTGATTTTGGGCCAATAGTTGCCCTGAAGAACTGCGGACTTAAGGTTGAATGGGCCGATGGAAAGGTCCAATTATGTTTTCGATATCTTATAGCTGTGATTGCAGATCACTTGGAAAATTTCACCTTATACGGCATTCAACCAAATCAGTCCGCTGTCTGCGAGGTGCGACTAGACCAGTTAGGATCCTATTTCAGAACTTCCGTAGTGAAATTAGATTATTGAAAATATTAACATGTTTTCACCAAAGTCCCTGATAATGATCAGCAAGCAGCAAAAGAACTGACCGATCGTGTCTTAAAATTGCTTTCCAGCGTCTTTTGGCAACTTCAAATTATTTAATAATGCAACTTGCCCAAACCATATATTCTCTATGTCTGGTACCTAGCAATATTCGAAATACATCTTATGAAATGGGTAATCAGATTTCTCAAGAGGCTTAAACTGTTGCAATCATTTGATGCTATCGGGAAGGGTTTAGAGGTCTATCCCAACTATTCTGTACAGAACAAAGAGTATAGCCAGATTTCACAGTGGACTGGAAAAGACATGAGAAATCTGGTTAAGGTAATACTGCTGTCTTTTGCAGCTGCACTACATCGTCCTAGTGCTGTAGAACGTTGCATATTCGCTAAAGCTCTGAATTGTATCTGGTCTATTGTTGACTTTACTCTAATGTCACAAAATAAAAGCCATACCAATGAGACTATTCAATACCTTGAACAGTACTTCAAAGCCTTTCATGATCACAAGATCTTATTAAGGAGTTCTGAAAAGATAAGTCCACTAGAAGGGATGTGAGGGAGGTAACTACCAGGATTCGGAGTGAAAATAGTGAAGTACTGAAGCAACACCGTCTTTCAGTGGAGACAGCGGCCAAAAGAGGTCGAATTGCAGATGAACAGCGCCGGGATTTAGATGAACTTGTGGCTGATATATAAAAGAAGGATGTAGACTTTAAATTTATTAAGAAATATTTGTTGAGTCACTTTGGAGACCATGTGCAGTGCTTTGGCATTATCCAACTATATTCTACTGAGTCTCGAGAGACAAGTCACAAAACGATGATCAAGGAGGGCTATTGGCGTTCAAATAGGTGTAACGACCCTACGATAGGTAGCTACAATCACTATCACCTTAGCCCAAATGGTATACCAAGTGGTATCCAGAGGTGGTATGGTCTCGTATATATTATACACATGGCTGGTAATCCTAGGATAAGGCCTAGGGAATAGTTGAGTAGCCTTGAGGTACTCTACTAGGCAGGGTAACCTTTCGGGAAAACATTCAGATAAAGTCAAGCGATTTATGGGAATGTTACACGGACCTCCGAGACGACTTCTGTGGTCGACGGGAGGACTTCCTGAGGGGTTAAAGGCATAAGAGGGCAGAGTTACCCTACCTTGGGAATATGGTCATTATGCCCATGGGTCCCAGTTACCCTACTGAGGAACCCAAGTTACCCTACCTTCACCGGCAAAGTCATCCTAGAACTTAGAGGTCGATTGCCTCACATTCTATGGGCTCTTAGATGTTCT
>Ga0307509_10002486_pt1 | contig 29769 bp, 31 predicted proteins | sample 10_EM_MG_FD_202245 | JGI IMG/M metagenome (GOLD analysis project Ga0307509, IMG submission 202245) | Populus trichocarpa ectomycorrhiza microbial communities from riparian zone in the Pacific Northwest, United States - 10_EM | ecosystem: Host-associated > Plants > Roots > Unclassified | place...
TTTACTCAAATCCGTAGCACAATTGGTCCTCACTCTTCAAAGCTATTACAAGTTAGCATGGTGACCAATAGAGTACCTGGTCTGGACTGTGATGTTGTCCTCACTGCCCCAGTGATGGATCAAGCACCGTTCCAGGCATGGCGACGTGGCGTGTTTGGCTGGGGACGCAAATGCCTTGGTGGAGAACACGTTGACCGTGGTCATTGCAAGTGTATGCCATATCCCGATCCTGGCCTTACTCAAGAGCAACAGTTCATCTATGAACTTGACCGCTACCTTATCGATCCCGACACCAAGTACACTATTGTCGACTACCTTCTCAACAACAGTCTTTGGAACCAGGCACGAAATATTCTCAACGCATGGACACTTACCATGTCCAACCAACCAAGGTCCAATACTACTCACCATTAGTACTGGCACTATTGAAAAATACAAAAAAGTGTTTTTACTTTCATATTGTATAGTGATTATTCCATTTCCGTTCACGATTATGCTTTCATATCTTTTAGCTATTCACACTTTACTCTGTTCTGATTATTTTTTACCTCCTTCATTTCTCATATTTATTTCTTCCCTTTATTTGATTCTCCTTTATCTCATATATTTTACTCACGGATTCAGTATCATTTTTGTTATCTCTTATTACTTTACTCTAAGTACTTCTCCCAGTTTCACTATTTCTTTCAACCACGGTTCCTGATTTATTTGTTAACGCGTCCTTGCACACTCTTGCTTTACTGCTATTGCTTTTTATAAAAGTTCCTATCATTTTCTCTTTCTTAAAGTACTTCTTGTCTCTCCTTAACCGGCCGTCAGGTAGGGCCTTGTACTCCTGATCTCGCATGCCTCTGAGTAGGCCTTGTTTGCTCAGCCTCGTTTCGGCTCCAGCAGATCTCTGCTGACTCTCGATTCGTTTCCCAGTACTAATACTTAGGTATTAGTACCTGCTTTTGTGCCTGGTATGGGCCTTATACTTACCCGCTTCCGATGCTCTGCTGGGGTTTCCTTCATCTCAGATGTCTCTGCCTGTTGTGCAGTTGTCTTCTTACTTGCTCGGTTATGCTTCAGACTTGGTGGTGTTCGTGCCGACTGTGTACCTAGTGAGCTTGCTGCTATGTTCCTGTCTCTAAGATCAATATACTTAACTCCTAACCCTACGCTACCTCGACTTCACCACTCATCACTTTCACGTTCCCCTCGGCACGCCGTGCCCTACCCCTCGCTGGCTTCGCTTGCTCGGGGCCTAACCTTATATTAGTTGTAAATTCATAAAGGGTCATGATTAGGAAGGAAAACTAACCAGTATACAAGGGTGATGTTGGCTTATCTACAGTAGAGGTTGTTCTTAACTGATATCTTTTTCTGTCAGCTATTTTTTTAACAAGTTTCTTTTCTTCTGAAGATTTAGTAGGTCTACCACGAGGATTTTGGGACATCTTTGCAAAGAGGCAAGAATCAAAGTAATATCAAGAATAGAAAAAATTGTGAAAGCAAGAAATTGGATTGAAGTAGAGAAGAAGATTGATGCAATTGAAGCAGAGTAGCAGGAGTGAATGAGTTGTCAAAGGCAGAAGATGACAGGTATCATTTAGCGATTGAACAATAGTATTGTTAAAGAAAGTGATGGGAAAGCGATGGGGTGGGAAGGAGCAAAAAGTCTTGGCATATGAAAGAGAAATAGCAAATAAGAGTGAGATACTGATAGATTGTTGTATAAAGTGATGAATAGGAAGGAAATTGTTAATAATTAGAAAGAGAAAGATAAATAGAAAGCTGAATTGAAATTAAAAAAGAAAAAATGTATAGTAAGAAGAGTAATAATGGCAAGAAAACGAGTAAAGAGCTGAGTATAGAGAGTACAAGCTCAATCAAACAGAAAAGAATGTAAATATTTCTTTTCTAATACATAGTGAAGTTTTTTTTCAAAACCGCAGATTGGATTTAAATATTACTACAAGACTGTAAGCATTGTGTTTTGTTTTAAAAAAAAGTAAAATACAATTCATAATAGTTACAGGGGATGTTCCAATAGTAACTCAATAGTAAACTTTTATTTCTTATTACTTCTAATTTTTTTCAATTATCCCTAGGCGTAACCTCGCTTTTTTCAATAGTAACTGACTAGTAAACTTTTAATTTTTAATAATTTTAATTTTTTTCAATTATTTCCAATAGTAACTTCGCTTTTTTCAATAGTAATTGACTAGTAAACTTTGATTGTTTTTTTTTTTTTTCTTTTTCAATTATTCCCCAATAGTGACTTTGCTTTTTTCAATAGTCACTCAATAGTACACTTTTAATTTTAATTTTCTTTTAATTTTTTCTAATATTCCCAATAGTAACTTCGCTTTTTTCAATAGTATCTCCCTAGAAAATATTTAATTTTTAAATTTTTTTAAACTTTTTCTAATATTCCCAATAGTAACTTCGCTTTTTTCAATAGTATCTCCCTAGAAAATATTCAATTTTTAAATTTTTTTAAACTTTTTCTAATATTCCCAACAGTAACTTCGCTTTTTTCAATAGTATATCCCTAGTAAATATTTAATATTTAATTTTTTAATTTGTTTCTATTATTCCCAATAGTAACTTCGCTTTTTCCAATAGTAACTCAATAGTAAACTTGTAATTTTTAATTTTTTTACTTTTTTTCACTTATTCCCCCAATAGTAACTTCGCCTTTTTCACATGTAACTGACTAGTAAACATTTAATTTTTAATTTTGTCAATTTTTTCAATTATTTCCCAATAGTGTCTTCGCCTTTTTCAATAGTAACTCATTAGTAAACCTTTATTTTTTAATTCTTTTAATTTTTTTCTATTATTCCCAATACTAACTTCGCGTTTTTCAATGGAAACTCCCTAATAGCCAGTTCCCCTCCTATTTCGCTGTCGCTCATACTCTGTTAAAGCACGTGTGATGCAAAAGCGAGTGTAACGCGCCAAATATTATTATTATTCTCAAAACAAAAACCCTTAGCAACCCAACTGAAGGCATCCTACTGAACACAGACAGCAAACAACAACCCTGTCCTCCCTCTCGGTACCTCATCTTTGGCATGACAAATCCATCGCCATTCTTGATTCACGGATATCAACTCAGATCTCCATAGTTCCCCTCCACAAAACGAGCTATCCAGAGAACTCATGCCAAATTCCGACTCCATAGAGAAGCTTGAATCCAAGCTGCGATTACATCAAGCTATGGAATAGCTGGATGCAGAACCTAATGAACAGTTATACCTGCCGCCATTATTTTCAGTGTTAAACCTTCATCAATCAGAATAAGGCAACTTGGTAAGTGTTACCAGGAACGAAACTCTTGAGGCACTTTCAACAGACATGGTGGAAACAATATAATCTTGACTGAGGCTCCGGAGGAAGCCGTTTTCCGGTTCTGCTCTGCGCAATTGGAAATGAGATTAGAAGCCACTCCTTCCATCATTTATGCTGCTATCTGCCAGCTTCAACAACAAGAGAAACTCAATCCTCCATCTCTTGTCTTGTTTTACTATTGGCTTAAGAGGAATTAAACCCTTCATACAATTAAAATGAAACCAATTGCCCGTGTTAGAATGACAACCCATACAGAAGACGATCTGAAAACCTGTTTTCTTGAGTATCAGAACACTCTCACGAAATACCGCATTCAGCGTGCAAAATACATCAATAATATGCATAAGCCAGGTGTCAGAATTGGCTGTTCAACAGGAGAGATCGTTATTGTTCCTACTCATATAAGCGAGCTCTATAGCGGAAGCCCCAAGAATGGACAATCACTTACAATTATTGAAACCATATGCGCTGATGCTAGCACACCTTTACTACTAGTGTTATCTCCATGGGAGGAAATATAATAGCGAGTTGGGTTCAAGATAACATGACCGGAGCTGTGGTTCTTGGAGTCTCACAAATGGGATATCCGAATGAGAGTAGTGCTCTTGCTTGGCTGGATCATTTTTTCAAGCATGTTGATGCAGGGCCTGCTAGTCTCTAGCGTGTTCCCCTTCTGGATGGTCATATTACACACTGTCAAAATGACTTGATTATTAAATGTTCTCACAACAAGATTGTGCCTATCGCCTTCCCCTGACACCTTATGCATGTTTTACAACCTTTGGACGTTGGAGTATTTGGAGTATTCCGTCCATGGAAGCACTACTATAACAAGGCAATCCACCATGTGCTGTACTCTCTGGATATTATACATACAATCGCCTTATTTTTCCGAGACATGAGCTCTATTTGTGAGCAAACATTTCAGCCATTCACTTTTAAAAACTCATTTAAGCAGTCTGGAATGTTCACTGTTTCATTCAAGAAGGCTGTGAAGAAAATGCGCCAGTATAATACAATGGAGGGCAAACGTGTTGCAACTCTGCTTTACAACGCAGGAGACAACCAGGAAGCCAGAGAGGTTTATAGTGCTTTATCAGTGGAAGACGATGGAGATATAGAGCTTCCAATACTGCCCAGTAGCTATTTCAAAAGTCAAAAGTGCTTGGATGATTGGGTTGAACGTGCTGAAACCTTTAGTCGAACCTCAAAGATGCGGTTTCACCAGTGGGCCAAAGAAACCCAAGTCTCGCTTGCACAGAATGAACTCCAGCAGGACACCTACTGAAATATTCAAACTCGCATTCAGGATAAGAAAAAATGAAAAAGCAATTCCTATCAGGTTGTTCAGAAAGGTGGTGTCATAACTGTTGAGGCGGCAAGAGAGAAAAAGAACGAAAAGGTTGGAAAGGAAATGGCAGCTTCAATTAGAAAAGCTCTCAAGAATATCTAAATTTCCATTAAGAAAGCCAAGGCAGCTCTAAACTGTCGGAGTATTTCTTCACGTAAGGCTGAGAATGATAGAAAAAAGCAGGTTAGAAGTATTGTGAGTCAGGGTGGAAGTATTTCCCATCAGATCTTGATCCCAGTTCCAGATCCAGAAAAGAATCAAAATGCTCAAGATTTGGAGTTACTCGAACCACCTTCAGATCTGGTGCAAGCTTTATTGTTACTAGAACCAATGTCTGTTACTCGTACAAATGATATTGATCCTCAATTGCCTGCTTATGATGATGACGCTGGGGATTTGCACATTTATATTGGCAGTAGATGTCAGGTGGAAGCAGGAGCTAGTCATATGACAGATGATTCCCCTGATTCACACTCTGGCAGTGAATCAAATTCTGGATCCTCTTGAATATCAAATGACTCAATTACTATAAATGCTTACTTAGTAGCATTCAATTAAAGCTGTAGTTGACGCTGTTGTTATGTAGACCTCTCTATCGAACAAAAGAAAAAGTTGGCGGGTCACACTTGGTTTTGCGTCACACTTGGTTTTACCTACTATGAGCGACAGTGAAATAGGAGGGCAACCTGCTCTTAGTAAACATTTAATTTTTAATTTTTATAACTTTTTTTTCTATTATTCTAATAGTAACTTCGCTTTTTCTAATAGTAACTTAATAGTAAACTTTTACTTTTTTAATTTTTTTAATTTTCTTCTATTATTCCCAATTGTAACTTCGCTTTCTTCAATAGCAAACTCCCTAGTAAACATTTAATTTTTAATGGTTTTTAATTTTTTTCTATTATTCCCAATAGTAACTTCGCTTTTTTCAATAGTCACTCAATAGTCAACTTTTAATTTTTTAACTTTTTTTAATTTTTTTAATTTTCTTCTATTAATCCCAATAGTAACTTCGCTTTTTTCAATAGTAACTCCCTAGTAAACTTTTAACTTTTTTATTTCTTTAACTTTTTTTCCATTATTCCCAAATAGTGACTTCGCTTTTTCCAATAGTAACTCAATAGTAAACTTGTACTTTTTTAATTTTTTTAATTTTTTTAATTTTCTTCTATTAATCCCAATAGTAACTTCGCTTTTTTCAATAGTAACTCCCTAGTAAACTTTTACTTTTTTATTTCTTTAATTTTTTTCAATTATTTCCCAATAGTGACTTCGCTTTTTCCAATAGTAACTCAATAGTAAACTTGTACTTTTTTCATTTTTTTAATCCTTTTTAATTTTCTTCTATTAATCCCAATAGTAACTTCGCTTTTTTCAATAGTAACTCCCTAGCAAACTTTTAATTTTTAATTTTTTTAATTTCTTTCAATTATTGCCCAATAGTGACTTCGCTTTTTTCAATAGTAACTCTCTACTACACTTTTAATTTTTAACTTTTTTAAATTTTTTTCTATTGTTTCCAATAGTAACTTCGCCTTTTTCAATAGTATTTCCATAGTAAACATTTAATTTTTCATTCTTTTAATCTTTTTCTATTATTCCCAATCGTACCTTCGCTTTTTCTAAGAGTAACTCAATATTAAACCTTTACTTTAATTTTCTTCTATTATTCCCAATAGTAACTTCGCTTTTTCCAATAGTTCCTTCGCTTTTTCCAATAGTAAAATCACTTTTTCCAATAGTAACTTACTTGTTAACTTTTATTTTTTACACTTTTTCCACTAGTAACTAACTAATAAACTTTTACTTTTTTAATTTCTAAACTTTTTTTTTCTATTATTTATAATAGTAACTTCGCCTTTTCCAATAGTAACTTTGCTTTTTCCAATGGTAACCTCGATTTTTCCAATAGTTACTTACTTTTAAACCTTTCTTTTTTCATTTCTTTTCCCTTATTCCCAATAGTAACTTCGCTTTGTCAGTAGTAACTCAATAGTCTTCCTTGATCTTTCGCCTTTTTTTACCTTTTTCAATTATTCCTCCTAGCATCTTCGATTTCTTCTATAGTACCTTTATAGTAAACTCTTACGTTTTTATATATTCCACTTTTATTTTTCCGTTATTCCCAATAGTAAGTTCGCCTTTTCCAATCGTCACTTCATAGTAAACTTTTCTTCATTTATTTTCCTTTTTTATTCCCTTATTCCCTATACTTGCTTTGTCTTTTCTCCTTCTAATTTCCTAGTTCTGTTTATTTTGCCATCCTTGTTGACTTTTTTCTATAGAACCAATTCTTTGTTCCCAATAGTTACTTCCCTTGTCCCAACCATGACTTTTAATTTCCCACTACCAACTCCACCATTGATCTTTTACTTTTATTATTATTCTCCCTTGTTTTGAATAGTTGTGCCTTGTTCATGGTAATTTCTAATTTTCCCATAGTAACTCATTAGATTACTCTTTCTTTAAATTCTTCCTACTTCTTTGGTAAAACTAGTTCTTATTTTCCAGTAATATCTTTGCTTTTCTAATTGTAACTCAATAGCATATGTTTATTTTTCATACTTGTCTACTTTTTTTTCTCTTGTTCATATTGGTAACTTTGCTCTTTCCAATAGTCACTCCACAGTACAACCCCTATTTTTCATTTCTTACACTTTGTTAATTTTTTTCCTCATTGTTACTCTGTATTTTCTAATATCCACTCCCCAGTCTACTTTTACTTTCTTATCGTTTCTCATGTGTTTTCTACTCTTATCAATTGTAATTTCACATTTTCCTATTACAACTCCTTGGCAATTCTCCACTCTTTTTTCTTCTATCTATTATTTTTCAAAAGTACCATTATTTTCCCAATAGTATTTCTAATTTTACTTTAGTCACCCACTGGCCAACCTTCATTTTTCTAATTTTCTCATTTTCTTCTTGTATCATGCTCAAATATACTCCTCTCCTGTTTTGTTCTCATACAAATTAAAGTTTTTCACCATAAAGAGTATCAGAAATACACACAACACAAGCCACAGCTCTTAGGGGGTGGCACTATCTTCAACCTACAACAACTTTGTCAGTTTTCAATTCATTAAAATCAGGTTTCTTTTATTCTTCTGCTAGCTTCACTCTCATCTTAATAATATAATTTTTATTATAAGAACCCAATATGAGATTTGTTCATTATATATTTGTTGTGGTAAACCTATGACTCCTTGTGTTACCATGATAGAATCTTTAACCTGATTTTCACCATAGATGAGATTTGTTCATTTTTTATTTGTTGTGGTAAACCTATGACTCCTTGTGTTACCATGATAGAATCTTTAACCTGATTTTCGCCATAGAATCGACATGATCTTATCCAGACAGTTGTTCTGCTGCTTACCCAGGCGTTGAATGTCGCCGGCAACCTCATCGAAGGAATCGTAAGTCTCCTTACCCCCAACCAGCCTATAGGCCCTACACCCGTCAACCATGGAGGTGTCGTCCAAATCTGAGGACGATGCAACCGAGCCACGGGAGGAGAAGGGGGCGGACGAAAGAGGAACCGCATTACCAGAACGGATATCCTCCAAGCCACTCAACAGAGCGATGTCAACCTGTGATGGCGACCGGTAGCTCATGGTAAGGAGGAGGGCGGGAAGCGAAGAAAGGTTCGGGTCAGGGCAAAGGGAGAGGCTTGCAGAAGCTGATCGTGGCTGAGCATCTGTGGCGTACCTAGAGTCACCAATACCTGTTCCATCAGTGTTAGAACCTCCGCCCAATTCCATAGGGGTATCGCGAACGATAACCGCTGAAGACGGAACAATCTTGCTAGTGGTCAAACATGGGGGGGAACGGGGATTATCCTTGGGTGGGGTGTTGCCACGTCGTTCCTTGGGGTGTGAGCAATAAACTCATAGTGCCTCTTGGACACAGGAACGAAGGCACAGCGGCCAGAGGGAATGGTGGAGTTGGGAACAAAACTGTACCCAGCACCAGTGCGCAAAAAGGGGGGGTCAAACCGGGGACGGGACGACACTTGATTGATCCGATCCTCAGGGCGAATGCTTCCTGCAGGAGGTGCATAGTCCTCGTCCGAAGATCAGTCCAATCGGAAGTTGCTATACAGTTTCCGCTCACTGCAGGAAAGTCGCTCAATACGTGAGGGAAGACACCGTTGGCTATGATCAACCTCACAACCGAAGGAACGTACATGAGGTCCTGGGAGCAGTCCTCGTCAACAGACGGCCAGGATGCGGAGGGGACCATAGGATCAGACGCCATAGTCGAATGAAAATCCAAGCTCACCGCCTGGGAGCTGGATGGGGCGAAGGACTGGGAGGAGCCCTCGGGGGTATGAAAACGGTTGTAAAAACCCAAAGTGGTAGTGCGCTCGACGTGGCAACGCGCAGAGGAGGTGTCACCAGCAATGCAACAGCCGCGAGCAGCCATGATGCCAGTGCAAACAGTTTCGACACTATCGAATGACCGGAGGTTGAGGTCAGAAACAATTGTTCGAACCTCGCAAGTAAAAAAAAGAGACTCATTGCGACATCCTGAGACGTGGTTAATGTGGAGGCCTTGGTAGGCCCCACCCGGCGCAGCGTACGACAGTTTAACAGCCAGGATAGGACCACAGCCATCAGAAACCTGCATCCTACCCGGAACAATCTGGGTGCCTGGGGCAGGGGAGAGGGGGAAACTGCGTCACCCATCGTAAAAGTTCACCTGTAGCAAAAGGCCAGGCGAGCCACGAAAGGAAGAGGAGGAAGGGAAGTATTCACCGCCCGGACGGGAGGCAAACAACCGACCGAAAAGTAAATTCACCGGTAGTAAAAGCCCGGTGAGCCACTAAAAGAGGTATTGCCCGAAGGCCAATAGCACCGACCCCCCGAAGGCAAAAATCCCACCAGGAGCCCGAAGGCAGAGGAACGCGACCGTCAACGAAGTGTGTTCACGATAATAAAGCGTGGTGTTGAGGGTGGCGAAACCGTGTGTTCCTATTGGTTGCAACAAGAAGACATGAGAATTGAGGGATTCAATATCTTTATTTATAACTATATAGCTAATGGAGCGACCACCCATCCGGGCTTGCACAACCATATGGCAGTACGTTCCAAGGAGTACGCCAGTCCAACTCGCCTAGCCCGCAGTACATCTGGAAAAGTACCACTCGCGGGATTCGTAGACCGAAGTCTGAGTATCCGGCCAGCACACGAGAATCACACAAATCAACCACCCAACTAGGGTACGAACAAAGTAAATCCACCTCCTATAGCCATCTATCAAACACTACCGCAAGCAAGGTCATAGCCACAACCAAGCTCACATTCCAGCAAAACTGGTCACGCATCCCTCCATCCAAACATAAATCCAATAAATCACAACACATGGACCGCCATCCATCTCGCAATCCATCAAACTATCCGTGTTTCCATACGACATTCATCCTGTCCAGAACTGGTCGGCCACCACCTCTCAACCATCCCTCAAATCTGGACAGGATATGCTCCAAACACCTCTCACCGGCGCGCAGTCTCAAATGATTCCCAACAACCAAAAGGGAATTCCAATCACACACGCACAGGTCAGGTTTGCTGGTCCACCATTGCAAGGCAGCCGTATTCCGATCAATCGCCGGTAAATCGTCCCAGCCGTCAATAATGTCTCGCCAAAACGGCGAAAAATAATGTAAAGCGCAGCCAGGAAACTGACTAAGATGACTCCGGAATATCTTGGCGCTAGCGCCGCACTTCCCGCAAGTTCCCGTCGATGGCCACCATGAGAGGGCAACATTTCTTCCGCCACCACCAATAAACTTGAGAGGAAGTTTGCACTTGTCATTGCCGTCGCAGCTCTTCAGGAGACATCTAGTACATCGACTATCGGGGGCTCGCAGGTGAAACAGGCTGAGAGTACCGTTGACTAGCTGAGTGACCGTCCTCTTGAAAGGATTCCCGCACACCGTGACCACACCACCATTGTCTGTATGCTCAGGCGGGATACCCATTCCCAAATTAAAATGGGACTACCACCAATCTCGCCAGGCCGGAATCCGCTTATCGTTGAACAAAGTCTGGAACAGGGGACGCTTGACCAAATACCTGTCACAATTGACCAGGTGGAAACGTTCGCCAGCCGCACGACAGTCTTCATGTCCAACCACACCCGTACCACTGCGTATTCTAAGAAGAATATAGTGATCAAGCCAGCTGAGACCCCGTAGGTGTCTAGGTTTCTTCGGAGTTCGACCGTAGTAGTCGTGTCCTTCAGATCTATGCCAATGGTCCCATTCGGCCTGTCGCAGGTCCCTGGCCATCATAGCATGACCCAAACCTAGTACGATGCCGGCCCAATTCCGAACATGAAGGACACCACCAACCGCCTCCTTGGCCTTAACATCAGCCATCTCGTTACCGGCAATGCCACAGTGACCGGGGATCCATGTAATACGGACCCGGCCAAACCGATTAAACAGTGGTGTCAAGGTATCCCACATGCCAGCGGATTCGCCATCAGATTCCATTTGTGCAATACACATGATGGCAGGGACTCAGTCAGAAAATATGTCGCCCTTGTCATGGAATTCAGAGCGTATATCATGCAGCGCCGCCACGATGGCGAAGATCTCGCATTCCACAATAGACCACGTGGAGGGAGTAGCAAAGACTTTCGCGCCTTCTGTTATGCCGCATTCCTCAGTCGTCCAAGCCACCGCCGTCCTTTTACCGCTCTTCGAGCCGTCCGTATACACCATGAGGAGATCCGGTTCCAGTACCGCATCCTCATATGCAGCACGGGATTGTTTCTCAGCCAGATCCTTCCCCTTTGTAACATGCACAGTCGCCGTCATCGTTGCCGTCTCATTAGACGTCATCTTGTAAGCAAGCATGCCATCCACCTCCCAGTCGCCCCGAACTGCGCCAAACCAAGGCTGGTCATCACAGTATCGGTAATTGATCATTTGACTGTAGCATCGTCTTTGAAGATATCGACCCTGTATGTGTACGGGCGGAGTCCCAAATTCGGCAAGCAAGATGTTATTGGCAAGCTTCATAGGACAACGGAACAGGGATCGAAGACAATCATTGACGTGTACCTGAATCCGCTTCACATACGAGGTATAGTCGGTTACGAATTCAAGTCCATAGCAGACGGTCGGTAAGTAGGTAGCCTGAAACAAACAGTAAGTGCACCACGCATCCAGTCCTCCATCACTCCCAAATCTCCTCCCCAACGCGGATATCCTCCTCCTCACACCCAAACCTCTTTCCAACCAATAAGATACATGAGAAGACATATTAAGAAAAACATTAAACCTATAACCAAGAACCCTAAGATCCTCAACAGGCGTCAGTATATCTCCATTAATATCCAAATCCTCCCACGTAGTTCCTCCAAAACCAATCCACTTGGTCTTGATCGCGCTAAACCTCATCTTGCTACCCCTCGCTACCCTATTACAGTCATTGAACAATTCAGCCATCGTGTACCTCGTGAGATCCCTGCTATCAGAAGCAACAAGGATAACTCCATCGTCCACATAGCTGCTAACAAGAGCGCGAACCGAAGGGGAGTATCGCAGGCGAGGCTCGAATATGTCCGAGACATAGACACCAAATACAAAAGGTGAGAGTGGGGAACCTTGGGGAACACCACGGTTGACGAAATACGGTTTCGATATGCGACCATTGAACCTGAATCTAACAACCCGGTTACTAGCCCACCTCCTAACCCAACATATCAGGTTGGCAGGGCAGTCTCGGGCGGCCATAAAATCACATAGCAGGTCAATGTCAATATTGTTGAAGCCACCTTCAACATCCATAGACAGCATGGCACATTTATATCCCTCGTTGTGCCTCAAAAATTCAAACACGATATCATGGACACCATGTTTGCGTCTAGACCCAAATTGAGTAGGGCCCAATCTCACATGCGCAGCAATCCTTTGTAAGACAATCCTTTCCACCACCTTCGAAATAGTCGGTAGCAGATGGATCATCCTCCAGCTTTTGACAATGTCATATCGGGGTTTGTCCGCCTTAGCTATAAGTACAACCTCAGCGGAATGCCAGTCAGGAATGTCGTTCGCCAAACCGTAGTCAATCAAGCGCTTCAGGTCATCGGGTCATTCCCTCATCCAGTATCTTATAAAGGGGTACCCAATGTCATCCAAGGCTGGACCAGTATTAGTCGGGCTCCGCTTGATAGCAGATTCCAACTCACAGGCAGCGTCCATCTCGATCACCGATGGTTGCCATTCTTGTTCATCGCCAGGACCCAACTGGGCAGCGATAAGGTCACAGATATCGGCATGTCGGCAAACAAGATCGTCATCTGAGTTTCTCATAGAAGGAAGTGTCCTCCTCGACTCGAGTTGTCTCGCCATCTTGAATATAGCCAGGTCGTCAGCCTCCTCAATCGTCTTCTGAATGAATTCCTGGCGGGATCTCAGCAGCATGGCCCGGTATACTTGACGAATAACCTTATACTCATCTCAGATTACGGGCAATTTCCGCTTGATCCATCGCATACGATTCAAATCGGTCCGAATTCGTTGCAGGTCGGGGTTCCAAAAGGGGCACCTGCCGACATCCCTGCCTGACCTCGGAGGTGCGGCCACACCACCCTTCAGCCTCGTCCACATCCCCTCATCACTACCAGCAGCAACATGATCCAAAATGTCATCACAATCCGATGCCGAGATCTTCCGCCAGGCCGGCGGTCGTTGCACCAAATCATCGGGTTGGTCTATCACGAGTCTCGCAATAACCGCAACATGTTCGAGACCAGCTTTGCCATCGTATGACACCCTCGTTCCAGGGGCACCGATAAACAGATCAATAGTGCTGATAGACCGGAAGGTATAACACCCTGGAGGGCGCACCGAAAGATGATTCCGGTCGCAGAGGTCCGACAGCCAATTGCCTCGACAGTCATTGATATGCATACTGCCGGGTCTCGGAAGCAGGTCCCAAGAGGCATGTCGGGCATTGAAATCGTCCATAAGAGCATCGCAGTCTTCCCATGTCTGTTCGATTGCCGCCCATCCCGATCGTGTGGTAGTGGGAGGAACATAAACGTCACCAAGCCTCTTCTTCACCCCATCCACATCATACATAACAACACAGGTCATGAAGTCATGTTTATCCACCATAAACATACCCGACAATGATGACCTCACAAACACCTCAACACGAGACGCCAGAACAAAAGAAAACAAATCACAATTCACATGCTCATGTACAACACCACCCCCGTCCACCTTCCAAGGAGGATCAATTATAAACAATAAATCAACAAAAGAAAAAACATCCATCACCAACGAACGGTTAGCCCTGCTCCGTCGTACATTGATTGATAATGTTGTAATAAACATTAGGCCTGAATGGCCGACGAGGTGCTATCGGAATCAGAGGCACACCTCTTAAGAATGGATTTAGGAGGCTCCATAAGGCCCAAGGTAAATCGCATAGTCTCGTCGTCATCGACGTCCTTAATGGGTCGGGGTCTGGCTGAAGAGCCAGCCGAGCTAGATGACCCGGAGGCCTTGTTAATTCTACCGGAGGGGGCCGGTTCCACAATTTCTGTAATATGGCAGGGGCCAACCTCCTCGTAAGCATCAACAGCCTTACCTTTACCTTTTCTGTCAACCTCAGGCCGAACAACCTTAGCCTTAGGCAGGGCGCTGTCAGTCATACCCCTGCGATGATCAGCAGTCTTGTCAGCATATTTCATCCCCTCAACTTCAACAGTCAAACCCTTAGCAGAGATCCCCTTCTCAACCATTACCTCCGAAGTAACAGCTGTATAGACCACACGACGGCGACGACGTTGACCGTTCCTGGACCGGTCAGACACACCGGTAACAGACGTATCATTCGCGACGATGGGACATGCAGCCCCAGCAGGGGCGGGAGAAGAGCCAGACTCAACAACCACAGGACATCTGTTATATCCGGTAAAATGGTCGGACCTCTCGCACAGCATACATCGACGAACAGTATGACTGCAAGATTGACCTGTTTCACCCGGGCAGTTAAGTTGCCTACACATGTGGCCCTTGGACAAATGATCCCCAAAACAAAAACGACAACGGGGAGGAAAAGCACACAGCATCTCAACTTGACCAACCTGAAGGCACTTGTTGCATACCGTAGCGGATCGGTGTTCCTCAAAGAACCTCACATTCCTGGACTTGCCGCACAAAAATACACGGCCAGAAGAAAGAACCTGGTCGCTGGCATCATTCCGTTCGAGAGTGAAACAGATGCCGCAAGAGGTGGCGCCAGCCAGTTTCATAGCAAAGACAGAGCCAAGCATGTTGGGTCGACCAGCCATGACAATACCAGGGTTCGATCCTTCGATATCCGTCCAGAGACCGTCAAAGGCTCTATTGCCAGTCCAGTCCTCAGGTTTCCACAAGGACCCCTTACAGGTAGGAGCCAAAGGAACGCCGGAAACCAAAACCTTAAACTTTGCTACATCCTTATGGAAGACAAAGTTCGTCAGACCACAGGGGCCATGCTCCCGAATAAGAGACGAGTGGCATCGTTCCAGTCTATCCCAGACGTGGGTGGCAGTATGTTCTGCCAGCGTGAGGTATATGCATCCAATCTCAAGCTTGGAGCGGGCTTCCCTGATATACGGGGTCTTGCCGGAAACCTTCCCAAGGTTACTCAAGGTCTGGTTCATTCGGATACGGATAGCTTCCGCGGTAACAGGAAGTTGTGTCCGCCTGCCAGCATCGAAGCGCATGGTAATATGGCGCTCTCTGGCATCGGGGGAGGGAGAGGAGGTAGGAACCCTGGCACGGAGAGGGCCCGGAACAACAGGAGCCGGAGGCGGAGACGAAACCAAGCGTGATCTAACCTGACGACCTGGCCTAGACGCATACGGCACTGGAGGGGGGGGAGGAGTAGCCACAACCCGACTATACATCGCCGCGCCAGTGAGAGGGCACGAAGCTGGAACAACATGGGAAACAGGGGCCGGGGCCGCCGCGGAAACTGGGCCTGTTGCCTTACCTTTCCTATCCCTATTGGCCTTGCGATTACCGGATCGCTTCCTTTTGGCTTCAACAAATCCAGCTGTAGAGGATTCATCAAAGGACACCTGTTTTCCACCAGAAACGGATGGAGCACCAAGGTCAGCGGCCGGAGGGGGGGAGGGAGTTACGCCACCATTCATGCGCTTGGCAGCCTCAGCCCGAACCGAGTTCCTGATCATTTCCCCAGAACTCCACATAGGCTCACCCCTGCTGACTGTCCATTCAGCCTCATGGGCGACTGAGTCTCCTTCCAGCCTGGCAATAACAGCCTTCAACAACTTGATCTCATCCTTCATAGCAATGATCTCATCCAAGCAGTTGTTCTGTTGCTTACCCAGGCGCTGAATATCGCCTGCAACCTCATCCAAGGAACCGTAAGTCTCCTTCCCACCAACCAGCCCGTAAAGCCTGCAGCCATCAACCATGGAGATATCGTCCGAATCCAAGGACGATGTAACCGAGCCGTGGGAGGACGAGGGGGAGGATGAAAGGGGGACCGCATTACCAGAACGGATATCCTCCAAGCCGCTCAACAGAGCCATGTCAACCTGGGATGGCGACCGGTAGCTCATGGTAAGGGGGAGGGTGGGACCTGACGAACATATCGGGTCAGGACAAGATGAAAGGCTCGCGGCAGCCGAACGTGGCTGAGCATCCGTGGCGTACCTAGAGTTGCCAATACCTGTGCCATCAGTGTTAGACCCACCGCCCAGATCCATAGGGGTATCGCGAACAATAACCGCCGAAGACGGAACAACCTGGCTGGTGGTCAAAAGGGGGGGGGCACGGGGCCTGTCCTTGGGGGGGGTGTTGCCTCTTCGCCCTTTGGTGTGAGCAATAAACTCATGGTGCCTCTTGGACACAGGGACGAAGGCACGGCGGCCAGAGGGAATGGTGGAGTCGGGGGCGAAGCCAGACCCGACACCAGGGCGCAAACAGGAGGGAACAAAGGGGGGCGGGGACGACACCTGAGTGATCCGATCCTCAGGGCGGATGCCACCTGCGGGAGGTGGATAGTCCTCGTCTGAGGATCGATCCAATCGGAAGTTGCTATACAGCTTCCGCTCACCGGAGGAAAGTCGCTCAATAGGGGAAGGAAGCTGCCGTTAGCTATCATCGACCTCAACCACAGAAGGAACGTACATGGGGTCCTGGGAGCGGTCCTCGTCAACGGACGGCCAGGATGCAGATGGGACCAAGAGATCAGACGCCATGGTCGAATGAAAATCTGAGCTCATCGCCTGCGAGCTGGATGGGGCGAAGGACTGGGAGGAGCCCTCAGGGGTGTGAAAACGGGTGAAAAAACCCTAAGTAGAAGTGCGGTCGACGTGGCAACACGCGGAGGAGGTGTCACTGGTAATACAGCAGCCACGAGCAGCCATGACACCGGTGCAAACAGTTTCGATACTGTCAAAAGATCGGAGATCGAGGTGAGAAACAATCGCTCAAACCTCAGAGGTAAAAAACAGGCAGTCATTAGGACATCCCGAAACATGCACGAAGTGGAGACCCAGATAGGCCCCACCCGGTGTGGCGTAAGACAACTTGACAGCCAGGATGAGACCACGGCCACCAGAGATGGGCATCCTACCCGGGACAATTTGAGTGCCCGGGGCAGGGGAGGGAGAGCGAGGAGGAATATGGGGGGCAACAGAGTCACCCATCGTGAAATTCACCTGTAGCAAAAGGCCAGGCGAGCCACCAAAGAGGAGATAAATTCACCGGTAATAAAAGCCCGGCGAGCCACTAAAAGAAGTATTGCCCCAAGGCCAAAAGCACCCACCGCCCGAAGGCAAAAATCCCACCAAGAGCCCGAAGGCAGAGGAACGCCACCGTCAACGAAGTGTGTTCACGATAAAAGCGTGGTGTTGAGGGTGGCGAACCTGTGTGTTCTGATTGGTTGCAACAGACGGTCAAGAAAATTGAGGGATTCAATATCTTTTATTTATAACTAACTAGCTAATGGAGCGACTACCTATCCAAACTTGCACAACCATACGGCAGTACGTTCCAAGGACTACGCCAGTCCAATCCGCCTAGCCCGCAGTATATCTGGAAAAGTACTACCCGCGGGATTCGTAGACCGAAGTCCAAGTATCCGGCCAGCACACGGGAATCACAAAATAAACCACCCATCCAGGGTACAACAAAGAAAATCCACCTCCCATAGCCATCCATCAAACACTACCGTAAGCAAGGTCATAGCCACGACCAAGCCCACATTCCGGCAAACCGGTCTCGCATTCCTCCAACCAAACATAAATCCAACAATCACAACACATGGATCGCCATCCCTCTCACGACCCATCAAATTATCCGCGTCTCCATACAACGTCCATCCCAACCAGAACTGGTCGGCCACCATCCCTCAACCCCTACTCAAACATGTGCACAATACGTCCGATACACCTCTCACCAGTGCGTAGCCTCAAATGATTTCCAACAACCGAAGGGGAATTCCAATCGCATACGCACAGATCGGGCTCGCTGGTCCACCATTGTAAGGCAGCCGTATTCCAATCAATCGCCGGTAAATCGTCCCAGCTGTCAACAATGTCGCGCCAAAACGGCGTAAAGTAGTGTCTAGCACAGCCAGGAAACCGACCTAGATGCTCCCGGAGCTTCTTGGCGCTACTGCCGCACTTCCCACAGGGACCGCCATCGGGCCCCCACTTGAGGGCAACCTTCATCCCGCTACCACCAACAAACTTGAGTGGAAGCTTGCACTTGTCCTTGCGGTCGCAGCTCTTCCAAAGGCACCGAGTACACCGACTATCGGGGGCCCCCAGATGAAACAGGCTGAGAGTACCGTTGACTAGCTGAGTGACTGTCCTCTGGAAAGGATTCCCGCACACCGTAACCACACCATCATTGTCTCTGTGCGCAGGCGGGATACCCATTCCCAAATTAAAATGGGACGGCCACCAATCTCGCCAGGCTGGAATCCGCTTATCGTCGAACAAAGTCTGGAATAGGGGACGCTTGACCAGATATCTGTCACAATTGACCAGATGGAAGCGTTCGTCCTTCGTCCGACAGTCGTCATGTCCAACCACATCTGTACCACTGCGTATTCGAAGAAGAATATAGTGATCAAGTCGGCTGAGGCCTCGTAGGTGTCTAGGTTTCTTCGGAGTCCGATCGTAGTAACCGTGTCCTTAAGACCTATGCCAATATCCCCATTTGGCCTGTCGTAGGTCCCTGGCAATCATAGCATGGCTTAAACCAAGCACCACGCCGGCCCAATTCTGAACATGAAGGACACCACCAACCGCCTCCTTGGCCTTAGCATCAGCCATCTCGTTACCGGCAATGCCACAGTGACCGGGGATCCATGTAATACAGACCCGGCCAAACCGATTAAACAGGGGCGTCAAGGCATCCCACATGCCCGCGGATTCGCCATCAGATTCCATTTGTGCAATACACATGATGGCAGGTACACAGTCAGAAAATATGTCGACCTTCCCATGAAAATCTGAGCGTATATCGCGCAGCGCGGCCACGCTTGCGAAGATCTCGCATTCCACGATAGACCACGTGGAGGGAGTAGCAAAGGCTTTCGCGCCCTCTGCCATGCCACATTCCTCGGTCGTCCAAGCCACCGCCGTCCCTTTGTTGCTCTTCGAGCCGTCCGTATATACCATGAGGAGATCCGGTTCCAGTACAGCATCCTCATATGAAGCACGGAATTGTTTCGCAGCCAGATCCTTCCCCTTTGTAATACACACAGTCGGGCTCGTCGTCGCCGTCTCATCACATGTCATCTTGTAAGCAAGCATGCCATCCACCTCCCAGTCGCCCCGAACTGCGCCGAACCAAGGTTGGTCATCGCAATACCGGTAATTGATCATACGACTGTAGCATCGTCTTTGGAGATATCGACCCTGGATGTGTACGGGCGGAGTCTCAAATTCGGCAAGCAAAATGTTATTGGCACGCTTCATAGGACAATGGAACAGGGATCGAAGACAATCGTTGACGTGCACCTGAATCCGCTTCACATACGACGTATAGTCGGTTACGAATTCAAGCCCATAGTAGACAGTCGGTAGGTAGGCAGCCTGAAACAAGCGGTAAGTGCACCAGGCATCCAGCCCTCCATCACACCCAAACCTCCTCCCCAACGCGGATATCCTCCTCCTCACACCCAAACCTCTTTCTAACCAATAAGATACATGAGAAGACATATTAAGAAAAACATTAAACCTATAACCAAGAACCCTAAGATCCTCCACAGGCATTAGTATTTCTCCACCAATATCCAAATCCTCCCACGCAGTCCCCCCAAAACCAATCCACTTAGTCTTGATAGCGCTAAATCCCATCTTCCTACCTCTCGCCACCCGGTCACAGTCCTCGAACAATTCAGCCATCGTGTACCTCGTGAGATCCCTGCTATCAGAAGCAACAAGGATACCTCCATCGTCCATATAGCTGCTAACAACAGTGCGAACCGAAGGGGAGTACCGCAGGCGAGGCTCGAATATGTCCGCGACATAGATGCCAAATAAAAAGGGTGAGAGTGGTGAACCTTGGGGAACACCACGATTGACGAAATATGGTCTCGATATGCGACCATTGAACCTGAATCTAACAACCCGGTTACTAGCCCATCTCCTAACCCAATGTATCATGTTGGCAGGGCAGTCCCGGGCGGCCATAAAATCACATAGCAGGTCAATGTCGATATTGTCGAATCCACGTTCAACATCCATAGAAACCATGGCACATTTATATCCCTCGTTGTGTCTCAAAAACTCAAACACAACAGACATCGCATCATGAACACCGCGTTTGCGTCTAGACCCAAATTGAGTAGGGCCCAATCTCACATGTGGAGCAATCCTATGTAAGACAATCCGTTCCACCACCTTCGAAATAGTCGGTAGCAGATGGATCATCCTCCATCTTTTCACAATGTCGTATCGGGGTTTGTCCGCCTTAGGTATAAGTACAACCTCAGCGGAATGCCAGTCAGGAATGTCGTTCATCAACCCGTAGTCAACCAAGCGCCTTAGATCATCGGGTTTCTCCTTCATCCAATATCTTATAAAGGGGTACCCAATGTCATCCGAGCCTGGACCAGTATTAGTTGGGCTCCGCTTGATACCAGATTCCAACTCACAGGCATCGTCCATCTCGATTACCGATGGTTGCCATTGTTGTTCATCGCCAGGACCCAACTGAGCAGCGATAAGGTCACTCATATCGGCATGGCGGCAAACAAGATCGTCATCCGAGTTTCTCATGGAAGGAAGTGTCCTCCTCGACTCAAGTTGTCGCACCATCCTGAATATAGCCGGGTCGCCAGTCTCCTCAATCGTTTTCTGAATGAATTCCTGTCTGGATCTCAATAACATGGCCCGGTATACTCGACGAATAACATTATAGTCATTCGAGACCACCGGGAATTTCCGCATGATCCGTCGCAAACGATTCAAATCGGCACGAATTCGTTGCAGGTCTGTGTTCCAAAAGGGGCACCTTCCGATATCCTTGCCAGACCTCGGGAGTGCGTCCACACCACCCCTCAGCCTCGTCCACATCTCCTCATCACCACCAGCAGCAACATGATCCAAAATTCGATCACAATCCGATGCTGAGATCTTCTGCCAGGCCGGCCGTCGTCGCACCAAATCATCGCGTTGGTCTATCTCAAGTCTCGCAATAACCGCAACATGTTCGAGACCAGCTTTACCATCGTACGACACCCGCGTCCCAGGAGCACCAACAAACAAATCAATAGTGCTGATGGACCGGAAGGTATAACACCCTGGAGGGCGTACCGACAGATGATTCCGGGCGCAAAAGTCCGACAGCCAATTGCCTCGACCGTCATTAATATGCATACTGCCGGGTCTCGGAAGCAGGTCCCAAGAGGCATGTCGGCATTGAAATCGCCCATAAGAGCATCGCAGCCATCCCATGTCGATTCGACAGCCGTCCATTCCGATCGTGTGGTAGTAGGAGGAACATAAACGCCACCAACCCTCCTCTTCGCCCCATCCACATCATACATAACAACACAGGTCACCAAATCATGTTTATCCACCATAAACATACCCGATAATGATGACCTCACAAACACCTCAACACCAGACGCCTGAACAAAAGAAAACAAATCAAAATTCACATGCTCATGTACAACACACCCCCCGTCCGCCTTACGGGGAGGATCAATAATAAACAATAAATCAACAAAGGAAAAAACATCCATCACCAACGAACGGTTAGCCCTGCTCCGTCCAACATTGATCGATAATGTCGTAATAAACATTAGGCCTTAGAGGCCGACGTGGTGAGTTCAGAATCAGAGGCACGCCTCTTAAGAATGGATTTAGCGGGCTCCATAAGGCCCAAGGTAAAGCCCATAGACTCATCGTCATCGATGGTAGTAATGGGTGGGGGGGTGACTGAAGAGCCAGCTGAACTAAATGACCCGGAGGCCTTGTTAACTCTGCCCGAGGGGGCCGGTTCCACAATTTCTGTAATACGGGAGGGGCCAGCCTGCTCGTAAGCATCAATAGCCTTACCCTTACCTTTCCTGTCGACCTTAGGCCGAACAACTTTAGCCTTAGGCAAAGCAGCATCAGTCATGCCCCATCGGTGGTCAGCAGTCCTGTCAGCATACTTCATCCCCTCAACCTCAACCGTCAAACCCTCAGCAGAGATCCCCTTCTCAATCATCACTTCAGAAGTAACCGCAGTATTGATCCCTCGACGGCGACGACGTTGACGGTTCCTGGACCGGTCAGACACGCCGGTAACAGATGTATCATCCGCGATGATGGGAGACGCAGCCCCTGCAGGGGCGGGAGAGGAGCCGGACTCAATAACCACAGGACATCTGTTAAATCTGGTAAAATGGCCGGATCTCTCGCACAGCATACATCGACAAACAGTATGACTGCAAGATTGACCTGTTTCACTAGGGCAGTTAAGTTGCCGACACATGTGGCTCTTTGACAAATGATCCCCAAAACAAAATCGACATCGAGGAGGGAATGCACAAAGCATCTCAACATGACCAACCTGAAGGCACTTATTACATACAGGTGCCGACCGATGTTCCTCAAAGAATCTAGCGTTCCTGGACTTCCCGAACAGGAAAACACGACCGGAAGAAAGAACCTTGTTGCTGGCATCATTCCTTTCCAAAGTGAACCGGATGCCGCAGCAGGTGGCACCAGCCTGTTTCATGGCGAAAACAGATCCCAACATATTAGGACGGCCAGCAGTGATAATCCCCGGGTTCGAACACTCCATATCCGTCCGGAGGCCATCGAAGGCCCTATGGCTAGTCCAATCCTCACATTTCCACAAGGAGCCCCTTCCAGTGGGAGCCAAAGGAACGCCGGAAACCAAAATCTTAACCTTTGCCATATCCTTATGGAAGACAAAGTTCGTGAGACCAGAGGGGCCGAATTCCCGGAGAATAGCCGACCTGCATCGTTCCAGTCTATCCCATCCTTGAGTGGCAGTGTGCTCCGCCAAGGTCAAATATATGCATCCAATTTCAAGCTTGGGCGGGCCTCTCGGATATACGGGGTCTTACTGGAAACCTTCCCAAGATTGCTCAAGGTCTGGTTCATGCGTATATGAATAGCCTCCGGGGTAATGGGAAGCTGAGTCCGCTTGCCAGCGTCGAAGCGCATGGTAACATGGCGCTCACGGGCATCCGCGGAGGGAGACGACGTCGGAACCCTGGCACGGGAAGGGCCTGGAACAATGGGAGCCGAAGGCGGAGAGGGAACCCAGCGTGATTTAGCGTCACGACCTGGTCTGGACGCGTATGGCACCGGAGGAGGGGGAGGGGCAGCTGCGACCCGACTATACATCGCCGCGCCTGTAAGGGGGGAGGAAGCCACAATCGCCGGGCGAATAGGGGCCGTAGCCGTCTCGGCAACTGGGTTGGTCGCCCGTGGTTTCCGATTCCTCCTAGTCCCACGACCAGCTCGCTTCTTCTTAACTTCGACAAACCCATCCGAAGATTCATCGAAGGATACCTGTTTCCTTCCAGAAGAGGAAGGAGCCCCAACGTCAGCAACCGGAGGGGGGGAGGGAGTCACGCCACCATTCATTCGCTTGGCAGCCTCAGCCCGAACTGAGTTCCTGATCGTCTCCCGAGAACCCCACATAGGTTCACCCCTGCTGACTGTCAATTCAGCCTCATGGGCGACCGAGTCTCCTTCCAGTCTGGCAATAACAGCCTTCAACAACTTGATCTCATCCTTCATAGCGATGATCTCATCCAAGCAGTTGTTCTGTTCTTTACCCAGGCGTTGAATGTCGCCGGCAACCTCATCCAAGGAGTCGTAATTCTCCTTCCCACCAACAAGCCCGTATATCCTGCGACCATCAACCATAGTGGTGTCGTCCGAATCTGAGGACGATGCAACCGAGCCATGGGAGGATGAGGGGGAGGACGAAAGGGGAACCGCATTACCGGAACGGATATCCTCCAAGCCACTCAACAGAGCCATGTCAACCTGCGAAGGCGACCGGTAGCTCAAGGTAAGGGGGAGGGCGGGAAGCGAGGAAAAGGTCGGGTCAGGGCAAGGCGAAAGGCTTGCCGCAGCGGATCGTGGCTGTGCATCAGTGGCGTACCTAGAGTTGCCAATACCTGTGCCATCAGTGTTAGACCCACCACCAAGGTCCATAGGGGTATCGCGAACGATAACCGCCGAAGATGGAACAACTTGGCTGGTGGTCAAAAGGGGGGCGGTACCGGGCCTGTCCTTGGGGGGGGTGTTGCCCCGACGTTCTTTGGTGTGCGCGATAAACGCATGCTGTCTCTTGAAGACAGGAACAAAAGCACGCCGGCCAGAGGGAATCGTGGAGTCGGGGGCGAAGCCAGACCCGGCACCAGGGCGCAAACACGGGGGAACAAAGGTGGGCGGGGATGCCACCTGAGTGATCCCATCCTCCTGGCGGATGTCACCTGCAGGAGGTGCATAGTCCTCGTCCGACGATCGATCCAATCGGAAGTTGCTATACAGCTTCCGCTCACCGGAGGAAAGTCGCTCAACCGGGGAGGGAAGACGTCGTTGGCTATCGTCAACCTCGACCACAGAAGGAACGTACAGGGGATCCTGGGAACTGTTCTCGTCAATGGACGGCCAGGATGCGGAGGGGACCATGGGATCAGACGCCATAGTCAAATGAAAATCCGAGCTCACAATCCGGGAGCTGGATAGGGCGAAAAACTGGGAGGAGCCCTCGGGGGTGTGGAAACGGGCATAGAAGCCCATAGACAAAGTCCGGTCGACGTGGCAACCAGCAGAGGCAATTGCAAGGGAGTCAGAGCCACGAGCAGCCAGGATCCCGAAACAAACTTTCTCGACAGCGTCGAAGGAGCGGAGGTCGAGGCTCGAAACAATGTGTTGAACCTTATCGTCGAACTCAGGATCGTCGTCGTTGGCACAACCCAAAACATGGACAATGTGAAGACCATGGTAGTCCCCACCCGGCGCAGCGTAAGAAAAACCATGAAGAGGTACAAGACCTCGTTCACCAGCAATAACCGCCCTCCTCACAGGGGAGGGAGAGCGGGGAAGAATATGGGGGGCAACAGAGTCACCCATCGTGAAATTCACCTGTAGCAAAAGGCCAGGCGAGCCACCAAGGAGGAGATAAATTCACCGGTAATAAAAGCCCGGTGAGGCACTAAAAGAAGTATTGCCCGAAGGCCAAAAGCACCGACCGCCCGAAGGCAAAAATCCCACCAAGAGCCCGAAGGCAGAGGAACGCGACCGTCAACGAAGTGTGTTCACGATAAAAGCGTGGTGTTGAGGGTGGCGAAACCGAGTGTTCCTATTGGTTGCAGCAATAAGAGAGGAAAATTGAGGGAAGGGAGCTTGACCGAATATTTGTGCTCGCCACACTCTAACTTATATTACCACATCCAAGCCCCTCCTACCCACTCCCGAACCCCGCCATTCCTTGTACACGACAAACACATTATTATCCAGGCAGGTGGATGGTGTGACACTTATTAGAATTACCTATCTATTTTATTTTATTTTTTAATTTTAGTTGTGATTTAGCTGTCATTTGTTGAGAAGTTGAGTATCGATAAGGCATTGCGATGTTCGGTTATTTATATTCTGAATCTACTAAGGAACAATACTGACTTGGGATAGGCGAGGCATGCCTAACATAAAACTCTTTATATCCCTCACCATTCCTATTTGGCTCCCCATCGATTCCATAGCCTTAAAAAGACCATCCTGGAAATCGCCCAGAAATGATATCTGGCTATTCAGTGGCCACTACGACCGCTGTGGCGCGCTCGAGTAAAAGCAAGACTAACACGATCCAATGGGTACCCTTGTGCCGTGCCAAATAAAGCCCTGTTATAACAGAGCTCTCCCGCATCTCCCCACGAACGTAACACGTTTCCCGGAATAATAAACCGTAGGGAAAATAAAATTAGTAACATCCTGTCCGCAATTGGAAGGAACATTGATTTCTAGCTAGCGGATTCTATCGGACTAGATTCTTTTAATGTACTGTACACAACTACACATCCAAGCCAGGGAAATAGAAATGTGGCCAACTTGATAAAGTATCTCATTGCATCTGTCAAGTTAATTAAAACAGTGCGCTCGTGATATACCGGTAGGTGGCGGGAATCATAAATTACTGATAAGTTGGGCGATAAAAACATCTCTATCGGAAGTCCACTTACCAAGGTGGGAGGACGGGGTAACAGATTGCCTTAGCACAGAAATTATCCGTTAGGACACATCTGACACAACTAGCCGGCACAACTATAAGAAAGCAGCCCTTTCCCCGGTCCCGCTCGCAGGAAGAAGACACCCATTTACCTCCACGATATATTCCTGCACTACTATACGACAATCACCCCTGCTACCACCCCTTATCTACCACAAATACATCACCTATGAGAGACATTCCACCAAACCACGGCCGTGATCATTGGCAACATGAAGAATCGAATGCTCATACCCACAACACGACCTATTGTATTCGTGGCCACTCAAACCAGGACAATGAGAATGCGTCAACCAGCTGCAGTAGGACTACTAATGCGGGAGCAAGTGAAGAGCCCTGGCGGATTCACGCCTGGCTATCACCACTCGAGCCGTATGGAAGACATCAAGATGTGAGTAGCGGCCGACTGGATTTCGTCGGGGACTGGGTTTTACAGAAGAATGGATTCAAGACATGGTGCGAGAGTCCGAATAGCTCCGTGAATCCCATTCTTCTTTGCTGTGGGGGCCAAGGGATGAGCAAGACATATATAAGGTACGGGTGCATTTCCCAGAAACCAAGGTGAATGCTAACAAGGAATAAAATCAGTTCATTAATGATAGACACTCTGTGCGAGCAAGCCCGCCGGAACAGTGTTGTGGTTTTATTTTTCTATTGTGATCACCGGGCGCAGAAAGGCCAATCGGCGGTAAATATCATTGGGTGTCTCCTTAGGCAATTCGTTTTGGGAGCAGCAGTCATTCCAGATGGAGTTCACAGTTTATTTGAGGACTCGGAGTCTAGGCAGGGATGCAGAAAAGGACTCCAATTGCCAGACATGGTGAAATTATTTATCAAAACAATTATCCCCATTGAACGAGCATACATATGTATCGACGCAGTGGACGAGCTACTGCCCCAGGACCGATCAGAGTTTCTTGACGCATTACGGCAGATTATCCGAGAGGTACCAAATACACGGCTATTTCTTACAGGGAGGCCGCATATTCGCGAGGAGATTGAGAAGCACCTCATGCAGGGTGCATACTGCATAAATGTTCCGGTGGACCAAGGAGATATCGCTAAACCGATAAGCCGGAAGCTGGATATCTCGCAAGATACGGATGTGGTGATGGAAGATTTGAAAAATGATATCATAGGAGAAATGTCGGAAAAGGCTTCGGAGAGGTGAGTACGAGTAGCTCTATTATAAATTCATATTAGTAGCTAACATACAGCAAAGGTCCACACCAATTCCACCAATAACTGATATCTTAGGAGGAACGTTGAAAAATGCTCCAGAGAAGTAAGCAGGAGTAACCCTATTATGAACTTGAGTCATGGCTAACACTTTGCAAAGGTCCGTACCTATTGCGGTAAAAATCAACGTTACCTCAGGCGAGACTACATTAACGACGCAAAGGGAAATGTTGCGAAAGGTGACTACGGCCGGTGTAGACCTAGACAGCCTGTACGGCCAAACTCTGCAGGAGATAAGGGAACAGACAGGTGACCGGCCAAGACTTGGAATGCAGGCGCTGATGTGGGTATCCCATGCGGAACGGCCGTTGCGAATCGATGAACTCTGCCATGCTCTGGAATTTGGCGTGGAGGCGACGGATCTAGACCCTCAGAGCATCCAGCCAGCAGATACAGTCATGGGGTCATGTTTAGGGCTCGCTATGGTTGACAAAAGGACATCGATAGTCCGGCTAATCCATGACACGCTCCAGAAGTACCTTTCCAGGCCTGGTATCCTGTCCGGTGCCCACAAAGTACTCGGCGAAACCTGCTTAGCTTATCTTAATTCTGACCAGGTCAAGCGGCTTCGGGCCCGCAAGGTTGGGGGCCTTGGATACATGCCCTTTCTCGAATATTCGTCTTTATATTGGGGGGTCCACGCAAAAATCGAACTTTCCGACCGGGCCAAAACCCTTGCACTTGAGGTATTAAACCAATTTGAAAACCATATATCTTTTACCCTCTTTTTCAAGAAAAGGTTGCCGTTCTCTACCCTAAATCCCCGCCGTCCATTTACCGGTTTACACTGTGCATCCTACATCGGAATTGATGCGGTAGTAGCTGCGTTGATAAAGGTGCAAAGCTATAATATCAATCAAGAAGATACCGTAGGGTATACACCACTCATGTGGGCTGTTGAATGTAAGAACTACGGGGCGGTGAAGCTACTGCTCGCCTGCGATGGGGTCGATCCTAACAAGTCAAATATCATCGGTATAACACCACTCTGGTGGGCTTGCTCATGTGGGGATGAGGAGATGGTAAGGCTGCTCATACAGGTCGGAGCCAATCCCCACAAGCCAAACAATAATGGTCTAACACCATTCATGATTGCTTCCCGCTATGGGTATAAGGGAACGTTAGCAGCCCTCCAGCCTCGGGCTGTCGCAATCTCCGATCTGGAATAGGCCCAAAGAGAGATTTTCCTACATTGCCGCTCTGTGCATCTATGCAGGTATTCCTTTCGCAATGGTTTCACACTGGATCTGGCCATCAGCCCAACTTCCACTCTCTCCTTTTATCTCTTTCCCGTTTTTCCTGACCCTCAATCTTCCAAATCAGCTTGGCCATGGACTTGTTCTGGGAGACTGTCGTCTTTTGTATTCTATTAAAATTGAAGCTCCTCCGCTCTTTTCTGCTTCTGGTGTTTTGTAGAATGGTGAAGATAAAGAATCACGACAACTATTACGGGTTTCAAAAGTGTTTGTTTTTCCAACGCATAACCTATCTCATAGGGAGACTATTCAGGACTAGGATCCCCCTCAAAGACCAAAATATAGCAGAATTTCAGAATTTCTAATACTGCCCCCTGCGATAATAATTCCTGAGACACCAGACGCAATCACAATTCCCCACAACCATAACAACTCGTGTCAATGCCGCTGTCAAAATCAAAGGTCCTATTGCCAGATCCCATGCTCCCTGAGAGAAGGAGGGATACAAATATACAGCTCTTAGTATTAATAGTCGTTATAGTTGTAGTTGTAATTGTGATCACTTCTGTGGCAATCATAATGGTTGAAGTTTGCGGGAAATTGTGGTTTTCTCAGGCCTTATTCTCATAGTGAGTATAGCATATCTTCATAGTATAATAACTAAATTCCACGCCCTCCTTTATTTCTTTTCACCACTAATGTTTACCTAATACCCCACATATCCCCTTAATTTCATCCGTTGTACTAGTGTCGGGCTCTCTCACTTCTGCCCTTGTGTGGATGGTGTGTCGCGCAAGCTGTATTCCACTCCTGTCGCCCGCGGCGTGACCTTCTTCTAAACCGTAAGATAGTTGGGTAGGGGATTGACTCGATGC
>Ga0307509_10002487_pt1 | contig 29736 bp, 42 predicted proteins | sample 10_EM_MG_FD_202245 | JGI IMG/M metagenome (GOLD analysis project Ga0307509, IMG submission 202245) | Populus trichocarpa ectomycorrhiza microbial communities from riparian zone in the Pacific Northwest, United States - 10_EM | ecosystem: Host-associated > Plants > Roots > Unclassified | place...
CATGAGTATGGAGTGATCAAGTCCGATACTCATCTATCAATGCATAATGCGTATGCATTAGTAAGAGTAGAGAACTGGTTCTCTAATCATCGTTCCAATCAGTTAGCCATATCTTGAAATGTGAACTCTTTGAGGTTCCTGAGTAGTCTCCCAGATGACTCGGGGAAGTCCCTACTCAGGAAGCTTGGGTTCGGATATATGCTCTCCCCTATGGTGGCATATACCTCGCGCATAATTATGCAAGCTATTCCCGCTAGGGTAATAGTAGGGGGGTGAGATCCGGGGACGGAGACGCGAGCAATATGGTGATGGGGACATGGTCTGAGCCTGTTGAGGGGAGGAGGTTTCCCAGCCTTTTATCAAAGGAAGGAGCAGGGGGTTGGTAAAAGGAAGGTCGATAACGGAGGGGCTTGCCTTTCCTGAGAGAGGGAACCTTGTATACACTCCTGCGGAGTTGAGTAGGGCGAAACCGCCCAGCGCCGCCAACTCGAAGTACGGGGCGGAGGAGGAGACTTCCTCCGATGAAATGAGCGCAGCCGGTCAGCCTGAGGTTTGTGGATGTTCAGGTCTCCCACTACCAAGAGTGGGACGCCTGTGTCTCGGAAGAAGGATTCCGGGGGGACAGAGTGCACCCTACGGTCGGCTGAGTTCATTGAGTAGGCGTTGACCAGCCTAAAGGAGTGGCAGCGAGAGCCAAACACAGGATTCTGAGAAGAGATGTCGAGGGACATGACTTCGACCCTCTCTGTGAATCTTAGCAACACTGAGAAACGAGCAAGAAAAGAATGATGTACGTAGGATACCACCCTTGGCTTCCTGACCAGTGGAATAAAGGGCACAAAGCCATTAGAGGAGGGAATGCGGGCCTGACTCACAGGAGGGTCCTGAATGAGGACCACGAAGGGGTATGTGCACGTCTCTTTGAAAGACTCAAATAAGGAAAGAAAAACATCCCGGCTCCCAAGGCAGTTATGTTGGATGACGGAATGGAGGGAGAGGGAGGAGGCCTGCCTCTGGCGGGATTGGGGGGGCATGTGACTCATTTCCGGGACGTACCCGACGAGCTGAGGGGGCTGGGGATGGGTTTGGCTCCTCCAGGGGGAGCGGATCACCAAAGCCTTGAGTGGATCCGGGGCGTGGAGGCCCTCCCTGAGGGGGTTTTCTAGGGGTCACGATGTCCATTTGACTAGAACCCGCCCCCCCCAGCGGAGTTGAGGGTGCCTAGTCGCCATCGATGGCCACCTCCATGGTGTCTTGACCCTGGGGTTCTGGGGTGGGATTTCGGGAGGCGACAGCAGATCGAGGTCAACCTGCACACTCTTTGAAGGTGGGAGTGTGGTCATTACCGCAGTTGCAGCAATGGGGGGCGGCTAGGTCGGACAACAGGATGGGACTGGCTTATTGATGCCGCTCCGACCGCAGGTTGGATTCTCACATCTGTGAGCCCCAGGAGGATGATAAAGGGCACAAATGCGGCACGTCTGGTGGGTGGCGGGGTATCGCTGAGGAGCGTGTCCGTATCTCTAGCAGTTCCTACACTGAGAGGAGCGGCTTGCTGAAAGGGCAAGTTCGAGCTTGGGTTTTGGGCGAGGATGACGACGCCTGAAGTAAGGGCCGCACCCTGCTGGGGGTCGACCGTGACAAACACCGGCGAAGTGGCCTGCTTGGTGCCCCTAGAATCTCTGCTCGCGTTAAGGTACCGGGCTGAGAGAATCGGGGTCCCTTTGTCGTTGAGGATTGCCTGCCTGAGATATGGGAAAAGTTCTTCTTCATCTTGGGGGATGAAACTGAGCGGAAGGGCGTGTATTGCCAATTGTACAGTAGTGGGGGCGAGGATGAACTGGGCCCAGGGGTTTTCACCCACGGGGAAGGACTGGTTTAAGGACCTAGTGAGGGATTCGAAGTAAGGGGCGTAGGACGTGGCTGGCGTCGCCTTGTCAGTGACTGGGAGGGAAACGGCTCGGCGGATGTTTTCAGACGCGGTGAAGCCAAGCGGGAGAAGGCAGTTAGATTCGCGGACAACGCGAGCGGCAATGTTAGTGAAGGTTGCTGCGATAGCAGGAGTGTCTGTGTGAGAGGCTGGGGAAAGGCAAGGAGCCAAGAAACGACTTTGTGGACCTGGGAGGGAGGCCCGCCCCTTCTTAACTGGGGGGGCAGCCGTGCTTGTTGGATGGCTAGACGTGGTGGATGTGAGAGAACTTATTCTATTCTCAGATGCGCGCCGCTGCTAACTAAATACGACTAACAAACATGTGTGCGCAACTAGTGGTTTACCCTCAACGCCGTCTAATCTTCTCCACAACAGTACTAGGGTGGTTGTTCGTACCCTACTACACTCAACACTCCCCCTACGGGGCCCCCCGTATACATGCCCATATAACACTCCCCCACACTCCACCCTTGGGTATAACCCTTATATAAGCAATCTAAAAAAAAAATCAAAGTAAAAGTACAAAGCTATCAAGACAATCCTCACATCCGCCGAAACAGAATATACTTGCTAAGTACAAGGGGTTTAGCCAACCCATCTGGAACAATATCTTTTGTCCTGCAATAATCCATCGTGACCTCCCTTCCCTCCTCTATAAATTCTCTGATCTGATGCACGCGAACCCCAAGGTGTTTGCTGTCAGGTTTATAGGCGGTGTCTTTAAACGTAGAAAGTGAGGCTTGATTGTTGTTATATCGAGTACTGACAGGTAACTCGGATCTAATGATCCCTTTTATCATGTTTCGAAACCAAGCGAGCTCTTGAATTGCTAATGCGCTCGCGATAAACTCCGCATCTGCAATGCTCGTAGCCATGAGAGCTTGACGTTTCGAATGCCACTGACCCATTCCCATTCCAAGAAGAAAGACATATCCGGAAGTTGGTTTCAGCGATCCTGTGTCTCCGGCGAAATCTGAATCCACAAATCCAGCGAAACGTACTCCTGCTCGCATTTCTTCCCCCAGGCTGAGCCGGAGCTTCTTCGTACCTGCATGATATCTGAGGACCTGTTTCGCACAAACCCAGTGATGATCATTAGGGTCCGCGTTGAATCTTCTAAGTTAAGAAACAGTAAAAGCAATATCAGGACCAGGTGCCCATCGCAATCCAGCCAAGACTCCCAATAAGCTGCAAATAGAGAGTGTGATCGCATGGTTTGTCTCACCCTCCTTCCATGCCTGGTTTGTCCCTTTCCATTGGCGTTCCTACTGGTTTGCAACTCACCATGCCATACCTCTCCAACACCTGGTCAATATACCCTTCCTGTGTCAAGGAAATCGTATGAGCATTCGTATCCATCGATATGACCATACCAAGAAAATGGCTCTGAGTTCCAAGATCAACCATCTCATACTTGCTTTTTAACTTATCACCTACGAGCTTCACTTCTCCCAACACTCCTGCAATGAGCATATCATCAACCTAGAGTACCAGTATCGTTCCGTTGTCGTGGGTATAAACCCAGCAATCAAACCTGCCTTGGCGAAACCCCATTTTTGTGATTAGAAAGTTGTCGATCGTGGTGTACCAGCATCGTGGAGACTGTTTTAACCCGTAGAGACTGCGATTGCGAGATGCCAGCTTCTCCTGTCCAAACACCCAAACTGGTAGCGACACATACACCTCCTCATGCAGCTCGCTGCCTAGGAATGCCGTAACTACATCTATTTGACGTACTGCAAAACCCTTTGCTGATGCAACAAACAACACAACACGAACACTCGACAGACTCGCTACAGGCGCAAGAGTATCCCTAAAATCCAAGCCTTCCTCCTGGCGAAAACCCTGAGCCACCAAGGGTGCTTTATACGTCACGGTTTGCCTAACCGGATTGAGCTTGCACTGTAAAACGAGTTTCGTATGCATTGCTTTCTTCGTTTCTGATATCTCATGAATGAACGTCAACACCTTATTCTTCTCCAAAGATGCGCACTCAGAGTCGATAGCCTCCTGCCATTCGCACGCTTCATCTGACTCAATAGCTGACTTATACGTATTCGGACTTGCCTCCACCATGTAGACGGCCAACAGCCTCGCTTCACTAGTACCTGTGTTTGATGTGCCGGACCCACTCTTGGAATGTGTAGTTCCCATTCCCTCCGTAGTAGGGAGTTGTCCCTTCTGGGATTCCCAGTAGGAGCTATTCGTGTCTGCTCTCAGCCCCCTGAGCATTCCTGCAGTGTCCGATTTCCTCCTCTTCTTTCTCGTCGTCACAAACAGCATCTCTTCCCGGTCCGCATCATTATCATCATCACCATCACCATCACCACCATTGGAGGATTGTCCTGCCGATGACGACTGGACTTGTAGTTTGCGTAGGTGAAAGGGTGCCAGTACCTCTTCGGCGTCTCCCCAATCAAATACTTGTTCTTGCTCCTCTTCCCTCACTCTCCTCTCAGGTGCCTTCTCCGCTTGTGCATCCTCCTCATCAAACTCGTCACCCCAAGCCAGCTGTTCCTCCCATGGCTGAAGCTCCGACGCGTAGTAGCGTCTCGATCCTTGACCAACCGTATCACTGGTATTGTAGTACGACGTAGACTCCTCGAAGATAACATCGTAGGAAATCACAACGGGTTTTCCAAACGGATGGTAGAGGCGATATTGCGTGGTAGTATCAGTGTACCCAATGAAGATGCATTTCCACGCCACTTTGTCGATCTTCTTTCTTGTCTCTTTCGGAAACTCCGCATAGGCTACACAACCCCATACCAGAAGATGCTCGTAGGTGGGTTTCCTTCCAAGCCAAAGCTCGTATGGGGTAAAACCTGTCTGAATCGCGCGTGTAGGAAGCCGATTGCGGACATATATCGCTGTCATCGCCGCCTCAGCCCACTATTGGTTAAGGGCACTGACTGCATGTAAAGGTGCACGCGTAGTTTCAATGATGGTACGGTTTGCTCTTTCACTCACTCCATTGGATTGAGGGGTATATGGCGTCATTCTTTGGATCTGGATTCCTTCTTGTTGTAAGAGATGACAAGACTCATTTGACGTATATTCCGCTCCCCTATCGGTGCGGAGTTTCCTAATAACCTTGCCTTGTTGTTTCTCAACCAAGGCTTTATATTCCTTAAAGCAAGCAAACGCCTCCGATTGGCGCTTTAGTAGATAACCCACATCGTACCTGGTGAAGTCATCTGTAAACATGAGGAGATAGAGAGCTCCCCCAAGTGATTTTGGATCAATCGGTCCAGCTATATCAGTGTTGACAATCTCGCGGGCTTGCATCTCTTTTGACGATGGTAAAACTGACGCGAACGGCTTCCTTGCTATTCTTCCATACACACAACCCGCGCAAACACAACGTGGTACCTTCGGTATACTGTGAATATCGTTATCCTCCAGCAACAGCCTACCCCCAGCTTCTGCTCCTAAGTGCGCTAGCCTGAAATGCCACCGCGTGGCCTCCTTGACTGCTCCTTCACCAGTGTCCAGAGCAAACGCATTATTAACTCCAAGGTGTCCCAATACTTCACCCCTCATAGGTCTCAGTACATAGAGCCCGTTTGCTTCTGCCACTCCCACCAAAGAGGCGTTACTATATCTCATAGTAGCTCCCCCACGTGTTGGAAATTCGACGAAAATACCCAAGCGCCATAGTTGAGAAACTGAAAGTAGACTGTTCTCGCCCCAAGCTGGAACGTGTAACACATCTTTCAAGAGTAACTCCATCTTGCATTGCTTTCCATCATGCGATACCAAGAGACTGACATCGCCTCGACCGAGCGCATTGATCTCTGCATTGTTGGCAACACGAATCCTGTGTCCACTATGGAGAATTCGTTCGTAGGTGGTAAAACAGTCCCGCAAACCCGTAAAGTGGGTACTACAGCCACTATCGAAAAGCCGTTGATGTCGGCTCGTAGGGGTAGCGGTTGAACTGAAACCTGTAAAAATAGAGTTCTTTGGTTAATTCATTGAAGCCACCGGAGCTGCTGTCGTGACTTTCTCCATACAAATCCCTTTTGCTGTGTCAGAGCTGAGTTTCAGACATTCACTGCGCCGGTGATCATTCTTCTGACAGTAGTAACAAACAATTGACTGTCCATGGCTCGCTTGTCAATTCCCTCTGATCGTCTGACTACTAGATGCTTCCCCAGACCCCGAAGCCGAAGCGCCATAGCCATATCGTTTTGCTCTAACCGCCAGAACGGCATCGTTACCAGTAAACCTCCCTTGGTCGAGATTCATGGTAGATTCTCTTACTGTGATAGCCGCGATCAAATCCTCCGGTTGGTCTGGTTTAAGAATCATGGCTTGAAGATCACGCCACTCTCGCCATGACGCCCGTAGACCATTCAACAGGTAAATGGTTTTCTCGCGAGGGTTGATATCTACCCCTGCCTCGCCCAAACATTCGATATTTCATTCGATCTCGTGGACATATTCTGCTCCCGTCCGATATGCGTCGAAGGTGCAGTCAAACAGAGATCTCCGAAAAGCGTAGAGTTCCAGCCCAAGAGCTTTGCGATAGCCTTCTTCAAGCGTCTTCCATAGGGATTCTGAATCCTCATCATAGGCAGCCGACGTATATTGGACACAAATCCGTGGCTCCATAGTGTTCCGAATCTTTGCTTTAATCCGAAAACACTTCAACAAATGCTTGTTGTAGGCGGCCTGCACTGCCACATCCGTGCTATCTTTATCAGGTGACTTTTCACGATGCGATACGATCCACCAGGGGTCCAATTGTTTCAATTGATCTGACATTCTCTGCCTCCAAGGCCCGAAATTATTACCTCCCAAGAGAGGAAACAAGACACGGCTCGACTGCGTAGACTCGTAAAGTTCCGTCATCGTACGAACGAGATAAGTTCAACGAGAGAGAGACAGAGAGTGAGATATCGATAAAACAAATGGTAAGAAAAACGATTCGAAAAAGGACACGGCGTAGATAGCCGCCAATCAAATGGACGATTTTTCTCCTTTCCTCAAGCTGGGGGGGAAGAAGGATTCGAAAAAGCACATGGCGTAGATAGCAGCCTATCAAATGGATGATTTTTCTCATTGGCTTAAGCTGCGTAGAACGCAAAGGCTCATAACCTGTTGGATGGGTGGATGTGGTGGATGTGAGAGAACTTATTCAATTCTCAGATGCGCGCCGCTGGTAACCAAATAGGACTAACAAACATGTGTGCGCAACTAGTGGTTTACTTTCAACGCCATCCTATCTTCTCCACAACACTACTAGGGTGGTTGCCCGTACCCTACTACACTCAACAGCGCTCGCAACTTGTTGGGGTGAGGGGGGCTTAGAGGCTTTCTTCGTCTTGCCACCTGAGCCAGAGCCAGAGGCAGCCTGGGCATAGGAGGGTGAGGAGGTGTAGTCGGTGTGGAGGTGGCCGGGGGTGAAAGAGGCTAGGTCATAAGCCCCTCTCCGGATCTCAGCGGCTGCATAGGAGTGGGGGAAAAGCTGTGCGTAGCGCTCACGATCACCGAAAGCCGAGCCAAGATTTGTGTCGTAGTAAGGGATGAGGTATTAAGGATCCTCGTTTGGGTTGAGGGGAGGGGAGGGGGACTGGGGGGAGGCAGGATTCCACTGTGAGGATCCATGTCGGTGTGGCCGAGAAGCAGTTTGTGGTCCATCGCTGGACCTGGTGCCAAAAGGTGTTGAGGCGGGCCGTGGCTCCTGCGCTGGGTGTGAAGAGATCCACGCCATACAGCAGGATGGGGGAGATCCAGGACGTTGCCGGGCTGTGGCATAGATATGGGGTGAGGCCTGCGCCGGGGGGGCTAAGAGGTCTGATGAGGGCAAAGGCTCCTTGAGGTTGGGCCAATCGGTGTGAGAGGTGGGCGTCGGTGTCAAGGGCCGGCGTGGACCAGTATCCGAGCCAACATACCGAGTCGTAGGGACGGAATATCTCCCCTTTGATCTTGATGGGGGAAAGGCACTTCGGGGAATGCCTCTGGCTTGGGGTCCTCCGGTGTATGAGCTCTGTCTTAGCGACAGAGCACAAGACGCCTAGGCGAAGGGGTTTCGCTTCTAGTTTCTCGAAGAGCTCCTGGAGGCGGCGGATGTTACCCCGATACGAAGGGGATGCGGCAGTGATGGCGAACTCATCCACGTATGAGATCATCAAACCTCGGGGGATCTTGAAGTGGAGGGGGGACACGTAGAGGAGGAAGAGGTAGGGGGAGATCGGGGAGCCCTGGGGGGTGCCGACCTTTACCGGGGATGGGGTCGCTGGGGCCCCTTCGAAGACCAGGGTGCAGCTCCGTTCACCCAGAAAGGACGAAACCCAGGAGACTAGGTAGGGGGGAATCCCGCCATCCCTTAGGATGCGGGACAGAGTGGAGTTGTCGACGTTATCGAACCCTGCTTTGATGTCCTGGAACAGGAATGAGACCTTGAGACATGGCCTTTGTAGGGTTCTTACATCGTTGAAGAGGGTGAGGACCGCATCGTAAGTGATGAGCCCAGGCAGGGATCCACATTGGTTGGGGTGGAGCAGGCCCTTCGACCGTGCTTCTAGGAGGAGGCGGGACCCTATTATCCTTGCTAGGATCTTGATAAAGGTGCCGATTAGGACAATTATCCTGAAAGAGGCTGGGGATTCATAGGAGGGTTTCCCCAGTTTGTCGAGCAGGCTTCCATTTGAGCCTTTTAGCGAGGCGGGGTGGTACCCCAGGCAGACAAGCAGACAGCGCATTTGGAGAAGGAGGGATGGGTTGATCTTGTTTACCTGCTTCCCGGTGGAGTAGCGAATCCCGTCGGGACCCGGGGCCGATATGCTGGAGAATTTGGACAGAACTGAGATATCTCTTCCTTCGTCAGTGGGGGCGCCTGTTTATCACGTGGCAGTCTGCGAGGCGGCGAGAAAGGCGCTTTTGGGGGAAAGAAATGGCCCAAGAGGACCTCGTTCAGCTGCTGGGGGGAGTCTGCCCATGGGAGGGAGGGAAAGCGGGGTGGGGTGCAGCCGTAGGCCAACCTTTTGGCCGTCCATAGGCTCTGGGGGGTGGCACCCAGGAGGAAGGACGACCAGTGTTTGTTTTTGGCGGTCTTGATCGCCTTGAAATACCCCAGTTTGGAGGTGTTCGCGACGTCCTGCAGGGCAGGGGTGCCCTGCTTCCTAGCCATCCTAGCTCCTTTATGGAACTCACAGCGGAGGGTGGTTAGGTGGGGGGACCACCAGGGCTCGGAATGGTGAGAGGGTCTGGAAACTGGTGTGTGCTCCTTCACGAGGGCAGTGAGTCGATCTAGCGACCCAGCCAGCCACATATCCAGGTCTGTTGGCGAGGGCCACAGGGGGGCCGGAGGGACTTTTAACTCCCATATGATTGGGGTGATAGAATCCCAGTCCGTATCGGACCATCAAGGGCGCTTGGGGCTTGGGATCAGGGTGGGGGGGGTGGGTCTATTGTTATCGGCACAAGATAAGAGCCGGTCGAGGGGAGGGGGGCCTCAGAGCCTCTAATTATTGGCAGGACGTGGGGGTTTGCGAAAGACAGGTCAATAACCGAGGGGCGGGCCGTTCACATCAGGGGAAACCTAGTATACTCCGCGGGGGGATTGAGGAGGGCGAAACCAGCTTCGGCTGCTTTCTCGAATTATGGGGTTGAGTAGCTGATTTCTGGCGGTGAGAGCGAACGCAGCGGGTCCGAGAGGGTGTTGTGTATGTTGAGGTCCCCTACTACCGGGAGGGGAACCTCCGGAGACAGAGAGTGGGTTTCTGGCGAGACCAAGTGGACACTGTGATCACGAGTATTGGTGGAGCAGGCGTTTATCATTCTTAAGCAGTGGAACTTGGTCCCGAAAAGGGGTTCCTAGGAGCAGACAGTGAGGGTGAGGACATCATCCACCCCCTTGAACCTAGGGAGTACCGAATAGAAGGAAAGAAAAGATATATGAACGTAGGCCGCCACCCGGGGCTTCCTAACTGGAGGGAAAAAACTCTTCAAGGCATTAAAGGAGCGATGGTGGCCCTTGCTGACAGGCGGTTCATGTAGAAGGACTATTGATGGATACGTCGTAGCTTCTTTGAACCACTCAAATAAGGAAAGAAAAACATCCCAGCTTCCAGGGCAGTTACGTTGAACGATAGACAGCAGTTTTGGGTTTGGGGCCAGCCTTTTCCCAACAGAAGAGGAGTTTTCATTCATTTCCGGGACGAACCCGGAGATCGGAAGGAGCGGTGGAAGGGCTCTCGGGCTCCAGGGAGAGAGGACCGCCAAAGCCTTCAATTGTACCGGGGCGCGGAGGCCCTGCCGGGGGTGGTTGCCCGGGAGTCACTAGGTCCACTTCAGCGGGACCCGGCCTGGCCGGGGGAGTAGAGGGTGCTGGGCCCCTATTGACTGCCATATCCATGGGCTCTTGACCAGTCGGGGCTGGGGAAGTAGGTCTGGCAGGGCTAGTTGGGCTAGGTCAAGCCGGACATTCCTTGAATGTGGCAGTGTGGTCATTACCGCAGTTGCAGCAATGGGGGGGCGAGGTCGGGCAACAGGATGGGACTGGCTTATTGTTTCTGCTCTTGGGGTAGGTGGCATTCTGACATCTGTGAGACGCGCGAGGATGGTGAAGCGCGCAAATTGGGCATGTCGGGTGGGTGGTGGGCCATCGTTGATGGGCTTGTCCGTATCTCCAACACTTTCTACACTGGGAGGTTCGGTTGTCTGAGAAGGCAAGTTCGACCTTGCGTTTCGGCGAGAGGATGAAGACCCCCGAGCTGAGGGCCGACACGTGCTTGGGGTCAATGGTGACAACCACCGAAGTGGTCTGCTTGGTGCTCCGAGAATCTTGGTCAGGGTTATGGTACCTGGCTGTGAGAACCGGGGTCGCTTTGTCGTTGAGGATTGCCTGCCTGATATATGGCAAGAGTTCCTATTTATCTTGGGGGAGGAAGGGTAGTGGAAGGCCGTGAATGGCTGGTTGAACAGCTGTGGGGGCAAGAACTAGGGTGCACCAGGGGTTATCGCCCTCCGGGAAGGATTGGTTGAGGGCCCTAGTGAGGGAGAAAAAGTATGGAGCAAGACGCGGGAGGTGTCGCCTTGTCGGTGACGGTAAGGGAGATGGCTCTTCCTTGGTTGCCAGTGGCAGAGAAATCAAGAGGGAGGAGGCAGTTCGATTCGCGGAGGACCCGGGCAGCTATGTCAGGGAAGGTTGCTGCAATCGATGGAGTGTCTGGGTGTGGGGCGGGGATTGACAAGGAGCAAAAAAGCGACGTTGGGCACCAGGGAGGGAGGGAGGCCCCTTTTTAACAGGAGGGGCGATGCACTCGCAACTTGTTGGGAGGAGGGCTACTGGCCAGCTTTCTTCTTGCCTTTGCCGCCCGAGCCGGAGCCAGAGGCTGCTTGAGCATAGGAGGGGGAGGGTTTGTTGTCAGGGTGTAGGTGGCCGGGGGTAAAGGAGGCCATGTCATATGGGCCTCGCCAGTATTCCCCGGCTTCGTAGGAGTGGGGGTACAGCCTAGTGTACTTCTCAGGGTCGCTGAAAGCCTTGCCAAGCTTGGTATCGTAGAATGGGATGAGGTATTTAAGGTCCTCAGCCCCATCAGGTGTTGGTGTGGGAGGTGCTCAGGCCCTTTCCTTCCCCTTCCTTGAGGGGCCGGACCCTGGGGCGATAAAAGCGGGGTGGGCTGCATGGGTATGGGCGGGCGCTTGGGGCGATAAACGAGGGGTGGGCCGTAGGGGTGGCGGCGAGCGCTTGGGGGGGGGCAGGGATGGGGGCTCACACACAATGTGACAGGTCGCGGATGGATGCCTGCAGGTCAGCCAGCGCTTGGGGAGAACTATCATCTTGAGGGGGGGGAAGGTAGGCCAATTGAGAGGAGAAGTCATCGAGCGCCTCCCTGATGGCGTCATTTTCCTGGGAGATGGTTGCGAGCTTCTGGGTTACCCCACTCGGCTCATGCGAGACTGTGACTAGCCCCCTGACGTGCTGGGCCAGGAGACAGATGTTAGTGGATTCAGGGAGGAGGGTGCCGCACAGCGTTTCCGGGTCGAAGTCCGGGAGGTCTTGTGTGGTGAGGCGGCTAGCGTTTCTGGCATGGGCGAGCTGGTGCACCATGAACCCAGAGGTTGATCGATCGCGGGCGTGCCTGACCGTGACTGGAGAGGGGACTTGAGGGCTGACATCATACGGAAAGCAGGGTTCCCTGGGGGCATATGGTGGGGATCCGCCATGAGGGCGAGCAGGTGAAGAGCAGTGGGCAATGGGTTTGATCCGGACCCAAAGCGGGGTAAAGTTGAGGAAGTATGTGAAATGTAGGGGGGGGGAGGAAGTTTGCGAGAAGCGTGGTTTATCTCCCTGTCACTTTTTTCTTTTTTTTTTTCTTTTTGTAATCATGTGTTCATTGTTTTAGGTACAAAGAGCCTCACGCAGCGCGAGCTATGGAGAGAACAAAACCTATAAATCCAAACAAATAACAAAGGAAAGTCACAGCACCTGTAAATATCCACACTCATGGGGGGTTCTCATCCGCCGGGCCCAGGGCCACTCTAGCAGTAGGGAAAGAAAGGTTATACAACTTGATGCGAAAGGAAAGCTTACATAAGCTACGGGAAAGGAAACCACAACTCGCTACACTCTTGTTAAGCCTGGGCAAAGGAAAACACGCGGAACATGGGGGGCGGTGGGTCGGGGGGAGACAGGGGAAAGGGCGGGGACGAGGGGGGACTGGTAGGGGGAACATCGTTGGAGGGAAACGTGTGGAGGTGACGCTGATGTAGGTTGCGAGCCTTTTGTGTAGGGGGAGAGATGACCAGAGGGGGGCCTCATGACCGACATAGGGGACGGGCGCGGGCGCCCTGTCTCGAGGGGCATGTGAGGATGGCGTGATCGAAAGACTCTCGTTCCAAACCGCAGCGGGGGCAGAAGGTATCAGGCTCTGGGGCCCTCCACAAGGGGTGTGCTGCCAGGTAGCTTTTCCCGGCGGTCATTTGGTGGATTCGTCCTGCCAGGAACTTGCCCAGGCCAATAAAGGGGCGAGGGTGTAGGGCTGGAGGGTGGTGGTAGTAGGCAGGGGGGGGGAACAGACAGGACCAGTGCTCAGTGAGCGCCTCCCTAACCCTTTTTCTTCAGGCAGAGTATGTGCTCTCCATTAAGCATTGCAGAGGGTGGTTGGGCAAGACTTCGGGGAGAAGGTGTGCATTTATCATGGGCATTCTGGACAGGGTGCCGGTGAAGGCGATAGTCCTGTGGGCCACTGCGTCTATTGGGAGGTGGTTTCGGCCGGGGGGGGAGGGGCCGGGGTTCTTCAGGCTCATGGGGAGGTAGACCGATGAAAGGCCCTTGGTCTGGGCTCTGGAGCAGTCCGGGGCTTGGTACCAGGACAGGGACGGGAAGGAGGGGTGTAGGCGTGCTGTTGCCGGGTTGACACCGGGCGGGGATCAGACTGTCCTAAGGGCGGCCACTCTCTGCCTCTGCAATACCGGCAGGGGGGTGGGGGACAGACAGGACACGATGGCCAGGATGCCGATGGGGGTTGACGAGAAACAGTTGGTGGCCCACCTCGGCACCTTGTGCCAGAAGGTGTTGGGCCTCGTGAAGGAGCCCACGTTGGGCGTGAAGAGGTCCGCTCCATACAGGAGCATAGGCACGACGAGTCACGTTGCCAATCTGTGGCATAGGTAGGGGGTGAGCCCCACCCCTGGGGGGCTGTGGCGTCTGATGAGGGCAAAAGAGCCTTGGGCTAGTGCCAGACGGGGCAAGAAATGTGTAGATGTGGACAGGGTAGGGGTGAACCAGGACCCTAACCACCGGAGGGAATCGCAGGGGTGGAAGATCTCCCCATCTAACTGGATAGCTGAGAGACACACTTGTGAGTGCCTTTGGCTGGGGGTCCTCCAGTGTATGAGTTCCATTTTGAGGACCGAAAAGGATATGCCAAGAGGTACTGCTCTAGCCTGAATTGTCCTCAAGAGTTCTTGTAGTCGGCGGATGATTCCAAGATAGAAAACTGAGGCGGTGGTCAGGGCGAAATCCGCAACGTAAGAAAGCATCAGTCCTCGGGGGATCCTGAAGTTGAGGGGCGCAACATAAATAAGAAGGAGCAAAGACGAGATGGGGGAGCCCTGAGGGGGCCCGACGTTGACGGGGGCTGGGGTGCCCAGTGCGCCTTGGGAAACCAATGTGCAGCTGTGCTCACCTAAGAAGGAAGTGACCCCGGAGACCAGGTAATGGGTGATCCCCCCTTCCCTCAGGATGCGGTCCAGACTTGGGTTGTCGACATTGTCTAAGACCGCTTTGATGTCCAGAAAGAGGGAGGACTCCTTCAGGCGCGGCCTCTGCAGGGTGTTCACCTTGTTCATAAGGGTAAAGCAGGCGTCGTATGTGCTCAGCGCAGGGAGGGAGCTGCATTCATTCTGGTGAATCAGGCCCCTTGAGCGGTCCGCGAGGAGGAGGCGTGCCGCAATTATCTTTTCCAGGATCTTGGAGACAGTTCAGAGGAGGACTATGATCCTGAAGGAGGAGGGTGACTCATAGGAGGGTTTTCCCGGTTTGTCGAGGACCACACTGTTTGCCACCTTTAGCGAGGCCGGATGGTACCCAAGGGCAACTAGTGGGGAGAATATCTGGAGCAGGATTGAAGGGTTGATCGCATTCACCTGTTTCCTGGTTAGGTAGGGGATCCCATCGGGGCCCGGGGCCGACGAGGAAGAGGACTTGGAGCGGGCATAGGCGATCTCCTCCTTGGTGAGAGGGGGGGTCGAGTTGTGTGGCCTCAGTCTAGGGGGGGGGGGAGAAGGGTGCCTTAGGAGGGAAGAAGTGGCCCAGTAGGGCCTAATTCATTGGCTGCGGGGTTTCAGCCCTGGGGAGGGAAGGAGAGCCGGGGGGTGCCCGGCCTGAGGCGAACCTCTGTGCTGTCCACAGGTTCTGGGGGGTGGCCGAGTGTAGGAATGAGGACCAGGGTTTGTTCTTCACGACCATGATGGCCTTGAAGTAGCCCGTTCTCGAGATGTCCGCCCTCTCCCTCAGGGCCATGGTGCCTTGTTTGCGGGCCAGTCGTGCCGCCTTGTGATATTCGAGGCGTAGGATGGTGAGGTGGGGTGACAACCTGGGTTTGGAGTGGTGGGAAGGGGACGAGCTTAGGGTGTGGTCTTTGAGAAGGCCTATGAGGCGGTCGACTGCCCCACTGAGCCAGTCCCCTACGGTCTAGGGGGAGGGGCATGGTGGGGGAGGGGGGACTATGAAGTTTCTGATGTTCGGGGAGAGCAGCTCACAGTCCGTGTGGTCCCACATGAGATGCGGGGGGGCCAGGTCCACGGACCGGGCTGCAAGTAGTATGGTGATGGGGACGTGGTCCGAGCCCGTCGAGGGGAGGGAGGTCTCCGCGGTCTTCACGAAACGTAGGAGCAGGCGGTTGGCAAAAGCGAGGTCGATAACGGAGGGGCGGGCTTTTGCCGTGAGAGGGAACCTTGTATACCCACCTGGGGAGTTCAGTCGGGCGAAACTGCCCAACGCCGCCTACTCGAAGTAGGGGGGGCAGGAGGTGACTTCCTGGGACGAAAAGGAGCGCAGCGGGTCAGCCAGGGGATGGCGGATGTTCAGGTCTCCTACCACGAAGAGTGGGGCGCCTGTGTTAGGAAAGAGAGATTCTGAGGGGACGGAGTGGACCCTAGGGTCCGCCGAGTTGATTGAGTACCCATTGACCAGCATAAAGGAGTGGAAACGGGAGCCAAAGACGGGTTTCTGGCAGGAGATGTCGAGGGACATGACGTCCACCCTATCCGTGAACCTTGGCAGTACCGAAAAATGAGCAAGAAAAGAACGATGTACGTAGGATGCCACCCTAGGCTTCCTGACTGGTAGAAAAAAAGGCACAAAGCCATTCAAGGAGGGCAGGCGGGCCTGACTAACAGGAGGGTCCTAGAGGAGGACCACCGAGGGGTATGTATGCGTCTCTTTAAAGGACTCAAATGAGGAAAGAAAAACATCCCAGCTCCCAAGGCAGTTATGTTAGATTACTGAAAGAAGGGAAAAGGGGGAGGCCTGCCTCCTGCTAAGTTCTGGGGGCGAGTTATTCATTTCCGGGACGTACACAACAAGCCGAGGGGGCTGGGGACGGGCTTGGCTCCTCCAGGGGGAGCAGAGCGCCAAAGCCTTGAATGGAACCGGGGCGTGGAGGGCCTGCCAGAGGGGGTTGTCTGGGGGTTACGAGGTCCATCCGACTGGGACCTGCCCCGCTCGGTGGAGTAGAGTGTGCCTGGTGGCCATCGACGGCCACGTCCATCACATCATGACCGTGGGGTTCTGGGGTGGGAGCTCGGAAGGGGACACGAGGTCGAGGTCGAGCCGGACACTCCTCGAAGGTCGCAGTGTGGTCATTACCACAGTTTCAGCCATGGGGGGGCGAGGTCGGACAATAGGATGTGACTGGCTTATTGTGCCCGCTCAGGGGGCAGGTGGGATTCTGACATCTGTGAGCCGCGCGAGTATGATGAAGCGCACAAATGGGGCACATCGGGTGGGTGGCGCGGCATCGCTGAGTAGCGTGTCCGTATCTCCAGCAGTTTCTACACCGGGAGGAGCGGCTTGCAGAGAAGGCAAGTGTGACCTTGCGCTTCGGGGAGAGGATGACGACGCCTGAAGTAAGGGTCGCAACGTTCTGGCGGTCGACGGTGACAACCACCGAAGTGGCCTGCTTGCTGCCCCTAGAATCTCTGCTCGGGTTAAGGTACTGGGCTGAGAGAATCGGGGTTGCTTTGTCGTTGAGGATTGCCCGCCTGAGATATGGGAAGAGTGCCTCTTCATCTTGGGGCAGGAAGCGGAGTGGGAGGGCGTGTATTACCTACTGTACAGCCGTGGGGGCAAGGATGAACTGAGCCCTGGGGTTTTCACCCATGGGTAAGGACTGGTTGAGGGACCTGGTAAGGGATTCGAAGTAGGGGGCGTAGGAGGGGGCTGGTGTCGCCTTGTCAGTTACTTTGAGCGAAATGGCCACGGGGCTGTTTACCGACGACGAGAATCCAAGGGGAAGAAGGCAGTGAGATTCGCGAAGCACGCAAGCGGCGATGTCAGGGAAAGTCGCTGCAATTGCCGGAGCGTCTGGGTAATGGACTGGGGAAAGGCGAGGAGTGAAGACACTTCTTTGTGGACCGGCGAGGGAGGGCGGCCCCTTATTAACTGGGGGAGCAGCCGCACTCCCAACTTGTTGGGGTGAAGGGGCCTTGGAGGCTTTCTTCGCTTTACCGCACGAGCCGGAGCCAGCGGCAGCCTGAGCATACAAGGGTGAGGAGGTGTAGTCAGGGTGGAGGTGGCCGTGTGCGAAAGAGGATACGTCGTAAGCCCCTCTCCGGAACTCACCAGCTTCGTAGGAATTGGGGAAGAGCTGCGCATAACGCTCCGCGTTCCCGAAAGCCCTGCCAAGCTTTGTGTCGTAGTATGGGATGAGGTATTTAGGGTACTCGTTTGGGTTGGGGGGGGGGAAGGTGGGTGCCTGGGCCCTTTCTTTACCCATCCTTGTGGGGGGGGGGCGTGCTGGGGGCTGTGGCTGAGGCGTGGGGGCGCCCGCTTGGGGAAGGCGGGCTGCAGGGGCTGTCACACGATGTGACAGGTCTCAGATCGCGATTGGAGGCCAGAGAGGTCCTGGTGCAGCGGCGGGGTCTGGGGGAGCAGGTGGTTTGCGATCTGCGAGGAGAGGTAGTGGAGCTTCTTCTTCATCGCATTGTTTTCTTCAGCGATGGATGTGAGTTTCTGGGTAACCCCGGAAAGTTCTTACGAGATGGTAACCAGCCCTCTTTCCAAGCGGGGAGAGCAGGGTGAGAGTCGCTGTCTGTGACGTGATCAGTCCTGACAGGGTGTCCTGAGAGAAATCGGGGATATCGCGGGGGTTGAGGGCCAGGGAGGATCTGGCTATATCGAGTTGGTCAGCCGTAAAGGCTTGGGGGTAGTGAACGGCTAGCGTAGAGGAGCGCGTTAGTAGAGAGGAGGAGGCTGCCGCCAGGCTGGCAAAGGAAGTATTGCCAGGGGGGAGTTGGTGGGGATTCGCCATGAGGGCGAGGAGGCCAGGTGACGTGGGCAAGGGGTTTGATCCGGACGCAAAGTGGGGTAAAGTTGAGATTGTATGTGAAATGTAGGGAGGGGGAAGAAGTTTGTGGGAAGCGTGATTGTTTATCTTCTTGTCATTTCTTTTTTTTCTTTTTTTTCTTTTTGTAATCATGCATTCCTTGTTTTGGGTACAAAAAGCCTCATGTACCGCGAGCTATGGAGAGAACAAAACCTATAAATCCAAACACTAAACAAAAGAAAGTCACGGCACCAGTAAATATCCACTCTCATGGGGGGTTCTCCTCCGCGGGGCCAGGGGCCACTCTACCAGTAAGGACAGAAAAGTCAAAACAACTTGTGCGAAAGGAAAGCCTACATAAGCTACAGGAAACAAAAACCTCAACTCGCTACACTCATAGTAAGCCTCGGCCAAGGAAAATATTCGGAACACGGGGAGCGGCGGGTTGGGGGGAGACAAGGGAAAGGGCGGGGAAGAGGGGGGCGTGGGGGGTGGGGGGTGGGAACATGGTCGGAGGGAACCCCGTGGAGGTAACGCTGATGTATGATGCGAGCCTTTTGAGTCGAGGGAGAGAGGACCAGAGGGGGGCCTCATGACGAACATCTGTGATGCCGTGGAGCCCTGTACGGGCGCCGTGTCTAGAGCGGCATGTGAGAATGGCGTGTTCGAAAGACTCAGGTTCCAAACTGCAGTGGGGGCAGGAGGTATCAGCCTCTGGGGCCCTCCAGGAGGGGTTCGCTGCCAGGTACCTCTTCCCGGCTCTCATTTAGTGGATTTGTCCTGCCATGAACTTGCCCAGGCCGATAAAGGGGCCAGGGAGAAGGGCTTGGAGGTGGTGATCGCAGGCAAGGGGGGGGACCAATCGCGACCAGTCCTCAACATGCGCCTCTCTAACCCTCTTCTTTAGGGCAGAGTATGTGTTCTGCATTAGGGATTGCGGGAGAAGGTTGGCTAAGACGTTGGCGACCAGGTGCGCGTTTATCATGGGCACCCTAGACAGGCTGCCGGTGCAAGCGATTGACCTGTGGGCCACTGCGTCTAGTGGGAGGTGGTTCCGGAGAGGGGGGGAGGGGCCGGGGGTCTTGCAGTTCAGGGGGAGGTAAACTGACGAAAGGCCTTTGGTGTGGGCTCTTGAGTTGTCCGGGGCTCGGTAGGAGGAGAGGGAGAGGAAGGAGGGGTGTAGGCGTGCTGTTGCCAGGTTGACACCGGGCGGGGAGCAGACTGTCCTAAGGGCGGCTAGGTTCTGCCTCTGCGACACCAGGAGGGGGATAGGGCGCAAACAGGACTCAATGGCCAAGATGCCAATGTGGGTTGACGAGAAACAGTTGGTGGCCCATCTCTGCACCTTGTACCAGAAAGTGTTGAGCCTGGTGAAAGAGCCCAAGTTGGGCGTGAAGAGGTCTGCCGCATACAAAAGCGTGGGTGCAACGAGTGATGTTGCCAGTCTATGGCATAGATAGGGGGCGAGCCCCGCCCCTGGGAGGCTGAGGTATCTGACGAGGGCTAAGGGCCCTTGCGCAAGCGCCAGGCCACGCGAGAAATGTGTCGATGTAGACAAGGTGGGTGTGAACCAGTATCCTAACCACCGGAGGGAATCGAGGGGGTGAAAAATCTGCCCATCTAACTGGTTAGGTGAGAGACACAGCTCAGAGTGTCTTTGGCTGGGGGTCATCCAGTGAATGAGTTCTGTTTTGAGGACGGAAAAGGATATGTCAAGGGGTACCGCCCTGAACTGGATTGTCTTGAACAGCTCTTGTAGTCGGCGGATGTTCCCTCTACAGGAAAGGGAGGCGGCAGTCACAGCGAAATCGTCCACGTAGGAAAGCATCAGTCCTCTTGGGATCATGAAGTGGAGGGGTGCAACGTAAATGAGGAAGAGCAACGGAGAGATAGGGGAGCCTTGGGGGGCCTCAACATTGACGGGGGCGGGGGTGCCCGGCGCACCCTTGAAAACCAGTGTGTAGCTATGCTCGCCTAAAAAGGAGGGGACCCAGGAGACCAGGTAGTGGGGGATCCCGCCTTCCCTAAGGATGCGGGCAAGAGTTGGGTTGTCGACGTTGTCAAAGCCCGCTTTTATGTCCAAAAACAGGGAGGACACATTCAGGCGAGGCCTTTGCAGGGTTTTCACGTTGTTGATGAGGGTGAGGCAGGCATCGTATGTGCTCAGCCCAGGGAGGGAGCCGCATTGGTTGGGGTGGATTAGGCCTCTTGAGCCGGCCGCGAGGAGGAGGCGTTCCCCAATTATCCTCTCTAGGATGTTCGAGACAGTTCGGAGGAGTACTATGATCCTCAAGGAGGAGGGGGACTCGTATGCGGGCGTTCCTGGTTTGTCGAGGACCACCCAATTTGCCACCTTCAGGGAGGCCGGATGGTATCCCAGGGAGACTAGCGGGGAGCGGATCAGGAGCAGGATTGAAGGGTTGTTGGCGTTTACCCGTTTCCATGTTAGGTAGGGGATCCCATCGGGGCCAGGGGCCGAGGAGGGAGAGGACTTGGAGACCCCGTGAGCGATCTCTTCCTTGGTGAGAGGGGGTGTCGAGATGTGCGGCCTTATCCTAGGCGGGGGGGTGATGGCTGCCTTGGGAGGGAAGAAATGGCCCAGCCGGGCTTGGTTCATCTACTGTGGGGTCTCAGCCCCGGGGAGGGAGGGAAAGCGGGGGGGAGCCCGGCCTGAGGCGAACCTCTTTGCCGTCCACAGGTTCTGGGGGGTGGCTGAGAGTAGGAAAGAGGACCAATGTTTATTCTTCGCGACCTTGATGGCCTTGAAATAGCCCGTTCTCGAGATGTTTGCCATTTCTCTCAGGGCCGTAGTGCCTTGTATACGTGCCAGCCTCGCCGCTTATGATATTCGCAGCGCAGGGTCGTGAGATGGGGGGACCACCAAGGTTTGGAGTCGTGGGAAGGGCATGATCTTGGGGCGTGGTTTTTAAGAAGGCAGTTTATCTCCTTGTCATTTTTATTTTTATTTTTATTTTTTATATCATGTAATACTTGTTAAGGTACAAGAACTCGGATGCATCGTGACATATGGCGTAAAGAAAACCTTAATCCCAAACAACTGCCAGCGTCACCTCTTCGTCAGAAAAATCAAACACCCAGAATCCATAGGCCAAATCCCCCCCGCCTAGCACCTAAGACAATAATACCTCCGACACATAACGAAACAATTCATAGAGACGTACAGGAGGGAGACTGAAACACTTCCGCAGGCTCCCATAAAAACAAAAAAAAGGATTTGTTCGCGAAGGCCCAATAGGGCGCGCGGGGGAGGATGTGTGATCGCGGTTATGAGGTAAAACCACGCGAGTTGTGGGCCGACATTGGTAACCATAGACATAGGGTCGCGCCGGTAATTACATCGATCCAAGGCGTTGGACACCTGGCACGGAGGTAGTGCAATACCACGACTGGGCGTAACTGAGGAGAGGACGAACGATCGGGGAGGATGAGAAAGCAGTAAGGTGCCAGCAGCTGTAGTAGTAACGGTGCAAGCGGACAGAACCGGGAGGAGGGAGAAGGAAGGATCGCGAGCGGGCTAGGCACAACCATCAAACAGGCCATAGCAAGGGCTTTTGGGACGACGACAATACGGAGGCGGGACCGAGATGTTACTAACCGTGACTTTCCCCATCAGAAGTACAAGCCTGGCAAGCCGAGGCCTACTTCGACCGAGAGTCCAACACCATAACGCCACCCGTGAACCAAGCGAGAAGCTTCCCCACTGTGCAAATGCCAAGCGAGGTGCAAACGCGTGTGGGGTAAGGGGGAGAACCGAACATCATGAGCGAGTCAACGATGACCGAGAACGAGAACCCCAGGGACCGGAGGCCGACAGGCTACACAAGAGGAGGAAAGGTGGCTTAACATCAACTCCTAGGCAGTAGCCATCGTGGGAGAAGAGAGGTGGGTGGGCAAATGGGACGATGATTTCTTGTGGTGTTGAGATTTAAATCGCCGGAGGTGGAGAGGAGATAGCTCGTGTCCCTCTCCTAGTCATTTTTGATTTTGTGATTTTTTTGTAATCATGCGTTCATTGTTTCTAAGGGACAAAAAGCCCCATGCAGCGCTAGCTATGTAGAGAACAAAACCTATAAATCAAAACAAATATCAAATGAAAGTCATGACACCAGTTTTAATAGCCAGTAGTGCGAAGGTTTCTCCTCCGCGGGGCCTCTGGCCAAGTAAAAAGGAAAGATACAAACTAACTAAGGCTTGTTTCAAATAAGGGAAGCTGACATAGTATCGCAGGAAAGAAATTCCAACAGGCCTACACCTCAGCTAACGAAAAAACACGAAACGCCGGGGGAGGGTACTGCCAGGGGTGATAGGGGTAGTGGGGGGGAGGAGGGGGGGGTATTTGGCGGAAACATCGGGGGAGGGAATCCAGTGGAGGTGACGCCGATGAAGGTGGCGAGGCATTTGAGCAGCGGAAAAGAGGACAAGAGAGGAGCGTCCTGACCAAAGCTCGACACACTGTGGAGTAGGCATGAGCGAGCGCTGAGTCTGGAGGGGCATGTCAAGATGGCGTGTGCGAACGTCTCAGGTTCAAGACGGCAGCTGGGGGAGGAGGTATCGTCATCGGGGGACCTCCAGGTCGGGTGGGGCCAGGTAACTTTTGCCGGCTCTCATCGGGTGGATCCTGCCTGCTATGAATTCGCCCAGACCCATGAAGGGTCATGGGTTCAAGGTGGGGAGGTGATGGTAATACCCTGGCATCGGGAGGAGACAGGGTCACTCTCCGAGGAGGGCCTCCCTGACCCTCTTCCTCAGTGCGGAGTAGGTGTTCACCCTCAAGGACCGAGGAGGGATGGTAGGGCCCGGAGAGATCAGGTGTGAATTGATGATGGGCATCCTAGACAGCCCGTGGGTAAAACGAATGGTCTTGTGAGCAACCGCCTCTATCAGCAGGTGGTTTCTTATAGGAGGGACGGGCCGCGGGGTCTTCCAGTGGACGGGGAGGTACACAGACGAGAGACCCCTTGTCAGGGCCCTGGAGGAGTCATGTACCCAGTGGGCAGAAAGGGAGGGGAAGGATGCGTGGAGACGCGCTGTCGCTGGGTTTATCCCTGGTGGGGAGCAAACAACCCGAAGGGCCGCCAGTCTTTGTTGTTGGGACATCAGGAGGGTGACTGGGGGGAGGCAAGATTCCACCGCGTGGATCCCGGTGGGGGTGGCTGAGAAGCAGTTCGTAGTCCATCTGTGGACTTTGTGCCAAAAGGTGTTGAGGCGCTCCATGGCACCAGGGCTGTGTGTGAAGAGGTCTGCTCTATACAGTAGGATGGGGGCGACCAAGGACGTGGCGAGCCTGTGGTACAGGTATGGGGCTAGGCCTACCCCGGGGGGGCTGAGGCATCTGATGAGGGCGAAGGCTTGCTGGGCGAGGGCTAGTACTTGTGAAATGTGGGCAGAGAATTCAAGAGCATGAGTGAACCAGTACCTGGGCCACCTCAGCGAGTCGCGGGGCCGGAATAGTTCTCCCTTGATCTGAAGGGGGGAGAGCCCCTTCGGAGACTTCCTCTAGCTCGGGGTCATCCAGTGTATGAGTTCCGTTTTGGCAACAGAGAAGGAGACACCAATGCGGAGGGCCTTAGCTTCTGGTTTCTCGAAGAGTTCCTGGAGGCGGCGGATGTTGCCCCAGTATGAAAGGGAGGCGGCAGTGAGGGCGAAGTCATCAAGGTATGAGATCATCAGACCCCGGGGGACTTTGAAGTGGAGGCGTGAGACGTAGAAGAGGAAAAGAAGTGGGGAGATTAGTGAGCCTTGAGGGGCTCCAACATTTACAGGGGCTGGGGTCCCTGGTGCCTGTTGAAAGACTAGGGTGCAGCTCCGCTCTCAAACAAAGGACGAGACGCAGGAGATCAGGTAGCGGGGAATCCCGCCCTCCCTTAGGATGCGGGCAAGAGTTGAGTTGTCGAAGTTGGCGAACCCTGCTTTGATGTCCAAAAACAATGGGGAGACCTTGAGACAGGGCCTTTGCGGGGTTTTGACGTTGTTGAAAAGGGTTGGGACCGCATCGTAAGTGCTGAGCCCAGGCAGGGAGCCTCATTGGTTGGGGTTCAGCATGCCCTTTGACCGGGCGGCCAGGAGGAGGCGGGACGCTCTATCCTCTCAAGGATTTTCCAGACTGTGCGGATTAGGACAATTATCCTGATGGAGGCTGGCGACTCATAGGAGGGTTTCCCCGGCCTGTCGAGTAGTATTCCATTCGACACTTTCAGGGAGGCTGGGTGGTATCCCTGGCTCACCAGCGGGGCAAGAATCATGAGAAGGATAGAGGGGTTTTCCCTGTTGACTTGCTTCCAGGTGAAGTAGGGGATCCGGTCAGGGCCCGGGGCTGAAGTGGGTGAGCACTTGGACAGAGCTGTTGCTATCTCTTTCTCCGGTAGTGGTGGCGCTGTCTTATCAGGCCGCAGTCTGGGGGGGGGGGGGAGAACTGCTCCTTCAGAGGGAAGAAGTGGTCAAACAGGCCTTCGTTCATCTTTTGGAGGGTCTCAGCCCCCGGGAGAGAGGGGAAGCGGGGAGGGACCCGGCCATAGATGAACCTCTTGGCTGTCCACAGGGTCTGGGGGGTGGTGCTTAGCGGGAAAGACGACCAGTCCTCGTTTTTGGCGGTCTTAATCGCCTTGTAATACCCCGCTTAGGAAATGTTTGCCACTTCCCGCAGGGCTGGGGTGCCATGTTTCCTCGCCACTCTTGAGGCTTTGTGGAACTCACGAAGGAGGGTTGTCAGGTGGAGTGTCCACTAGGGTTTGGAGTAGTGAGAAGGTGTGGAGACAGGGGTGTGTTCCTTGAGAAGGGCAGTGAGTCTATCTAATAACCCAGCCAGCCACTTATCTAGGTCCGTCGGCGAAGGGCAAGGTGGGGCAGCAGGTATCTGAAAAGGCTTAATGAGGAGGGCGAGTGTTTCCCAATCCGTGTCGGACCATCTGGGGTGTCTAGGGCTTGGGAACAGGGTGGGAGAAGCCAGATGGATCGTTATCGGCACAGGATCGGAGCTTGTCAAGGGGAGAGAGACTTCCCAGCTTTTGAACATTTGGAGGCGGAGGGGGTTTGCGAAAGCCAGGTCGATAACCGAGGGGCAGGCGTTACCAACCAAGGGGAACCTAGTGTATTCCCGGGCGGGTTAAGGGGAGCGAAGCCGGCCTCAGCTGCCTGCTCAAAGCAGGGGGTTGAGGAACCAATTTCCCGTGGCGAACAAGACCGCAGTGGGTCTGCGAGGGGGTTGTGTATATTGAGGGCCCCTACTACCAGGAGGGGGATGTCCAAGGTTGGAAACAAAATTTCGGTGGAGACCGAGTGGACTCGGTGGTCGTGTGTGTTGGTGGAGTACGCGTTAATTAGCCGGAAGGACTGAAAGTTGGTCCCGAAGAGAGGTTCCTGGGAGGAGACATCGAGGGCGAGGATGTCATCCACCCCTTTGAAGCTTGGGAGGACCGAAAAAGAAGCATGGAAGGACACATGAACATAGGCCGCCACGCGAGGGTTCCTGACAGGGGGGGAAAAGGACTTAAACCTGTTGAAAGAGGGAAGGTGAGCCTTGTTAACAGGCGGATCTTCAAGGAGGACTAAGGAGGGGTAAGTTGTCGATTCTCTGAACGACTCAAATAAAAGTAGAAAAACATCCCACCTCGCAAGGCAGTTATGTTGAACAATGGAAAGTAGGTAGGGATTCGGGGCCGGCCCTTTCCCAGCCGGGCAGGAGTGATTAATCATTATGGGAATGAGCCCGACGGTCAGAAGGAGCGGGGGAAGGGGTTTGGGCCGCCAGGGGGAGAGGGCCGCCAAACCCTTGGATGGTGCCGGGGGGCGGTTGCCCTGCTGCGGGTGGCTGCCTGGGAGTTACTAGGTCCACCTCAAAGGGACCCGCCCTGGCGTGGGGAGTAGAGGGTGCTGGACCGCCATCGACCACCATATCCATGGGGTCTTGACCTGGTGGGATTGTGGAGGAAGGTCTGGTAGGGCTAACTGGGATAGGTCGAGCCGGACACTCCTTGAATGTGGCAGTGTGGTCATTACCGCAGTTGCATCAATGGGGGGGCGAGGTCGGAGAACATGATGGGACTGGCTTATTGTCCCCGCTGCGGGGGCAGGTGGGATTCTGACATCTGTGAGATGCCTGAGTATGGTGAAGTACACAAATGCGGCACGTCGGGTGGGGGGCGGGGCATCGTTGATGGGCGTGTCCGTATCTCCACCAGTTTCTACACTGGCAGGTTCGGTTAGCTGAGAAGGCAAGCTCGACCTTGCGCTTCTGCGAGAGGATGAAGACCCCTGATGTGAGGGGTGATAGGTGTTGAGGGTCGACGGTGACAACCACCGAAGTGGCCTGATTGGTACTCCGAGAATCTCTACTCGGGTTAAGGTACCTGGCTGCGACAACCGGAGTCGCTTTGTTGTTGAGGATTGCCTGCCTGATATATGAGAAGACTTCCTCTTCATCTTGAGGGAGGAAGCGTAGTGGTAGGCCGTGAATGGCTAGTTGTACAGCTGTCGGGGCAAGACCTAGGGTACACCAGGGGTTATCGCCCACCGGCAAGGATTGATTGAGGGCCCTTGTGAGGGAGCCGAAGTACGGGGGGTAAGACGCAGCAGGAGCAGCCTTGTCAGTGACGGTGTGGGAGATTGCACCTCGTGGGTTGACTGTTGCAGAAAGTCCCAGAGGGAGGAGACATTTAGATTGGCGGAGGATGCGGGCCGCTATGTCGGGGAAGGTTGCTGCAATGGATCGAGGGTCTGGGTGAGGGGCGGGGGACTGGCGAAGGGCCAAAGATCGACGTTGGGCACCTGGGAGGGAGGGGGGCCCCTTTTTAACTGGGGGGGCGACCCCACTCGCAACTTGTTGGAGGGAGGGCGGTTTGCCTGCTTTCTCTTTGTCCTTGCGGCCCGCTCCAGTGCCAGAGGCTGCTTGAGCCTAGCAGGGGGAGGGGTGGTTCTCCGGGTGAAGGTGGCCTGGGGTGAAAGAGGACAGGTGTTATGCGCCTCTCCGATATTCTCCAGCCTCGTATATGTGGTGGAACAGCCTAGTGTACTTTTCGCGGTCGCCGAATGGCTTGCCAAGCCTGGTGTCGTAGAATGGTATGAGGTATTTAGGGTCCTCAGCCGCAGTGGGGGTTAGTGTGGGTGGTGCTTGGGCCCTTTCCTTTGCCTTCCTCGAGGGGCCGGGGCCTGTGGCGACAAAGGGGGTGTGGGCCGGATCGGTGGGGGCAGGCGCTTGTGGGGGGGCAGGGACTGGGCCTGACACACGATGTGACAGGTCACCAATGGATGCCTGGAGGTCAGCCAGTGCTTGGGTGGGGCTTTGGTCTTGAGTGGGGGGGAGGTTGGCCAGTTGTGAGGAGACGTTGTGGAGCTCCTTCCTGATGGCCTCATCTTCCTGGGAGATGGTTGCGAGCTTTTGTGATACCCCACTCAGCTCATGAGAAATGGTGACGAGCCCCTCGATGAGCTGGGAGAGGAGAGTGACGGTGGGGTATTCGGCTGGGATGGTGTTGGCCACCATTTGAACACTGAAGTCGGGGAGGTCTCGGGTGTTCAGGCGAAGGGCACTCCTGGCCTTGGCCAGTTCTTCCACTATGAAGGCTAGGGCGTAGTCGGTCAAGGGGGTACCTGATCTTGACGGGGCAGGGGAGTTGAGGGCTGACATCCTGCCAAAGGCCGGGTGGCCCGGGGGAATCTGGTGTGAATCCACCATCAGGGCGAGCAAGCGGGGAGCCGCGGGCGTGGGGTTTGATCCGGACGCAAAGCCGGGTAAAGATGAGATTGTATGTGAAATGTAGTGGGGGGGGAGATGTTTGCGAGAAGGGTGTGTTTATCTCCTGGTCATTTTCTTTTTGTTTTTCCTTTTTTGATATTATATGTTATTTGTTTTAGGTGCAAAAAGCCTTATGCAGCGCGACCTATGAAGAGAAAAAAACCTATGAGTCACAACAACCGCCCGCTTCACATCCTCATAGGAAAAATCAAACACCCCGAAACCATAGGAAAAGCCCCCCTCGCCTAGCACCTAAGATACTAATACGCCAGGCCTGTAAGGAAACAATTGATAGAAATGTAAAGGTAGAGAGACCCAAACGCTTCGGCAGGCTACCCCGAACAATAGAAAGTTTCCCTAACGCCTTGAAAAGCGGGCCTCAGGGAGAGGATAGTGATCGCACATTGGAGGAAAACCACTGGAATGTGGGCCGACATCGTAACCATACTGGTAGGGGCACGGACTCCCCGTAAGGATGTACAGGGCAAAGTTACCCTACCTTCACGCACACGAACTTCGAAGAAAAAAGATAACACCCCCCTCCAGCCCCGGCGTTGGGACGGCGCGTCATCACTGGCCGCGTGGGTAGTTGCGTCCCAACACCAAAGACCACTAGCGATGGAACACATCTTATAACACCGTATACGTCGCGGCCGTCCGTCCGACCGGATCGTGTTCTCAGGGTATAGGAGGGGAGACATCCGGGCACCATATGCAAGTGGAGGCAGGTGAATCGGACAACGGCGCATAAAGCTACAGACGCTTGAAGACAGACAGTCGCAAGGTCAGGTCATTGGTAACGGGACGTTTCGCACGAAAGTTAGTCCCCTCGTACTTACAAAGTCGTGTAGAGTATGAAGGTGGTAACTATGCCCAGTAAGTGGATCAGGTGAATCCACAGAGGACAAGTTGGTAAAAGATGGAGTCCGAGGGAAAATGCCTATAGGTACGATCCCGAGGACAAGTCGTGTAATGTCGGAAGACCAGAATACGAGATGCAGTCGCATACGGAATTCTCGACGGAACCAACCAAAGAAGAATGGCCATCTTCTGTCCAGCGAGTTAACACTACCCTCGACAAGACGAGGGCAAGATAATCGTAACCACAGTAGTCAACGGATAAACGGATGAGCTGACACCTGAAGTGGTCTCCACACCATCAGGAATAATGCTTAGCGCAGACCGATAAGTTGACCATGGGAGCAAGAGGTGTGGTAGAGAGTTTTCAGGGTCTACGAGTGTTCGCACTTAGGTGAAGTTGGCAGAGTTGCGGGCAAGGTACTTAGTTAGTATAGAGTTAGCATGTATACCGCGATTGCTCAGACGCGGAATATAAATATCGAAGCATCTCCGCTCCTATTAAAAACAACAAGCACGGAGAAGAGATCTTATCAATATAATAAGTTATTCTACACTTTTATATCGTTATCAATACTTCGACGATCCATACCGAAGCAAACCATTATATCTAGCCCACATTACTCGTGTGTTCTTAACGAGTTCTCCGATATAATTTCGATCAAGGTCCTAGCTGTCGGAATACCTCACGCCGAAGCTACCACCTAACAGTATATTGATACTTCTCATCGTTACCGAGACGAATGTTTGGCAGAGACACTCATACTCCCAAACCCAAAAAACCTTTCGAACCAAGACCCCTAAGGACTATCTCAATAGACGAAGTCCTCACTCCTACACCCGCATTAGGGACTCTAGAGCCCTACCACGAAAGTTATTTATGGTGGATAAACCCAGAAAACACCATTACCCTCCAAGATATAACCGCGCTATACCAATACCAGTACGGTGAAAACTTTGCCTACCTCACACCCGCGGAGAAATCGAACTCCATTTGGTACACCCAGTACCCAGCGACACAAGAACACTCAAGTCATTGTTTTGAGATACCGATAGTCTGGGGAGGGTGTTAGGCGCACGGACTCCCCGTAAGGATTTACAGGGCAAAGTTACCCTACCTTGACGCACACCAACTTCGAAGGAAAAAGATAACACCCCCCTCCAGCCCCGGCGTTGGGACGGCGCGTCATCAC
>Ga0307509_10002488_pt1 | contig 29731 bp, 21 predicted proteins | sample 10_EM_MG_FD_202245 | JGI IMG/M metagenome (GOLD analysis project Ga0307509, IMG submission 202245) | Populus trichocarpa ectomycorrhiza microbial communities from riparian zone in the Pacific Northwest, United States - 10_EM | ecosystem: Host-associated > Plants > Roots > Unclassified | place...
AACTAAGATATTTTGTTAAATGGAAAGGGTGTTCTGAGGACGAGAACACCTGGGAACCACCTGAGAGTTTAGAAAACGCTCAGGAATTGATAGAAGGTTTTCATGAGGAAAACCCAGATATGCCAAGTAGGGCAGATGTTGAATATGGAAGAAAGGTTTTCCTCGTGTGGACAAGTAAACGCATGAGGTTTTTTACCCTACTACCCGGAGTTCAAAAAGGATCTTAGAAGAGTTCGAGGACGAAGCTTAGAGAGAGGGAGCTCGTGTTAGGCATACCGGAAGGCTTAGCCTTCCATTAGTGAATAAAGACCTATAGTTACCCTACCTTAGGATTCTGAGTTCAAAAGGACAAGCCAACACCCCCCTCCCGCACCAGCGTTGGGACGGGGCTAGATCGGCAGACGCCGCCGTAGTTGGGCCCCCTCACCAAAGACATGGTAATGGGAGCCCTCCTCGTAACCCCATATACGTCGCGGCCGTCCGTCCGACCGGATCCCGTTCGCAGGATATATGAGGGAAGACCTTTGGCGAGCCTATGCAAGTGGTTCGAGACAAATCGGTCGACGTCGCATAAGGTTACTGAGCACTAAAAACAAGAGTCGTGAAAGTGGTCACTAAGCAACGGGACGTTTTTACGGACAATGGTTAGGCAACACATTGAATACTCCACACTCTCGCGATGAAAGTCGCAGAAGTGAATAGTGTTGTCGGATGAGGTAGTCGGAGCAATCAGGCACACCCACACTCACACACGTCAATAGTATCCTACGGATACTGACGGAACCATACGATAACGATATGACTATGGAGGGATAATGGCTATTGGAGCGATTATCGTGACCAGTCTATCTTATGCCTCGCACATGTCAGTTGCAGGATATATGGAATGCTGAGAGGTTTGATAACAAAGCTGGCCTCTTTGTTGGTTCGATCATGGAGACCATTCTGCGTATGCAAATGGTAAGCAAGACTCCATGCTGACGAAGATGGATCGTAACCAAAGGACTGATGTGTGGGAGCACCGTCAGGTAATTTCCTGGTGTTGCGATTTGGAAGTCGAAGTGAGATAACAGAATTGTTAGGGTTAAATGGTGTTCGCACTTTCAGAAAAAGCTGGAGTTTGTTAGTAGGTACTTAGTTAGTATAACAGTAGCCTAATTGGTTTACTTTAGGACTAAATACTTAAGGTCCTTGATTCAACTCTCATCCGGATCATAGTTATTTTATACATGACTGAAGGATGCACGGAGCTCTGAACTTAAGATCCTTCTGAGGGATACTTATATAGCACAGAACGCAGAAGAGATCTTATCAATATAAGTTTTTAGGCTAGAAAAATCTTTATCACTTTACCTACCTCTATTTTGAATCATTGAGCCTGCCTAGACAATCTCCGCCCACGATTAAGATTATCGGCCTGAGTTATCTCGCAAGACTTTGAGATAGGCTCCCGCCTAACACAGCTGCCGTAACACCGTATACGTCATGGCCGTCCATCCGACTCAATGTGGTTCGCAGGATATATAAGGGGAGGATGGGTAACCACCAAAATGGGGGTTGCCCATATATAGTCTCTCCGGCACCTAGGAGTCTATCTTAGCCTACGGGTAGTAGGGTAGTCTTCCTAGTGGTACTCAGGTAGTCCAAGAAGGCCTGGGCGCTTTCGGGACAAATACCTCAGGAAACAGCCGGGACCTTCTCCCCTTGATTTGTAGCATTACTATGGGTTGTCAATGGGCTCTTGAAGTAGGAGTCTTATCACAGTAGAGTATGTCCTGAGAGGCTGGCTATGGAGAGCGCCCATTTAGCCAACCATTGGCTACATCTCACTGGGGGAGCTTGCATGTCAAATGATCACATTGAGTAGTCTTGTACATTAAATGATATACTGCATAGCTTGTAAAGACAAAACTCCTACTGGGCCAGTGAGTCCACCACCTAGGTATTGATTCCAGTTATTGTCATAACAGTTAGCCACTGGTATGACTTTGATAGGAAGAGTTTTGCCACTTGTGGTTGTATTGGAGATACATTGCAGCAACTCATATCCTATTGACGGAGTTAAGTGTACCCAAGTTGGTCCGATACTTCCGGCAGGATAATTCCTGATGGAGGGTAGACCTCAGACAAGCCCTGAGTAGGACAGGGTACTTGTACAAGATCTGGGTAGTGGTAAACGTCAAAGGCTTAAAATCTGATATCTACATAAGTTTAAGCGTTTGACATTCTACTTCGATAACCAACTTTCCTCGAGAGAACATATTGAGTGAAGCTTTCAGCTTAACGATAATAAGTTTTACCGTTTGATTCTTTTGAATTATTTACCTCATCTTTATCTTCTACTTTGAGTGTTTGGTGCGGTCGCAACCTTAGAGTTCACCTCTCTATAGGGCCCCCCTGTTACACTATATCATGAGAGCGATACCCTTATTCTTCTCTTTAGGATGAATACAGTCAGAATCCCATCTTTCCCCAGGTTCTCTAAAAACCAATATCTGCCTAGAATATCTAGAATTTTCCATACTACATTCATCACTCCAAATCACCCTCTCAAAATCCTCCTCTATCCAATCTTTATATGCTATAGCCCACTTGAGTCTCTTTGCAATATGATCTGGCTTGAGCTTTGGTCTTGACTTTGCTATCCATTTTTTAATATTTGCTTCTCTGAGTACGTGGTCAACGGGACAGATATTAAATTAGTAAAAAAAACCAGCATCATAAACTATCACTCTGGCTTGCTAGTGTCTAGAGATACACCAGGTGCATATTTATCCCTGAAGGCACTTCTATTCATCTTCCTGTTGTCTGAGGATTTTGTGGCTTGGACGATTGCACGGCACTTTTGGGGGCTGAGAATATAGGGGTGACCAGACCAGCGCAGGTTTCCAAGTAATTAGTGTTCTATAGTACAAGTAAGAACACTTTCAACTGTGCACCAGGGCTGGCTAATATGCCGGGCCACCTGCATGATGCTCCCCAAGCAATAGAGAAATGCGATAATCATTTCCTTCTCCGTGTTTGTCATTTCCTTGTGTGCTGTTTTTGGATGTTTCTTTGATGTTGCGTATTTTTTTATTCCCAGACCACTTAACCATTGTGTAACATTGGATGACAGTGGCAAAGACAATAAAAATGTAAGGTAGGATAAGCAATAAGGAGAGGCAAAAACAAGTACGCGGGTGATTGTGGAAGTTCATTGGGAGTCTGCGATTTGAATTTAGCAAGGTTAGCTGACAAATCTCAAACAATGTTTCATGAGCACTTTTGCCGAGGGACTGAATAATAATAATATTATATTTTTGGTTTGGGGGAGATAGATACCGGTGTGGAAATGATTTGCTTTATGGGTTGAAGACGGGAAATAAGTTTCTTCTTGGTAAAGGATTAGGTCACAGATCTCTGTATATGGTTGGATATTAGATGCACTATTCTATCTTATACTATGCTGTTTAATGATTTATGGTTTTATAGTGATAAAAGCACTAAGATGCTGTTCTTCTCCCACATGTGTAAGCTTATCCCAACAAATAATTCTCGGGGGGGGGGGGGGTAATTTCGACAAGATTGGCACTTCTCTGCAAGTTTTTCTACTTTTTTACGAAATTATAATACAATCGCACAGACGATAGACAGTTGAATTAGGAAATGGGACGAATGGCCTTCAATTATGTGCCTTCTACAAGCAACTATGATATTATCCTATACACTATATAACACTTCCCATCATGACAAAATTCAAACAGGGGATCTTTAAAGAAATAAAAACCAAGTCGAAAGTCCATGTTGTCACTAAGGAAAAATGTTACGATACCTGAGTAGAGCCGGGTCGGGTGGTATGTAACTTGGATTAGCATGATAATTTATGGAGGCAGCCTAGGTGCGCAACTGGTGTATTTTAAGTACCGATCTAGGTGTACTGAGTTGGCCTGCAGAAATCCAAATCTATATTTTTGTTTTGGAAGGAATAATAACTTGTTGCGGGTAAAGGATTAACTTGGATCGTGATTTGGAATGCATTCCTTAAGAACTAATCATTTCGTTGATGGGTATTTCTTGACATGAGCGTGGCTATGTGCGTACCCGCTCTCTTGAGACAACCGGTCAAGGGAGAGACCACCTTACTCGACTCTATGGGTAGGAACAAGAAGACAAATTAAGAATAATGCTAGGATGTTGGAGCAACGTCTCCAGTTAGACCTATTGGATTTTTATTATCCCCATTTATAGTGACTACCTAAGTCCCTGTTTACTAAGGCCCTATATTATCCCAATATCACCCACCATTCCGACTATTCTAGTAAATAAATAATAATAATAATAAAGAGCTCAATATTTCAATACTTCATTTATCATACGATAAAAGATTGCTGAATGGGGGGGGGGGGTCGGGGGGTATAGTACCATTTCTCTTGACTGCTAACAGATCCTGGATATGGGGAATCTTCCCGCAGGGTTATCTACTCAATCTTAAGGGGAAATTACGGGCATCTTGGGGTGCTGGATTATCTATTATTCCTGTTCTTTTGTTTCTAGGTATGATATATTTATAGTACCGTAAAAACTAAAATAAACGAAAAATGTGCTATGTAGTTCAGAATTCCGTACTTTGGAAAAGGGGGGAAAAACACTGCAAAAAAAAGAGCTGCTCAGCCGCTCTGAAGGACATATAAAAGCAAAAAAAGACATCAGACCTTTCCAGAGGAGACAAGTCCAACGACATACCACATTTTTCGTTTATTTTTAGTTTTTACGCAAGACTACAATAGTATCCTTGTGGATATGCCATTTACCAGAACAACTGGCTCGCACTCTTGCCCCGTGCTCTGTCTCTCCCAATGTTCTTTCCTCCCTCCCCTCTTGGGCAGCCGAAAGGTGATAAGTTAACCAGTGCTCATGGGTACAATAACCTTAGTCCTTCAAGCGAAAATTCGCTTAGAATTTATCTCTGATAATTTAGCCGGGGGTTTTTTTTTCTCCGACTATCCGGGGTTGTTCTCATTGTTGTCTAGTCTTTTGTGTTTCCTGATATGGCAGAATGGTAGTCGCTGCCGCTTACTAAGCCTGTAGATTAGGCATAGAAACAGGTGGAAACGATTTTGAGGCCCGCGATACTACACTCGCACCCCGCTGTCCGGGAAAGCCAAAATCAGAAGAAATTTTCGGGGACAGTGAGCGATCCGGGACAGCAGGCCGGCCTATGGTGTAAAGAAATTCAGAACCTATTGAGATTCATACGGGACAGCGAGGTTCAACCTGTTTTCATTCTTGCTACCAACGTCTAACTAAATAGTATGTGAGGCGTTCCGGGTCACCCCCCTCTGGCCTGGGCTCCCTAAGTAAGGTATCCTTATTACCGAGATCCGGGATAGTGGGGTATGAGTATATATTGACATCTTTAAGGTTAGTGTATCCTAATCAGTATCAAAGAAGGGAATAGTGAGCACGGTAGCCAGCGTTGCAACACAGGGTCAGTTCTAAGAGTTACCCGGTTTGTGGTTTTGTCTGTATCGTTGCATCTGACTGTTGCCACTTTGCTTCTTATCTGGCATTTCCTAGACACCCTTTTCGATTCACACACCCGCTCTGTGGCCAACTCAAACATTCCATTCTTCTGCGTAACATTCCTTCCGTTCGCGACTAGAACCAAAATATTAACCGACCAAGGTAGTCAAACATGCCACCTGATAATCGTGCAGAGGGGCGAGATACCTTCATCTATGATTCCAACCACCGGGATACTTTGCTCGGAGGCCTCTGGATTGCGGAAGGCATCACCAATGCCAATCTCTACTATATGGTGGAGATCATCTGCGTTTTTACCGATACCTTCGAGCTACGCGACAATAACGAGCAGCTGGTTAAAAGGGATGAGAAGCCCCTTCAACCAGGGAATTACTTCGTTGTCAGTAATGGTAGGTCTCTTCTCCGCTTTCTTAGTTGGCCATTCAAGAGCATGATAAGACAATGTTGCCGACGGGATAATGTCGCATCTCTAGCAAATTAAACCTATTAGCAAGTAAACGGGATTTGCGCCAGGTGGCTGCAACAGGATTTGCCATGTGCGACATTGTCCTGGAAGCGACATTGTCCTATCATGGTCATTACTCACTCCAAACAGGTTCCATTACACTCACCGAAGAGGCTCCGCTACTCCGTGCCCTTTCGTTGGATTCCGGGTCCTGCATCAAATCCTTTCGTGATGCTGTACGTGAGCGCGATCATCGATGTGTCATAACTGGCAAGACTGTACTCCGACCAGACCTTGGGAGATGGCACTTCTTCGAAGCCGCTCATATCTTCCCTTTGGCATATGAGGATCAGTGGAATAAGTCTAACTACAGCGACTGGATCACCGTTCCACCAGCCAGTGAGTCAGACGGATCCATCCACTCTGTTCAGAATGGGGTGTTGCTCTCTCGAAACATCCATGCACTTTTTGATGACTATGATGTGACAGTCAATCCAGACGTATGAGCAACTAGATAGTCAGGTTTTCATTGCTAATATTTAGATAGGATAATTACAAAATTGTATGTTTCTCACCCGAGGCCACCCGGGAAAACGTTGGTCGTCACCTTGTCCAGACCCTCCTCAACAATCCACTTCGACCTACCGATCAGCTTTTACGTTGGCATTTTCGCCAAGCGGTGCTGATCAATGTGAAGGGCCTTGGAGGGCCTTATTTGGAGCATGATTTCCCGTCTGGTTCGGACGAGATCATGAACGGCACAAGAGCTGAGGAGAGAATGGAGTTTGAGATTTTTAGTCGCTTTAACGCAATGGGGCCCCGCGCTTAATGGAAAGTCAGGCTAGCAAGTGATGTGTATCTAGTGCACAGCAATCAGGTGCCTCTCTTTTAATATTTGTGTTGAATACCACATTACCTGTTTTTTTCGCCTGCCGCTAGTACGTCGAAATAAGAGTTTTCTTTGTAATCTGCCTCAAATTCGCAATAAAACGCCTTCACTTAACCCTTTATGGCCCAAACCAGGTCCATCTTGGACCCCTCCTGACCGTGTTGAACGTTTTGCTTCAGCCCCTACTTTATTTCAGCGTACTAGCGGCAGGCGAAAAAAACCAGGAAATGCAGTACCAGAATATGTTGTGCACAACGGCCTTATTGGCTATGGTTCTTTCCTATGTCATTCCTTTGTATTGGGTTGCATTCCTTGTTGCAGTGGGACAGCCTTGGTTGGGTCTTTGCTATTGGGCGGCTAAAGTTATTTCGTAAGTTACCGTATTTGCTTGGCATCTTTATACTCTTGAGGTCACTGATGTTGCTACCGGTATCTGCTTGCCCAAATAAAAAGTCTGTCCCTGACCTTTACCTGCACGCTGGGACTGCCCTTCGCTCATGGCAACAGGTGACGTCCTGGTATAATACTCTGATATGGACAAAAGTCGGGGACAGACTTTTTTTTTGGGCGAGTAGATTGGCCTTACTCGGGAAACCGGCTGTACAAAGGGTACGGAAAGAGAGAACAAATCTATTCTGGGTTAAGGTGAAGAGCGGGGGGTAGGGGGATCAAGAGTGTGAGGTGAAAAAAGTAAAAACATAAAAGTTATAATAAAATAAAATATTCGCGCCTCCGAGTTGCTCTTGGACACCCACATAGAGTGGTGATGGGAGAAGCAATAAATGGGCAATCCGATGATGCCAAGTAATTCGATATGGTGGATGCGTGATGGTCGCCTGCTCATCCATAAACAATTCCGAACTGGCGGTTTTTTGTAGCGTATATGATTATGAATGGTGTGGCCGGGCAGTGTTTAATACCAGATCCGAGAGCTTGCCCGGCCTGTGAGAGAATTGGTACAAGCGCACCCTCACTAGATCCCGTTATTCAATATAATATTGTACCATAAGTATACGTACACGAATAAAAGAGAAATGAGCTAGGACGTTGCAGTTTCCTCTCCTAGCAAGGCGCTGTGCATATTCCTTTTATTCAGCTCGACTGTAGGCCGAGTTCACGGTGTTTTCCCCTCGCCAAGCTGAGAAGGGGGGTTCCAATGTCCTATCATATTTCTCTTCCATCTGAGTACTTACGGTACTGAGTTGAGTGCACATCACTGGAAAGCTGAGCACCCATTGGGCTGGAGACCTCATTGTATTATTATACGATGGTCACTAGTTACAAATACTGCCACCCCCAGCCTCCCACACCACCCACAGCCGCCACCGACAGCCTCAGCACTAGGCGGGACATATCCTGCATTCCGAAATCGTATCTCCACTTCATTCAACATATCCGGGATACACGCCCCCCCCCAACACTCATCATCGCCTATTCGTGGCCAATGCCCACCATACCCATTCCAACCCTATTGCGAGCTGATAGAAAAGATACCCCACCTTGATATAGGGATACGCAAGAGTAGGGTGCAGGGCAGAGTTAACATAAGCCCTAGGAGACCTGTGCAGCAAAAAAAAGAAAGACAAACAACGCAGAAGGGAATGAAAAAAAAACAAAAACACCAAAGTAAATCAAAGGAATTATTTTTGCCAAGGCAGGAATGGGGAAAAAAGAAAAACCACAAGGACGCCGAATGAAATTAAGATTGGTGGGAAGGAGAGCCAGGCCAATTTCTTTTCCGAAAAAGCCGAGTAATAGGAGTATGATAGATGCGTATTGGACTACCTTGGAGGACCTAATTGCTTGGTATCCTTCATCTAGATCTATTTTATTTGCGTTTCTGATAACGGTTTTGTTGTCGGATATATTATTGTCTTCTGCTTTGGAAGAAGGGGGAGGGGGAAGTTTGCTGGGCTGTTGAGGCCAAGGATATTCGTCCACTATCCACAAATACTCGTTCACTGAAAGTCTCTGCCGTGGGACTTTTTCGGGTGGAGGAGTCAGGAGTAGTGAATACTTTTGCTTCTTGCTTTTTTCCATCCGTTCTTCATAGGAGTCAGACATCTTTAGAAGCGCAGGTTTGGGGGGGTGGTAGGGAAATTAAAGAGTGTAGACTGCTATCATAGAGAAAATCTAGGTTCACCGTGCGGACGACTAAGAGTGGTTACATAATGGTTCGCATCCAGTGTTCGCAAGCGGCCAGTCCGGCCAGGTTTTGGGTCGGCCTGGGTCGGCCTGGGCTTTGGTAGGAGCCGGCCGGGCCGGACTGTGGGCCGCAGTCCGGCTTCTGAGGATTATCTGACCGGGCCTGGCCGGACTGCAGATATCTGCAGGCTTTCGAGTGATAAGATGTGATTATGATAAAATCGGAATAAGATAAGATCTGGGGATTTGGGTTTGAGTAACATTGGAGGGGGGTCAACGGAAACGGGAGCTCAGCAGACGGACCAGAAAAAATCGCGGCTAGAAATAACGCTTACTGTTTGAGGTGTTTGATGTTGCTCGGCATGCGCAGCCTATGGACAGCCTATCTCTCATCGGTGAGAGAAAAGCCTTCGGATATGGGCTTGGGATTGATGGATCGATCCAGTCAGAAGGAATACGGAGGCTATGAAAGGTGGAAGGTGTTTGTAATGTTTGTCGTTCATTTGTTGGCATGGGAGTCTGCGGAAGAGAAAAAGGGGATGTTGGTGAAAGAGAACGGACATGTGTCTCGATCTCTGGAAGGATAACTTGTGGTGTATCTTTACTCCTGTCTCTACCGTTAGCTAGTTTAGTAGGTTAGTTGGGTATTATGAGTTGTGAGCGTGAGAACAAGTATTGGAATGAGAAGAAGTTCCACTTTCTAGATTATGCAATGGTGACCGAACTGATGAGTACTGCTTACTCTTCGAATTTCGTTTCGTTTCGCTTCGGACGAGTTGTTTCGTTGTTCTGCAACCTGTGTTGGCTAATTTCTAGGTTACCTTTAGTAGTTATGAATCGAGTGATAAGGGAAATAGGAAAATACCCGATCATGTCAACTATCTTCGAGTATCTTTAGATATCTTCGAGTATCTTGAGATATCTTTAGGTATCTTCCGGTATCTGCAGGCATCTTCAGATATCTGTAGGCATCTTCAGATATCTGCCGGTATCTTCAGATGTGAGCCACACATTAATAAAATATTGACTAGTCATATGGAATCTACCAAAAGCCTGTCGGCACCGCCAGGCGCCCACGAAGCCTGGCCTACAAAGCCCAGGTCTGTCTCACCCTGACCTGGCCTGGCCGGACTGAAAGCCTGCCGGCTATCTGTGGGCCGACCTGGCCGCTTGCGAACACTGTTCGCATCGGTAGTGAACATGGCAATTTTACAATCATTCTACACAAATGTTAGCTAGGAAATCTCCTGAATATAGTGGGTCCTAGGTCGGGGTTTATAGCTAGTTCGTAGCGATCGAAAAGGTAGTGGGCCTCACGCGAAAGCAAGAGTGCATTTGTACAGAGTTGATGGGAGAAAATCGACCCCTTTCCCGTTTAGAGACTTTTGTAAGAACTGGATCGGTAGGATCCGGATCAGTGGGAAGTGGCATTTTGTGTGGTGATGGAAAGAGAAGGTGGACGAGCTGAAAGTTTCTAAAACGTAGGCTGGACAGGCTTCTCCCCACCACTTTTTTAACCTTCAGTTTCCGTACCCATTTCATTAAATTCAACTGAGACGATTAGGCCCCATCGCATCATCCGATATTTGCGACGCAACATCAAACCCCAAGTCCATATTAGGCATCACTCTGCGCTCACTCCTCATTCTCTACTCGGCCCATGCCCTCAACTTAACTAACCAGCAAATCCTGGCTTCCTTGGGCACTCCTTGTACTTCGAGAATTGCTTCATTGATTTTAGCCGCCACTTGGCTTCGCAATGCCGGGTTCATCAGTTCTGCGAGGTGAGGAGCTAGATTTTCCATTGGGAAGCATAGAAGCGCCATAGTGCGCTCAAGATCTTGCAAGAACTTTGAATAATCAGGCGCTCGAGGAGCCTGATGAGTGGTAGCGAATTCCAACGCTTTGGAGATGTCATCATCAGGAGATTGAGTGCAGTTTCGACTTAATTCGATAAGCTGGAGTCTTAAGAGTGAAAAATGCAGAGGAAGGTTCGTCTCGAGAAGCTACGTCAACCTGAAATGTTAGTAAGCCGCGAAAATCATAAATGTGCCAATATCAGAATCGAAAATAATAATTCAAGGAGACATGCTCACGTTGAAGACTAAAGTTTTGACTATAATTTTCATCAACTGAAAGGCGCAGTGCGCTACCCTGAAAGGAATCATCGCAATTCACACATATAAAGCAAGAAACGAGAAATTTAATACTAAGATTAGGGGGAGAAATTCCACTTACTTCGGGATGAAATTCATTGATTCTTTCAATTGCAGTCTGGATATCCCGTGGAGCTATGTGTTTTCTGCCATGGGCTCTTCCCTTCTTTCTCTCAAGTCGGCATTGGGGTTGGATTGGTGTTCTCTACTGGTGGAATTGTAAAAATGTTGGGTGGTATGGGGAGAGTTCCGGTGGAAGCGAGTTAAGAGAGAAAAGAAGAGAAGTAAAGAAAAGAAGAGGAAGAAGAGAAGCGCGGGTGCTGGGATGGAACAAGGGATGGAGAAAGCGATCACGAGGTGTCACTCGTGACCACAGCAACAGATAATGTTGGAATATGTGGCTTCTCGGGATCTGGTGACTGGTGGTTGACTTCATCGTATACTTTTGGGATATGGAAGCCGAGTTGAGGACACGAGTACATTTAGTTGTGACTGCTGCTTTGTAGTATATTAGAACTCGGCTCTCCCAGCAAGTAGAAGGTTGAATGAAAGTTCAACATTTTTTGAATGAAGATACGCTATTCATTACAACAGATAATGTTGCAATATGCGCTTGATAATTGGACTAAGAAGTGGTAATAGCTAACGGTTAAGACTCTTGATTGCTTCAAACTACTTCATCGACTGAAAGGAAACATATAAGCCAGTTAGGTAATGAAGAGATTAAGTCCTGCTTGTACCTCCAGAATTCCGTAATAAAGAACAAAGGTATTCAAAGAAAGTATAGGGAGACAAAAGGGATAATAAAGAAGTCTAACCTATACTTGGGTTCAGACAATACACAGAGCTTAAAAAGATAAAAAAAGGTGTAATGATTTTTGGTTTTGGAACCTTATTAGCTCAATTCATTATATGATAGCAGAAATAAGTTGAGGTTAAGGGTGGAGGCCTAAACTGTTTATCACAGTATCTCACTCGCAACCCGCCCATGGAAATGGTATTATTGTTAGAAATGATGCGTGGCAGGCAGATTACTTAATGCGGTGGATGGAATCAATTGTTTGCAAGCTTCACGATAGGACAGGCAGTGCGGATGGAACTTTACGGCATGTGAGAACAAGAGAGAAATTAAAGGTCAAATGACGGTAGAGTCAAGAACCGTTTCATTGACTTGATTCGCTGTATAGAAGGAAGTTGTCAAGTTTAGAGAGAGAAGAAACAGAAGAGAGACAAAACAGAGTGCAAAGAAGACAAGCGGTCCACAACCAATGACTAAGCTTCGGTAAACACCCATGATACCGCAATAACTGGGAAAACTGGAAATCGCGCTAAAAACAGATGATCGAATGTGGCTTGAAACCGGGGGGTCCAAATTTAGTCGAATTTAAAAGTCACGGAACAACGGATATCTTATGTTCAGGTTCACAATGAAATATACTGCTATCTATAAGGCTGTTCTTGTGTATAAGATGTAGTTCAACAAATGTGCATATGTGCTTGGATGAAGTGCTTTTAGAGACTAAGTCAATCAAGATTCATGCCTTAAGGTGATGTTTTCAGGTAAATGTGTACAGGATACAGTGGTTTAATTATTCTCAATTAATAAATTCCACTCCATTATTATACTCATACTTCACGAAATCAGGTTCTCGGGCCAAAACTTCAGGTATCTGAGTAACAGGAGTTTTGCGGTCTACATCTTCTAGCGTTCGGCAGTAAAGTATCTCTAAGACTTACAAGATAACTAAGACAGATGAATTGAATCATAGACAGAGATTGTCTAGGAATGCTCAAGTAAAGTATGCCTATATATATATATATTTTTTTTTTGGAATCATGCAATTATTTTTTAAGGTACAAAATCATGCAGGCAGCGCGCACTATGGCATATAAAAAACCTCCAACTACCCCTGGGAAAAAGCCAACACCCAAAGTGCCTCTGATATGGAACCAACCACACATCTTGCACCTAACAAGAAACCCTGGACTAGCTAGGAAGATAGGCAAAAGGAATCAAATGAAAGAATAAGTAGGAAGAATCAGGAAAACCCATAGAACAATTATTCAAAGAAAGGAAATGTTAGGCATACCGGAAGGCTCAGCCTTCCATTAGTGAATAAAGACCTATAGTTACCCTACCTTAGTATTCTGGGTTCAAAAGGACAAGCCAACACCCTGCTCCCTGTAACGACCCTACAATAGATAGCTACAATAACTACCACCTTAGCCCAAATGGTATACCGAGTAGTAACCAGAGGTGGTATGGTCTCATATACTTAATACAAGTAGATGGTTAACATAGGACAAGGCCTAGGGGATAGTAGAATAGCCTTGGGCACTCTACTAGGCAGGGTAACCTTTCCGGAGAACGTTCACATAAAGTCAAGAGAATTATGGGAATGTTACACAGATCTCCAAGACGAGTTTTGTAGTCGACTGGATAACTTCCAGAGCGGTTAAAGGCCTAAGAGGACAAAGTTACCCTACCTTGGGAATTTGGCTATTATGCCCATGGATCTCAGTTACCCTACTTAAGTATCCAAGTTACCCTACCTTCACTGGCAAAGTCATCCTAGAACTTAGAGGTCGATTACCTCATATTCTATGGGCTGTTGAAGGTTCATAGGCGCAAACACATCTGCGTGGGAAGGCCATACCCTGAGTAAAGGTGGCCCGAACATGGTATTGAACTTGGGAGAGTTTAGCTAACACCCCCCTCTGGCCCCAGCGTTTGGACGGCGCGTCATAGGCAGACAGCTTCATAGTCGCTCATTTGCTAGTAAAAAGAAGTCATTGGAGCGGCGGCCGTAACACTGCATACGTCGTCGCTATCCATCTGACCGAATGTCATTCGCAGGATATATAAGCGGACTATGGGTAACAGCCAAAATAGGGTCACCCATATATGGTCTCTCCGGCATCTAGGAGTCTATCTTAGCCTACGGGTAGTAGGGTTGGCTTCCTGGTGGTACCTAGGTGGTTCAAGGAGTCCAGGGCGCTTTCTGGACAAATATCTCAGTAACCAGCCCGGACCATCTCCTCTTGATTTGTAGCATTACTATGGGTTATCAATGGACTCAAGAGGTATGAGTCTTATCACGGTAGAGTATGTCCCAAGAGGCTGGCTATGGGTAGTGCCCATTTAGCCAACCGTAAGCTACATCTCACTGGGGGAGCTTGCTTGTCAAATTATCATTGTGAATAGTTGTGTAGATTAAATGATGGACTACATAGCTTGTATAGATGCAACTAGCACTGGGCCAGTGAGCCCACCACCTAGGTATTGACTCTGCTTGTTGTCATAACAGTTAGCCACTGGCATGACTGCCATAGGAAGAGTTTTTCCACCTGCAGTTGTATTGGAGATGGATTCCAGAAGCTGATATCCTATTGACGGAGTTAACTGTACCTGAGTTGGTCCGATACTTCAGGCAGGATAATTCCTGATGGAGGGTAGACTTCGGACAAGCCCTGAGCATGACAGGGTGCTCGCACAAAGTCGGAGTAGTGGTGAATGTCAAAGGCTTAAATCTGATATCTAGTTAAGTTTAAGCGTGTAACGGGGGCACCCTGTAGAGAGGCGAACTCTAAGGTTGCGACCGCACCAAACACTCAAAGTAGAAGATAAAGATGAGGTAAATAATGCAGAAGAATCAACGGTAAAAATTAATATAGTTAAGCTCGAAGCTTCACTCAATTTAGTTCTCTTGAGGAAAAGTTGGTTGTCGAAGTAGAATGCCAAACGCTTAAACTTAAGTAGATATCAGATTTTAAGCCTTTGACATTCACCACTACTTCCGACCTTGTGCGAGCACCCTGTCTGCTTAGGGTCTGTCCGAGGTCTACCCTCCACCTGGATCTATCCTGCCGGAAGTGTTGGACCAACTCGGGTACACTTGACTCCGTCAATAGGATATGAGTTTCTGCAATGCATCTCCAATACAACTGCAGGTGGAAAAACTCTTCTTATCGAAGCCATACCAGTGGCTAGCTGTTATGACAACAACCGAAGTCAATACCTACGTGGTGGACTCACTGGCCCAGTGGCAGTTGCGTCTATACAAGCTATGCAGTCTATCATTTAATCTACGCGACTATCCGATGTGATAAATTGAGATGCAAGCTCCCCCGGTGAGATGTAGCCGATGGTTGGCTAAGTGGGCGCTACCCATAGCCAGCCTCTCGGGACATACTCTACCGTAATAAGACTCATACCTCTAGAGTCCAATAACAACCCACAGTAATACTACAAATCAAGGGGAGAAAGTCCGGGCTGGTTACTGAGGTCTTTGTCTCGAAAGCCCCCTGGCCTTCTGAGACTACCTGAGTGCCACTTCGAAGCATACCCTACAACCCGTAGGCTAGAATAGACTCCGAGATGCCCGAGAGACCATATATGGATGACCACCATTTTGGCGGTTACCCATACTCCCCTTATATATCCCGCGAACGACATTCAGTCGGACGGACGGCGATGACTTATACGGTGTTACGGCAGCTGCTCCAATGACCTCTTTTAACTATCAAACGAGCAACTACACAGCCGTCTGCCTATGACGCGCCGTCCCAATGCTGGGGCCTGAGGGGGGTGTTAGCAAAACCCACCCAAGTTCAATAGCATGTTCGGAGCACCCTTATCCAGGTGTGGGGCCTCCCCGCGCAGATGTGTGGGCGCCCAAGAACATCTAAGAGCCTATACAATGTGAGGCAATCGACCTCTAAGTTCTAGGATGACTTTGCCGGTGAAGGTAGTGTAACTTGGATACCTCAGTAGGGTAACTGGGATCCATGGGCATAATGACCAAATTCTCAAGGTAGGGTAACTTTGCCCTCTTATACCTTTAACCGCTCAGGAGGTCCTCTACTCGACCACAGAAGTTGTCTCGGAGGTCCATGTAACATTCCCATAATTCTCTTGACCTTATGCGAATGTTCTCCCGAAAGGTTATCATCCCTAGTAGAGTACCTCAAGGCTACTCAACAATTTCCTAGGCCTTATCCTAGGTTTACCAGCTGTTTGTCTAAAGTATACGAGACCATACCACCTCTTGTTACCACTTGGTATACCATTTGGGCTAAGGTGATAGTGATTGTAGCTACCTATCATAGGGTCGTTACAAAGTGTTTGGCATTCTACTTTGAAAACACCAACCTTTTCCCAAGAGAATTTATTAAGTGAAGTTTGGAGCTTAACTATATTAAGTTTTACCGTTTGATTCTTTTGAATTAATTTTATCTCATCTTTATCTTTTACTTTGAGTGTTTGGTACGGTCACAACCTTAGAGTTCACCTCTCTACAGGGTGCCCCCGTTACAGTATATAGTTAAGCGCACTCGCTTAACTCTCTTGTGACCCTGCCTGCCCGGCTAGACCTAGCGGCCTCCCTCCCGCTGAAGAAACAACCCACGCACAGGAACACCCCCCCTCCGTCCCTACCGAAGGAGACATGGACACAACCGAAGACGAGGGTGAAGCTGTTGCCGAGACCCCTAGACCCTCTGCCCCATCAACTGTAAGAAGACTTCTCCCTGCCTTCGAGGTGGTTACTCCTCGTCCGACCCGCCCCTCTGTTCCTCCCTTGGTTTTACGCCCTACTCCAGGGGCTGGTGGTCCATTCCCCCAAGTGGCCCCCAGCCCCTCCCCTGCTTCTTCCAATGATCCTGGCAGGGCCCGATAATGCAGTACAACAGCAGCCCTTCCATGTCCCCCCGGCCGGCCAGGGGTACACTTCCTTCCTTTTCCATCGTTCAACACAACAGCCTTGGGAGCTGGGATGTGTTTCTCTCCCTTATGAACAGCATTAGCCAGTTAGCCTCCCCTCCTATGATAGTAGCCCTCCAGGACCCCCCCGTCAGGAGAGGCCAACTCCCATTCTTCTCTACCTACAAGTGTTTTCACCTCGTCTTCCCCAAACCCAGGGTGGCCTTCTACATCCACCCCCACCTACTAAACTCGGTCTCGCTCCTACCCGGCGCATCCACACGCTCCGATTTATTTTCGATCGACATATTTGCTCCCCATGGTTTCTTTGAGCTTCAGTTCGCTAGGTTCAGGGTTATCAACGCCTACAATCTCCCTCTCAAGTGTGCCCCTTTTCGAACTATCACTCCCCCAGACTTATTCCAAGATAACGCTTTCCCAACCATGGTGGTTGGCGACCTCAACTTACATCATCCCGCTGCCGACCCGCTACGCACATTCGACTCTTGGGAATACAACCTGTCGCACCCCTACTACAGCCAGGCATCGGAACATGGCTACTCTCTCCTCAATCAACCAGGGTTATACACATGTTTCCCCTGTGCATACAACGCCAGGCCCTCGGTCCTGGATCTCGCCTTCGCTAACATCCCGCTTTTCCCTTCGTTCTCCCGTTGGGACACACCCCTCCCCTCGACTGGCTCTGACCATGTCCCGGTGCTCATCACGCTGGAGTTGCCCAGGTTTAGGCTCCCACCCCCTTCCCCCAACTGGTCTAAAACGGATTGGTCCAGTATCCTACCCGCCCTGCCCTCCTTGATACCTCCCCCTTCTCCAACTGTTTGCTCATCCTCCACCTTTGAGGAATGGTTCGACACCCATGCCAATAAGGTCAAGACCCTCATCTCCTCCAACACTCCTGTGTCACGCCCGTCCCCCAGATCCAAACCATGGTGGTCCCCTCTTCTCTCTCACCTAAGATCTGCCTTCCACTCGGCCTCTCGAACGTATAGGTCTTCCAGAGACCCCTATGACCAGTCTGCTCTGCGCTCGGCGAGACGCTCCTATTTTACTTCCATTAAGAAGGCCAAGTTCGCCCATTGGTCTAGCTACCTCTCGTCCCTCACCCCCTCCTCAGTCTGGGAGGCCAAGAAGCTCGCCTCTGGAAGGCAGACCCCAAGGTTCCCCTCCTTTCCTGACCAAGATACTCCCGAGGGCATCAACAAGGCCCTACTCTCACATTTTTTTCCCTCCGCCCCTCCTCTGACCAACGCTCCCCACACCCTCTCTCCCTACCCTGACTACTTCCCTCTCAGTCAGGATGAAGTTACGCTCGCCCTTTCAAAATCCTCCAACGCTTCAGCTCCCGGCCCAGACACGATCTCTTATGACGTGTGGAAACGGGTACACCAATCATGCCCTGCCCGCCTCACCAAACTCCTCTCTCCTCTGCTACATTATGGACATCACCCCGCCTCCCTAAAGAAAGCAAATGGCATTGTGTTGGACAAGCCTGGCAAGGCATCCTATGATACCCCTGCCTCCTTTAGGGTCATTGTCTTACTCGAAACTCTTTCCAAAATACTTGAGCGGGTAATCGCTTCTCGTCTCTCCCTCCTGGCCAGACATGTAGGCCTGCTACACCCTCACCAGACAGGGTCCCTTCCGGGCCTCTCCACTTTCGACGCCACCTCTACTCTCACCCATGAGGTTCGCCTCCTCCAGAGACTCGGTTCCAAGGTCTCATCTCTTTTCCTGGACATCAAGGGCGGTTTCGACAATGTCGACCCCGGCCAGCTCAGGTCAGCACTACGGGCCAAAGGGGCCCACAAATACCTCACAGCATGGGTGGGCAGTTTCCTTACCAACCGCATGTGTAGAATACTCTTCCAAGGCTCTCCAAGAATATTTTCGCCGGTCGCCGTGGGTACCCCTCAGGGCTCCCCCATCTCCCCCCTCCTCTTTGTTATTTATGTTTCTCCGCTCCACCCAGTGATACCTAAGGGTATTGTAATCTCCTACGTGGATGATTTCGTGGTCACCGTCTCCTCCTCCTCCCACAGGCAAAATGTTCAACTCCTTCAAGGCCAGTACCGCTCCCTCTGCAGTATCGCGGCACCCAGGGGCCTCACCTTCTCCGTCCCCAAGACTGAGCTCATACACTGGCGCACCCCTCAGGAACGCGTACCTCCCTCAACGGCGGGTGTCCGATTGGACGACCTGTACTTCCCCCCCAAGGACACGGTGAGGTGGCTGGGTTATTGGTTCACGCCCCCTCTCTCTTCGAGTGCCCCCTTCAGCAAGAGGCTGTCCCTCGCCCAGGGCGCCTTCGACACGATCAAAAGACTCTCTCCTCCAGGGAAAGGCCTTTCACCGTATCTCTGCCACAGGCTGGCCTCTTCCCTCCTCGCCCCTGTCCTCCTGTATGGCGCGGATCTGTACTCACCCCTCGTGGGAATGCAGGACAAGTTAGACGTATTCTGGCACCGGGTCCAAAGATGGGTCACCAATTGTTTTTCCTCAACCCCAGTCCCTATCTTGGCCATTGAGTCCTGCCTCCCCCCTCTCATCCTTCTTATAGAACACCGACAACGCATGGCCGCCCTGAGGATGGTCTGCTCTCCACCCGAAATCAACCCTGCGTCGGCTAGGCTACACAAGTCAGTCCCGAACCAGTCTCCCTTCCGCTCACCACTCTGCCATCGCTCTCTGCTGTTCAGGTTGAACCCCGCACACCGCCCCCTCATGTGGAGGACACCTCAAGTAACGATCCGCAAGCATCTCCCAATCGATGAGATTGCCCATAGGACGCTTCCCCTGCTTGGAAACAGGCTTTTCTTTCCTTCGCACAATCGCCAACTGGTCCCTACCCTATCTGTCCCTCTGGTGGACCCTCCCTCTGACTCGTACACAGCGCTCAAAAGAGAGTCCCGGACGATCCTCCTTCTACAGTGGCGCTCGCTCGCTCCTCCACCCCCAGGCTATCCTTACCCGCCTTCGCTCACACCGCACTCCTTTATGGGCCTCCCCAAGTTCATGGCCGGTCGCTTCCACCAAATGCGGTCCGGTAAGAGCTACCTCGCAGCCCATCCCTTCTGGTTTAATCGAGACACTCCCTCCCTCTGCCCCAGGTGCCGCGCCTCGGCTGAAACCTTTGAGCACGCCATCCTCCACTGCGAAGCCCGTCGCCGCCTGAAAGAGAGTCTCCTCCCGGCCCTCACCTCGCTTGACGCTGCCTCGCCCCTATGGTCCTCCGATCGGGATATCGCCATCCAGTCTAGATTTATCGCACTCACGGCCACCGGTTTCCCACCCGACATGTTCCCCCCAAGCCCAGCTTCCAGCACTGCCCACAGCCCTGCTCCCTCCCCTCCCTTCTCCCCCTTACCCCGTTTCAGGTTTTCTCCCGAGGAGGATGATTGATTTGTTCGGGTATTTCTGCACTTGTTGTTTCTTAACGGAGATCGTAAGGTCTGGTGGTTTTGGATATTTCTTTACTAGTTTATGATGTTTTCCCTTGGTTGGTTGTTGTGTCACGGTTTAGCTATGCTTTGGAGAACTGGGTGGATAGGGTTTTCTTTTGTTTGTTGTTTTATTATAGGTTTTGTTTACGCCATAGCTTACCGCTGCATGCGAGTTCTTTGTACCTTTAAACAAACGAATACATGACTTAAACAAAAAAAAACAAAGCTTAACTCTCTTCTGAGAATTGTTGAAATCCATTATCTTGACCTTTGTTTGATTACGAGTCGCTTGTCTGGTACAAGAAGCATCAGGTGGAAACAACAATGTCTTCCAATATGGATGTAGTCGAGTATGACTATTACCTTTCCCACTACAATGCTATTGCAGACCTGCGAGGAATAGGATAGAATTCCATCGAGGAGCAGATGGCCAACCTAGAGCCCACCGACATCCCTGAAGAAGTACAGGAGTTAGAAATTCTCAAACCTGTTAGCTTCTGTAACCTACTCCTAACAATCTCGAGAATCCCAAAGGGAACTCTCGAGATACTAATAGGATAGGTGGGAAAGTCTCGGTGGAATATCTCCCAAGATATAAGAAAGATGAGGGACTAATAGAGTGACTATTCAACTCGTAGTATATTAAAGAAAAGCGTCCCTGTGAGGCTTGAGAGACTGAATCCTTAGGGGATAGCAGGCTCTTTAAATACAAATAAAACATAGCCTAATATCCTGTGCCTAACACAAATACTTACTATGCTGAGATAGTATCGAAGCTGACAACTAAGTCCTGGAACATAGGTATAGAGGCGACAGGATATAACTTAACAAACCAAGTAATGGAATCAAACAATAAGGGATCGCTACAAATGTACTAATCTAGTAGTAGTAGTAGTAGGAAAGCATAAGGTTGCCTAAAAGGGTACAAGGATAGCAAAGGGTGCTATAAGCGAACCTAAGGATTAATAACCCAATAGGAAACTATTACAAATAAGGAAAGTACAAGGTAAGGAGAGCAGCACTGCTATTGTAGAACCTAAATAGGAAACATCCAACATCAGGTAGGTACAGTAGCGAGAACAATAGGCAGATTCCGTTCCAGCTTCCTTAAAAGCTTCACCCATGACGCTTCAGTGGGACAGAGAATCCCTCAATAAAGACGAACTCCCATGACCTTTGCCAGCTTCACTAGGGAACAGTTTGAACACTACATAGTAAGAGAAGTAACCAAGAGGTTTCAAGAAGCTAAGGCTTCTATGGAAGATTTGATTACTACTATTCAGCTCGAATGGCAAAACGAGATGATAGCCAATGCCAACCGCTGGATGAAAGTTTAGCAGGTAGAGTATTGTAAATTAGCCCTTTCAGATTGGATGCTCAGGGCACGCCTGACAGCTTTGGAGTTGGCTGTTCTTTTTTTTTTAAATCATATGTTCATTGTTTCTACGGTACAAGAAATGACATGAATCTTTAACGATATGGCCAAAACAAAACCGAAAATCAAACAAACAATCAACAAAAGAAACAAACATAATCGGTTCCCCCAACGCGACCGATAATTGTCGCAAAGCAGCCGTAGCTAAAATCAAGGAAAGTATAGACCGTCTTGACTAGTCTCAAGGACCAGGGGCGGGTAGGGCGGTAAACTAAAGGAGGAGGTTCATAGGGGGGTCGTGGAGGGAGGGTGCAAGCGGGGGCATCCCAGGAGGGAAACCAGTGGGGGTGGTGCGGATGAACTCAGCCAAGGCAATGAGCAGCTGCTGGTCGGACCAGATCGGGGCCTCGGGGGCCAGGTCTGAGATCCCTTGGAGGAGGCGGGATCTCTCACGGGCGGAGGAGGGGCAGGAGAGGATGGCATGTTCGAAGGTCTGTGGGGCTTCAGAGCATAATGGGCAGGACTGTCGGCATCAGGGTTGCCCCATGAGGGGTGAGCCGAAAGATAGCTTTTCCCAGAGCGCATCTGGTGTAATCTTCCAGCAACAAATTTACCCAAACCCATGAAGGGAAGGGGGCACGTTGAGGGCGGATAGGGGTAGTATGGTGGGGCTGGGGTGGAAGACCAGTCAGAGAGGAGGAGTTGCTTGGCCCTCAGCTTGAGGGGGGATAAGATGGGACAACCCCCGGGATAGGGGGCAGGTAGTCTGTTAAGTGGAGGGAGATGGGCAGGAGCGTAGAAACGCCATGTAGGAGGGGGGCGGCCGTGTTGGCCAAAGCTGTGATGGCGTTGTGTCGGTATCTTGGGTTCTTGGTCTTGTCCGGAGCAGAACGCCAGTCGAGGTTGAAGAAGAGATAGGGTTGGGAAGTAATTTTCCCTCGTGCTATCAAGGTTGCACGGTGTGGCGAGAAGGTGGGGACGGACTTAGGGAGGCGTACCGTGGCAGGGTTTACCTCCGGAGGGGAGCAGATGAGTCTTAGGCCGGCAAGGCGGCGATGGTGGCGTACAAGAACAGGCAGTGGGGGAAGACAGGCTTCTCTGTGCAGACATGTTATGTTCGTGGATGAGAAACAGTTGGTGATCCACCTACAGACCCGGTGCCAGAAAACGGACATCGGGCCCATGATAGACAGGGGAGGGTTCCAGACAGCGGCCCCATATAAGAGAATTGGAGCCAGGAGCGAGCGCGCCAAGGCAAGACAAAGGTAGGGTGGAAGGCCCATCCCAGGGGGAGAGAGGCGGCGAATCGTGGCTAGGGCGGCATTTGCAAGGGTGTACCTCCTGGAGAAGTGGGACCTTGGATCAAAGGCGGGGGTGAAGATGAAGCCCAGCCACTTCAGGCGGGATTGCGGATAGAAGAGCTGATCCTCCAGCTGCACCGGGAGGGAGCATGGCGGTTCATTGCTCCTGGCGGTCCTCCAGTGGATCAGTTCAGTTTTCGGAATAGAGAAGGAGATGTTGATTGGGGAGGCTTTCCTCTTGAGCGCGGAGAAGAACTTCTGAAGGAGGCGAACATTGGTCCTGTAGGAGGGCGAGGCTACTGTGACGGCAAAATCGTCGACGTAGTAGATAATAAGTGACCTGGGGATTTCCAGGTGTAGGGAGGAGACGTAAATGACAAACAGGAGGGGGGAGATGCGAGAACCCTGAGGGACCCCGACCGACAAGGGAGCGAAGTGGCGGGGGGACCCTTGGAAGGTCAGGTGGCAGGTGCGGTCCCTGAGGAAAGAACCGACCCACTGGACCAGGTATGGACTGACCCCTTTTCTGCGGAGGAGAGAGAGGAGCGAGGGGGATTCCACGTTGTCGAAGCCTCCCTTCACATCAAGGAAGAGGGTGGAGACTTTGTACCGGAGGCGGTGGAAGGACTCAACGTTATGTTGTAGGACAAGGGCAGCATCGGCAGTGGACCTCCCAGGGAGCAATCCGCACTGAAGGGGATGGATGAGGGAGCATATTGCTGCTTGGGGCGAAAGGCGGGAAGCTGTCACCCTCTCAAGAATCTTAGAGAGTGTTCGAAGGAGGACGATAACCCTAAAGGAGGATGGCGAGTCATATGACGGTTTCCCTGGCTTGTCTAGGACAATACCAAGAGCTTTCTTGAGGGAGGGAGGGTGAAAACCATGGGCTAGAAGGGGGTCAAGGAGGGAGGGAAGAAGGGAGGACTTGATGCGGTGTATAGACTTCCACACAGAGTACGGGATATGGTCGGGGCCAGGGGCGGAGGTGTTTGAGGATTTGGAGAGAGCCCTGGATATCTCTTCGGAGGTGAGGGGGGTATAGTCCTCATAGCATGTGAGGCGGAGGAGAGGTGGAGGTGGGGTTTTGGAGGGAAGAAAGTAATCAAGAAGTGTTTCCGCCACTTCGGCCGGGTCGGAGGCCCCAGGTAGGTTTAGGAACCTCTGAGGTGGGCGATCAAATGCGAATCTCTTGGCTGTCCAGATGGAGCGTGGGGTGGCCGAGGACATGAAGTCCGACCAATGTGTTTTCTTGGCTGAGGCGATGGCCTTAAAGTATGTTCTTCTCGAGCTCTTCACATTGATCCAGTTGAGGGGGGAGGGGTCGAGGTGGGATATCCTGGCGCACTTGTGGTATTCCCTTCTCAGAAACGATAGACGAGGGGACCACCATGGCTTTGAGCGAGAGCACGGGACTTCGCTCGGGGCATGGGAGGTTATGAGGGAGGTGAGGCGGGTAGAGGAGATGTCGAACCATCTGCTCAGGGAGTTGGGCGTGGGCCTTTCTGGGCAGGGTAATATGGTGAAGGTACCCAGTGCTTTCCCTACCGCATCCAGGTCAAGGAGAGCCCAGTGTGGAGTAGAGGGGGGTAGCATAACCGTGGGTGGTTTAGCGTTATCACACATGGAACGTGGTCCGAACCAGTGGTGGGGAGGGGGGTGTCCCACGAGGAGACGAGGGGGGAGAGGGCGGTATTCGCGAAGGCCAGGTCTAAGACAGAGGGTCTCGTAATGGTGTCAAAAGGGAAATGAGTATAAACCCCGGGGGTATTGAGAAGATGGTACGGGACGTCAAAAGTGGCATCGAAGTAGCGTGTAGATGGTAAATTCCCTTTCGGATAGGGAGCGACAGGGATCTGCTAGCGGATGGTGGAGGTTAAAATCACCTAACACCAGGTGAGGGTAAGAAAGAAAAGAAAAAATCTGTTCAGGGGGTATAGAGCGATAGGGAGGATGATTAGTGTGAAGAAGGTACACTGATGTGACCCTGAGGGAGCGGTGGGGGGATCCAAAAAGACCCTCTGGAGAAAAAACATCAACCGATAGCATCTCTGAGGAGTCATGCAACACGGTTGAGCAGGACAAGTGCTGAGTTAACATGCGAGAAACATAAATGGCTACCCGTGGGCGGCGAGGAGGGGGGGGGGCGAAAGACAAGAATCCCGGGAAAGTTGGGAGAACCGATCGTCTGGAGGGGGGGTCTTGAATAGCAACAAGCAAAGGAGGGTGAGGCAGCATGGTAAAGCTGTGAAACAGTGAAAGAAAAACATCCCAGCTCCCAAGGCAGTTAGGTTGAACGATTGGGAAGGACGGGAAGACAGCACTGCTGTCAGAGTAACGAGTGAAAAAATTCTCCATTATTGGGCAGAGCCCACAGAGGAGTCGGAGTCTAGAGATTTATCACCGCTCTCTCTTGGAGCGAGATCGGTGACGGTGATAGTGCGGTGGGATCTCTGCCGAGGTGGAGGAGCATCGCGGGGGAGTACAGGGGCACTCGGGGTTCGGGGAGCGGCACCTGGTGCTGGACGAGAGACCGTCGAAGGGCTAGCCTGCTCTTCAGCGAGATCCATGCTGTCCTGCGGCTGTCGAGATCGCACTTGTGAGGTGTCTGGAGCGGTTTTCGGGCGGGAGGGGCAATCCCTGCTGCGCGCAGAGTGCTCCTCTTGGCAGTTAGGACAGCATGCCACCGAGGATGGACAGCAGGCGAGGACAGGTCGGAGATTGCCACCCTTAGGACAGGAAGGGTTAGGGCAGCGATGCTCTCCTTTGGTGTGGGAGAGTGAGCAGAAGGGACAAACTGGCAGTTCGCTGGGACAGCGAGCGGGGAGGTGGCCGAACTTCCAGCATTTCTTGTACTGGGAGTTTTTGGAGGAGGAAAACATCTGTTCAACTCTCCGGTTTCGGGAGAAGAGGTTGATGGAGGGGAGAATGGCATGAGCGTGGGGCGGGGCCACTGTAAAGACCACGGAGGTGGCGGTCTTCTGTTCACGAGACTCCATGTCTGGGTTAAGGTAACACGCTGAGACAATGGAGACTCCCCTGACATTGCGGATGGACTCATGAAGAGAGGGGAAGAGTTGGGCATTGTCTGAGGGGAGGAAAGCAAGAGGGATAGAGTGAATCAGAAGCTGCGATTCATTCGGGGCGGGTTTGAAAATATCCCAAGGGGAGTTGCCTATCGGGAACGCTTTGTTCAATCTAGAGGTAAGGGGAGCGAAATAGGAGGTATAAGCGGAAGCCGGAGTGTGAAGGTCGGTACGGAGCTGCGAAACTGAGCCTTTGTCTTGACCGTGCAAGTACAGGAGAGAGGAAGGGAGCAGTTAGCTTCTCTAAGAACAGAAGCAGCGATGTCGGGAAAATGGGCCTCTATTTTGAGCGCTTCTGGGTGGGGTTCGAAGGTGGTTCTCGAGGCGAAAAATCTGCGGACAGCTTGGGGGAGAGGAGGGGGAGATTTCGTAAAAACCTCTCCCGACGCAACCGCTAGTGAGGAAGCCGAGACAGGACCTTTCGCCTGACAACCCTTCTTTCCTTTAGCTGTGGGCGCGGCAGCTTGGGCATAGGTAGGGGTGGTTTTGGAGGCCATGGTAGTGGGGTGACGCCAATCGGGGTCAAGGTGGCCGGGGGTCCAAGAGGGACCGGGGGGGTATTTCCCTTTGCCGAATTCCGCCGCCTTGGAGTTGGCTGTTCTCTTTTTTTTTCTTTTTTCTTTTTTTCTTTTTTTTTCTTTTTTTTTTTTTTTAATCTCGCTTATTCATTGTTTCTATCGGGGCAAACGCACAACTGTGCTCATCCCACGGTGTTAGGTACAAGGGTCCTCGGCTGGAACGTAAGCCATGCGGACCAAAACCTCCCACTACAGTCCTTCCCGCTATCCCCAAGCTAAAACCCTCTGACCCTGCCCGACAAAGAAAAACTCCTCCGCCCGGTACTATGGGTAGAAACTACAAGGAGATGAGACCACGGGCCTGAAAGCCACGAACCAATTACCCCCGCGAAAGCCTAGCCTAAAAGAAAAACATCCCCAACCGACAGTAGACACAACCAACAAAGAAAAGCAAACCCACTCCCCCAAATCAAACCACCTATAAGCTAAACCGTAGTAAAACCCCACCGGGCCCAGCTCCCGAAGGAATAGGGACTCCTACATGTTGGGTCACGGGGACACACAAAGGGGAGGTAACTCCCGGGGGCATATAGCCCCGCCAGCCGAGGCTCAGGAAGAGTGATCGAGTTCGAGAGGATGCCGCCTAAAGAAGGAAGGCTCGTGGCAGTCGGAAAAAGATCCGGTCGGCTATTTCGGGAAACGCAGCCGGAAGAAAAAGGATAACATAACTCCCCTAGTCCAAGGACATCAGAAGGGAGACAGAGGCTGGGGGTGGGCGTACAGCCACGAGCAGTAGGGTGCCAGCCAATCCACCCGTCGGGGAGGGGGGAAGCGGAGGGCTAACCGACACGAGAAGTACGAGGAGGGCCGACGGAAGCGGGGTCACGACGTTTCGTAAAAACCGACCGTACCAGCAGAGCGCAAAGGAGACAGTGCAATACCAGAGAGCAGTGCCACCGGTGGCAACTACTTTATCGATCGACCGAGACTAAAGACCGACCGTTGACGGGTGAGGGGTTGCCGACCGTGGGGGGCTGCCTAAGCGAGCCCGGAGAAGAGGGGGTGAAGGCGAACTCAACCAACCCCTAGGAACAAGCTTGCCAGGCCTGACCATCAGAAGGGAAAGGAAGAGGGAGGGGAGATGGCTTCACTCAGACAGAGGCAATGTGGCGTGTCTGAGGAGAGGTGGGTGGATGGAAGTGACGATGATATCTCGTGGTGTTGAGATTTCAATCGCCGGAGGTGTAGCGGAGACGGAGGATGTTGGAGTTGGCTGTTCAGGGAGGGTGCTATATAGACTCTGACAACGAGGTCAACATGCGCACAGCACCTCCGCTGCCACTCGCAATGGAGCCTCCTCCACACTACGGAGCTGAGATGGCAGCCGTAATGTTGTATAAGGAACTAGGGCCGATTTAGACTCAAGTCGCTCAGATGGCCTTGGAATCGTGAGAGTGAGTCAGACAATTGGAACAACAATTGCAAGTATTGGTCGTTCCTCAACCTTCCCCGTTGACGGTGGCATTCGAAGAAGCCATGAGATCTAGAGGTGTTAGCCCTATGGCCAACCTCTGGAATCTTTGAGTTGCAGCCCAACGGAGTGGTGTTTCCAAGTCTAGAAGCCAAGCTTCGAAATAAAGCTCGAGACAAAACTAGCCACAGTCACCTCCTCGAGCTCTATTGAACATACCTACCCCTCCTGTGGTTGAACCTGTCACACCAGCACCGGCGATACAGGTAGAACAAGATCGGCCCTCTGCAGTTGCTGCCTCAAGGCCAATACCCGCCCCACCTCACAATCTGGCAGCCTCTCCTTTGGCACAGCCACCACCGGCTCTAGCAAAGCTTTCTGGTAGAGCTCGATGATCAGGTTTTTCAGATGAACTAGGAAAATTTGCTTCAAAACATTGTAGCGAAGGTTGTCGCATGGTTGTAGGAGAGGGTAGCAAGTTTTACTTTTTGCATCGGCTACCGTGTGTTAAAAGGATGGACTAAGCCATTGTAATAGCCCAGGAAGAAAAGCAAACCATCACTCAGAAGAGCCGTTGTACCTATTGTGAGTCGACCAGACATAAGGTAGCCGACTGTAACGACCCTACGATAGGTAGCTACAATAACTACAACCTTAGCCCAAATGGTATACCAAGTGGTAACCAGAGGGGGTATGGTCTCGTATACCTCGTATACCAGTGGCTGGTTAACCTAGGACAAAGTATAGGGAATGGTTGAGTAGCCTTGGGCACTCTATTAGGCAGGGTAACATTTCAGGAAAACATTAGCATAAGATCGCAAGAATTATGGGAATGTTACACAAACCTCTGAGACGACCTTTGTGGTCGAAGGGAGGACTTCCAGAGAAGTTCATGGCACAAGAGGCCAAAGTTACCCTCCCTTGGGAATTTGGTCATTATGCCCATGGAACCCGGTTACCCTACTGAGAGAGTCCAAGTTACCCTACCTTCACAGGCAAAGTCATACTAGAACTGAGAGGTCGATTGCCTCACATTCTATACGCTCTTAGATGTTGATAGTCGCACACGCATCGGCGTGAGGAGGCCCCACACCGGACTAAAGGTGGCCCGAACATGCTATTGTCCATGAAGAGGCTTTGCTAACACCTCCCTCTGGCCCCAGTGTTGGGACGGCGCGTCATAGGCAAATAGCTGCATAGTTGCTCGGTTGCTATTGCACCTTAGCAAAAGTAACCGGAGATTTGCGCGCGGCAACGCTCGATCGCGCAATATTGCAACCCCTCCCCCACACTACCATACCCCACCATACCTCCACTACAACACAAAATTCTTTATAATGCATCCTCGCAGAAGTCCTAGGCATAAGCCTATTTCTACCAAACATCTTGCCCCATATCAAAGAGGTCAAGTCATTTCACAGCAAGAAAGTGGTGTTACCTTGAGCCAAATTTCAGAAAATCTCAAAATCTCTCTATCAACTGTTTTTTATATTGTTCACAAATCCCAACCTGATGGACATGAAAAAAAGGGTTCAGGTAGACCAAGAGGGTCCACTAAAGAGCAGGATGATGCCATGTTGAAGGTAGCTCTTCATGAGAGAACAATATCTTATGAAGAAATTGCTGAGAAGGTAGCACCTCAAGTAACTGGGCATAC
>Ga0307509_10002489_pt1 | contig 29727 bp, 29 predicted proteins | sample 10_EM_MG_FD_202245 | JGI IMG/M metagenome (GOLD analysis project Ga0307509, IMG submission 202245) | Populus trichocarpa ectomycorrhiza microbial communities from riparian zone in the Pacific Northwest, United States - 10_EM | ecosystem: Host-associated > Plants > Roots > Unclassified | place...
ACTCACAATCGTGAGTCATAGAAACATCAACCAATCATAACATAACGATGACACGCAAGTGCGAGTCATGTGAGAACTATGAGTCAACTGACTACATAGCGTGAAACATAAACATACCTTATGACTAGTAACTACTAGCCATGTGAAATCTGCCTTGCTTAGTCACGATTCGTGACAGCTTAACTCGGGGTACAGCATCGGCGAAGACGGTAAGTTGTATTGTTGCTTGTCGTTTATCCCATCCGGACTGACTACTTTGAACCCATATGGTACGGTCTCCAATTTGGTTATAGGTACGTCCTTCCAAATATTCGTATGGTAAAGGTGTTTGGTCCATGTTGCTGATATTCGATAGCTGATAGCGGCCCACAACTCCAGGTATATCTCCTACTCCTCGACCCTTATCCAAGTGAAGTTGTGAGTTTCGTCTCTTAAATCGCATCCAGCTTAGAATAACCTCCCCAAAGTCTGAAGGTAGCTGACTAGACTTTTTAGTAACAAATCGAAGTGAGATTCGATGCCACCTCAAAAAACCCCGAAACCAGCCATTGGAAAAGCAAAATGGAGTAGTAGTAGGTGATTCTACTGGATAGTGTTCTTTGTATAGCTCTTTACTAACTCTTCGAAACCACCCTCTGCGAACAATCCTACCCTTTGCCCGATGGATACGAAACTTATCATATAAGTTATGTTCTAATAGCTCCCACTTTCTCTTTCCCCCCCCCCCCTGGCTGCCTACACTGCTGCTTACTCAACTCTTTATACTTTCCTTCAGCCTCTTCCTTCCTCCAGCGGGAAATATTTCCAGGTGGAATTTTAAACCACTCAGCGACTTTGATACGGGATGGCTTGCGGAGTTGGGTAGGCCCGGTATGTATTGAGGGTGTTTCCCAATAGGATAAGATGCGAAGCTTATAACTAATAGTATAGGATCAATAGGGGTTTTCAACTGGTTTTGGTGGTGCTCGCAGGGCTTCTGACAGTCCTTTCCTTTTGGGCCCTGGTTTTTTCTTAACTCCAGCATAAAATCGGTTCACAGGTAGTGGCTCAAGAATTGGCTGCACTTGGATCCTTCCACTTGGGTGACGAGGCATTTCGAATAATTGTTCTAAGGCAAAGCGTATGGAAAATGGAATTTATCTCTTTGGTAAGGTAAATTGAATCTTAAACTAGTATCTCTATCTACAGGTCTTTTCTTATAGCTCTAATGTGTGTCAGAAGTAGGCTTGACGTTGGAATTCTGGTGTCCGAGCACCTGTCTCAGAGTACGAAGAAACGACGATCATTTCGACTCACTGATTTCCGCACGCCAAACCTTATTTGAACCTCTTAGCGCGTGGTTCAATTATTCCAGTAAATACGGTAGTTAAGAATTTGAGGTAGAGCCTACCCAGGAACAATTTAAACATCCCTTTATCTCCTAGTTGAGCCTAATGGCTGTCCTCACAGGAAGTTCTATTAACTGCCTTGGTGCTCCCGGTCCGTAATGAACAAACACGGATGTTCCACTAGAGTGCCCTATGGGCTAGCCATCCTAAAAAAAAAAAGCCGGATTGGTGGGTGGCCGTCTTTTTTTGTGGCAGAATTTAGGATTCTTCTTGTTTAGTTGTGATCCCTTGCCTAGTATCTCCGAGGGGGTTGGGCTAAGGAAACCCTAAATCATTGATTATCACCCGCCCCTAAACTCACAAATCTGCGGTATAATAATTAGATTAAGATAGCTGCACGTAGCTGGTGCTACCCTCAACTGCCATTTTGCAACTAGAGAGTTTTGGCAAGGCTATGCTGACTACCGGCAATTCTTGCCTGGGCTCCCAAACTCACCTATTTTGTGGGCAATGGAATGCTAGATCCCTTATCCCAGCCCCAGAGGTTGTTGGATCAATCATTGGGGCGCGTAAAACCACAGTGCTATAGTGGGTACAGCTGGTTTGATCACTGCTCCGAAGTGTCGTCCCGGTCGGCTAGAATGGAAGCACCCCCTTGCATAGGTATCAGCAAACGAACAAATTCCCCATGTACGTTCCTTAGGGGACTGCTAGAGCCCCCTTACCCCTGGGCTCTCTGACTTAAGAAGAAGAGGTGATTTAATCCCCGGTAACAGAATGGCTGATGGTAACATATAATCGCCTTCACAAGTAGACTTTTTCCAGCCAACAACTCACGACAGTCACTCCTTTGCTAAAATCCCCACAGCCCCTGATTGCCAAAGCCGTAGGTCCTGCTATCCCAACGATATCTTCGGATATACTAACCGGTACAGACAAGAATGTTCCCCGCAACCTCATTCATTATCTTCCTCGGAGCGTTATTCACTATCTCGGCATCCGCCCGACGCATCCCACACGGGCAAGAAATAACGCCCGTGCCACCATTCCACTCAGCAACATACCCGTATTCCACAAACGACTGCGACGAAGCCTGCCGCCGTGCGTCCTGTGCTGCCGTCTCTCAGTTTTTGGAGTCGGTCACTTGCACTTCTCACAGGCCTTGCCTGTCGTTAAATATACAGCTTCACGTTCAGGAGAAGTGCATTAATTGGCGTCCGGAGACTACCTATTCCCGCACGAACATTTCGAAAGATTCCTCGGGCATCTCACTGCCGCCACCGTCGCGTGATGGTGGAGAGGAGGAGGAGATGGAGGCTCCGTCACCGCTAGCGCGACCTCCAAAAAAGTGGCTTCTCCCCGCGACCGGTCGTCCTGTCGTGGATTCGGTGGTTTTGGATGAGTATGAACAGGAGGGATTGAGGATGACGGCTCGCAAAACACTCTGTTTCATGGGGGTTCTGGCAACATGTTTCTTTGGCTGGTGCGGGAGGGTTTTGAGAAGAAGGGAGAGGAGGTATCGCTTGGGGTCGGATAATCGGCGACAGGCGTGGGCTAATTTCATCCCCGAGAAGTGCGAATTGTAGGGCTGGGGTGGGGGTGTTTGGTATTCCAATGGATCATTTTTGTTGTATCATGCATTTGCATTAACTTGCTAGTGTCGTCTACCCGAAATTTGTTGGCAATTCTTTTGGAGCTGCCTCTTACGATTTTTGATGAAGTTGTGCCCATTTCGTGAGATGCCAGATCGGGCTCGGCGTGTGTTGTTCCGAAGAGAGGGGTGCTGGCTTACCGTACTCGGGTAGATCTCACCCCTACCATTGCGCTGCCTATCGATTTCGATGCCACCAAACTCATTCTCTGTCTGACAGGTGATGCGAGCGATCTGGTCGCGCTTGCTCAGGCTGAAGGAAAAAAATTAAAAAAAAATAACCAGAATACGGTAAGGGTGTATTGTCGAAATTTGAGCTCGATATCTCGGGTTCCACATTGCCCCTCGCATTAACAGTAGCCGTTTTGGGGATATGGTATCTAGGTACTTGAATTATGCCCCGGACTTGAAATCCACCAAAAACCAAGCCAATCATAATTTTCGATAGTTCCCATCCACAACCACATATTTAGGAATGGATGGCTAGATAGAAGCGCTCGCAAGACCCTCCTCCCTAGTTTTGTATTTTCTATTATTCTCCTGGCCCCACTAGAGCAGCATCCATGAATAGTAAAATTTCGCATGACCGATGTGTTGCGGTTTTCGAGGTTTGGGTATTTTCTCCAAGCTCCACTATCGTGAATGCACTATGTGAGCAAAGGGAGCATCTACGGTATATAGGGTGTTGTTTTAGGTGTAGGATACCACATAGCTTATCTAGATGGAGTATTCACAAGGTGGTTACGGTACCAGGGATGTTGGTGGTCACCTTTTGGGAAAATATGCCTGTTAACGGTATTAAAACACTCCGAGGTGAAGAAGGGTAATACGGATACTAAGGTTGCTGTGTAATTACAGGGGTCTGCCTGGATGGATAGTGGGTAGGTCTAATAAGTTAGTTGTGAACTTTGAGTGTAGTGCCCTCGCGGGCTGTGGATACAAGTATCCACAAATAATTCCTGCTCTAACGCGGTTTCTATGTCCCGATTGAGGATCGCATTAATACTAGTTCGAACGCCTTGTGATTTCCGGGTCTTCCCAGCTAAGTGGTAAACAAATGCTTGGCTGCAAATTGCAATATCCTAGGACAATAAACTTGGGAAGGGAGCTTAATGGAATTGGGCAAATCCTTGCATTACGTAAACTTCTATGTTCTTTGATTTTAATTCGGCTCGCTGAGAGAGTTGTGTTCGTAGAAGCGATAAATAACTAGTATATTCCTGGCTGGGAGTGGGTTAATATAAGCTTTCACTAGATAAACCTTAACTTCTCAGTTCCAGGATCCTCGGTTGATCTACTGTTGTTGTTTTCTGATTGGCGGACCATGTGGACTATCCTACTAAACCCTTTGTCTACTCTCTTCCTAGCCCAGGATCCATGAATATGAAACTGTGCTACATGCGCATTACAGTAAAAACTGTAGGAGAACATCATTACTCATAGAAGGCCCCTTCCCCCGATTAGGATGGTTATTGTTCAGCTACCTGCCTACCCAACCAGTGATAGTTAAACGATTGGATAAAGAGACCGGAGTTATATCAATATGTGCACATTTTGATATGAAATTAAAATAGCGGCAGGGGTTTAGGCAATGTGATGCCTTAAGTGCATTTTGAGCCAGTTTTCAGCTATGATAAAACGCTCACTAGTGCAACCCCGTAGTGCTCGACCGGCTAGTGAGTGGTGCTCCAAAGTGCCTCAAAGTGGTGGTATGAAGCCAGAGGGAGGCCCCTAGAGCCAGGATTTGCTCCCCAGACGAGACCTTCCATATACCCACAGCGCAAGCCAAATCCCCGCAAATGCTGTATTGCTCTAAGAACATCTACCTTCGGCTACCTTGTAGCTTCGCTCTGGGGGGCTTTTGCCTTGTTCACACAGATCTTGCTGCAATCGAGATTGATCCCTCATTTGCCATGCTCTGATACCCTATAGTAGACGATGGGGTCACAAACTCCCGGCTATAATTCCATAGAATTCCCGATCGAGTTATCTCAAACAAAAAGCATATCTAGATCCAACTTCTTAGGAAAACTAAAAGTAGACAATACCGGCGAAAGAGATGTAAGTGAGATAAATACCAATAACTAAACACTAGAAAAAGCCTGCCACTATTACAAATTAGAGGAAAGGAAGCGAACCTGTCCCCTACGCGAGTGGGAAAAAAAAAAACCACTTCAGTTTCATGCACACATTCCTAAACTCCGAAAGATCAAACGAAACCCACAGACACTAGCCCATGATATCCCAAAGCCACAAAGCCAATATTTTGTACCTTGGAGTTAGATCCCTAAACTCAATGCTCGCAGTCGTCTGTGGGCCTAGTTACCGCCGAGTGAGGTTTACTAAACATGCCCGGACGAGAGGAAAGATACTCAGGGTGGGTGAAGTAGATCAATCGCCCAGTTGATGTCTCCTTATCCACGGTAATAAGCTTCTGACAGCAGCTCACCAATGTCGACATCGAAGGGGCGTAGCCAATATCGAAACCCGCGGAGCTTAGCTCGACTGTTAGGGCATGCCAGAGCTCATGTTGTCACTCATTTGAGTTCGTTGCCGTTGACCGTCCAAGTGATATTATATGCCTGTACATATGATACCACTGACATCAGGTAACTCAATGAGACAGTCGAACTGACAAACAAACAAACACAACTGGTATGCTATCCCATACCGACCCATACAATGCAAATTCCACTCCACTGATTAGCCTCACCCGCCCTACTAGTATCCAATCCCCTTTGTGGGATATTTCAAACAATGTTATCGCATAGGGAGATCAACAAGAAAACTACAGTAGACTGGATAGGGCTAGTCCGCTTGAATCTGTCCTTCGCATTCCAGAAAACATTCTCAAAGCCTTCCGTTACTATCATACCTCCTCAGTCAGTCAAAACCCAATCTTCCAATCTTCCAACCGGAACACCTCATACTCCCAGCAACTTAATCATCAATATAATATCTGACAAAAGTAGTCTTGCCGTCCTTACCTATTTAAGCGCCGCAGCCGAGCCCTGGCCCGGAATTTTCGGGTTAGCATTATTAGCTCTCGAGTATATAGGAAGCTTTGACACGGTGTTTATGCTAATACCTCCAGCAGTGAATCGCATCTCCCGGAATAAGGGTGGAAACGTGATTGCTGGTATTAATAGTAAACGTGGCTATGCTATTAGCCAATCTCCGGTCAATCGCTGCTAGACTAGTGAACTAACTAAAGAGGATTTGTTTGTCAGTAGGAGGCTGTGGTATTGACCCGTGTAGATAGAGAGCCAACTCCTAGGTAAATTATCCAAATGAAGGATGTCCTCTATTTATTTATTGATGAAAGGGTGACCAGTACCAAACCTTAAGTTACGCTCCCGTTAGGGACTAAGTTATCTTTCTAATACCCAACACCTCTCGGATTTATAGAATAACTGTGGGCACGCAAATGGCCTGGGCAGAATTCGTCACCTCAGGACCCCATCGTTAAATACTCCACTCCTGAAGTCTCTAGAGGCACGTGTTGAAATGCTGTATCATCTCGCTAATTTGGATGATGCCTTGGCGGGGTTTGATTGCCCCAAAAACCTCGAATCATCGTAGGCCAACAAGAGTTGGTGCGGCCTAACAGGAGCTAACACGATCCTCACAACCCCTTCCCTGCCCAGCAACGGGCTTTGTGGGGACCTTTTGTCTTGTGACGGAGATTATTACAACCCCTGCGCGAAGATACTGAACTTGAGGGGGTGCCGGTACCGTGCCAGTAATACGATCTATCGTAGGCGAGACGAATATATGCTACTGAAGCCATTACCACCTTCTGCGGGTCTACCCTAATTAGCGGTACGGTACTATTAGTTATTGAGGACATTCGCTAAGAAGCATTAAGTATGATAAGGGCAGCACGGCTATAAGAAATTGCTTGGCATTCTGGGAGTAGTATGATAGTAGGCACTGTAAACCCCCTAGTATTCTTCATTCTCTGTTGGGGGCGGGAGCTTTCTTTTTATTTTATTTTACGGGCGCTGGGAGCCCGGTTGTGGGGAGGGGGTTGAAGGAACGGAGCCGACATTCACGATCTGCCAATGGCGGCCTCCCGAGCTTTGCTATTCCTCCCAGCCTATCATATTGTAGCTAAGTCGATGCAGCTGTATGGGACTAGTTTGAAAAGGTATTTTTTTTAGCCGCTCCCAATGTTCACTCAGCTCGTATCAACCCCTGCGATTGGAATTGTGGTGTGGGAAGCGAAACCAAGCTCCTCGAGAAAAGGAGCAAACAAAATGATACACTTCGCAGGAAAGTTACTGCGGGAGAGTGATAGGATAGGAAGTGTTCAAGGAGAAATTCAGGATACCGGTACTGTGCCAGTAATTGGAATTCGGGACAAACCGAGTTCTAATATGTACCGTACTGCGATATGAGGTACTGTATCATACCGGTACTGTACCGAACTCGAGCATGGGAGGTAAACACTGCCTTAACACACAAGGTTAATCTCCCTCACTGTTCTGAGCCTTTGCGATGCTGGAAGGTGTTACGGATCGCTAGTAGCCCTGACCACCGCACAGCCTTGCTCGTACTCGGGTACATGTAGATCGACCAGGTTCTGCCGCTAATACCCTCACTTCGGAAACATTGCAGACTAATAATAAATGTTTTATTATGAATGGGCTCTCACATACCGGTAGACATATTGCTTTCTTCAGTTCCCATCTTCTATTATACCTATAAGACTTGCGATCCCAGTGTATACTCCTAGTATGATATATACCATAGTTAATAAGTACAGAACAACGGCTGGGGCGTTAGCCCTATGAAATGCCGAAGATTGGCATAAAGTGGACGAGTTGGTTCCTGGGGGGGGGGGGACACGCGAGCTTGAGACCATGGGATCGGGACTTTTGGTTGGCTAAAGTTTCCCCATCAAAATCATCCGTCAGGTCCCGTTCTGCGGCTTGATAGGAACCAAGCTGATTTTTTTTCCTTTTTCCTTCTTTTTTAACTGGGCGCCATGACCTCCCCCATGCATTGCCAGATATGATGTGCTAATAGTGACCTGGGTGTTGGCTTGAAGCACTCGAGTACTTAGGCACACTACTACCCACCCCTTTTTCCTGGTTTTTGCGCTCTGGTTCCCTCCCTGAGGATTTTTACTTGTCCCCTGCTCTGTGCAGATATTAGCTCTGCGTCCATTCTTTCGTCTCAAAGTCCAAGTGATTTCGGAGTAAGTTGTCCTGAAACTTTTTCATTCATCCTCCATGTTCAATTCTGATCCTAAGGGATGATATTTTGCTGACTGGGGTGGTTGGTAGCCGGATTCCGTCTACTACTACTCCCGCACGAGTGCATCCGCGCAAGGTGTGGTCTAGTATCTGCAAAAATAAAATAAAAAGAAAGATCAAAAAGGAAGAAAGGAAGAAAGAAGGAGAAAGAAAGAGGAGAGAAGAAAAGAGGAAGAAAAAAGTCTTCCTCGATCCCTGGAACCCACTTCCTTCGCGCTGTCCCGCTCGATTTGGTCCGTTATGAATCCGTGACAGTTCAGTGACATAGCTGGAATAAATCGAGTCAAACTTAAGGGGGCGAAGAAGAAGAAGCCTATTTGAATAAATCAAGATCTCATGCATTTCTCGACAACTCTATTCGGTTTCTTGGCCCTTCGGGCCGCATTCCCGGAGGGAGTATCGGCCGCTCACAGTCATCAGCGCTTTCACCGCCGAGATGCACAGGTTGATGGAGTAGTGCCTACGGAGGTTATGCCCGCTGGGGTCGAAACCGCGGTGGTTGAGCCAGCTCATGTCGAACCGGCTACGGTTGAAGGCCCGCCGAATAACGCTGTTGTGGATGTCTCGACGCCGCCGAATGATGCCCTTGTAATACCGATTACTTCGATTGTTACGGGTGTTGCAGGTGATCAGACATTAGTGCCTACTACCACATTAGCGACCGTTATTAAAGTTTCAGAAGGTTCTACTCTTTTGACTTCGTTACCAGCGGCGCTTCCTACTTCGGAAGCGTATGTGGTACCTACTGCCGGTGGTACATCTGAAGTCTTCTCCTCTGGTGATGGCGTCGCCCCCACGACAACTTGTACTACTCATACCACTGGAGAAACAGTTTCATCTACGCCTCTGGCTATAGTAACATCAAGCGTTATTACAACCGAATCGACTGGGGGGGTTATTACTTCTACTGGAGGGGTTCCTATCATCTCAAATTCCAGTTCGACCTCATCCTCTTGCACGTCTACTGTCATCGACACATCTTCAACATCATCACCCTCAACTGGAGTGAATGCCACCACAACTTCATTCTCCACTCTTGCCAGTAGTTCTACCACCGGCCCCATCACATCAGAAAACCCTACCAACACCACTATCACTAGCCTATCCGACTTCGTAACCACCACTTCGACATCACCCCCAACAACAACAACAACAACAGCAGCCTTGTCCAGCTCTACAGAGACCTCCTCCAAGCATTCTACGTCCGCCGTCCCTACCCCCACAGCAGGAACAACCTACAGATTAACATTCACCACATCCTCCGCCACCCCAGTAGCCTCGCAGTCAAAAGGCCTGAGCATGGGGGAGTTCAACAAGACGAAGCCATGCTTCAGCAAGAAATGTGATGATCCGGGGAGCGAAATGACGTATAACAAGACCGTGACTTTCCACGTTGATCATGGGGGCGATGGAGGGGTTAGACTGGGGAGGGGACCGGACGTGGCTAGTGCCGCTACTAGGGGAAGGGATGGCCAGGCTTTGAGAATGGGAATGGCGGTGGTGGTGGTGGTTGGGCTTAGTGCTGCTTTAGCCGTCCTGTGAAATAAAAAGAGTAGGATTATGATACGCCCAACCGTGGTCTTATACACATAAGTCGGTCAGCTGTCAATTTTGTATTTTTTATTTCGCCCCCCCCCCCTGTAAGTTTATTATCACTCTTATTATATATATTTCCTTATTCTTAGATTCTTAGACCTCCCCCTACCTACGGTGCTCCATTCCTTCCTAAATACTTGTTATAAAAGTATGGATTTGCATAGATGGTGATGGAGATTTGTATTCTAATGGTTTTTTTTTATACTTTCTACTAACTGGAGCCTGGAACTTCACTTATCATACCTTACTTTACCTTACATCCGACCGGTTATTATATTTTGTATTTTTTATTTTTTTTGTTAGATGGGGGATTTTTTTTCTTTTCTTTTCAACTTTTGTATTAGATAGCAGGATACAGTGCCATTGAGCAATCACCATATTATACGGTAGTATCACATCTCAGTTTTGCGTAATGAAAAGAAACACTCAAAGCAAAGGTTAGCACAAGACGAGTCTCTGAGCAGGCTCGAATCACAACCCTCACTCGTTACCAACCCGGATTACCCGCCCCTCCTCACTAACTTGGCCCTAGCAGATAACAGTACAAACGCGAGTACTAATCGTACACACCCCGAGATATGGGTATGTATCATATCACGGCAAGCACCGGCAGGCTATTTTAAAATCACCGTGCCATGATCAGCCAACACTAGCAGATATCAGGTGCAGAGCCGGGGTGTTCTTGCTAGAATTTCTCTGCAGATTCCTTCGGCGGTAAAAGAGTGGGGGGGGAAGGGCGCAAGAGCTGCAATAAGCATGGATAAGGTTTTTTAAGAGAAGAAAGAAAGAAAGAGGAAGTTGTGATACAAGAAAATGGCCGGAAAACTCTCCGGCGGGACTACAGTACGGTAACTAGACTAGAGGAGCAGAAAGGCCTGCCTGCCTGTTCTTCCGTAGATCGGATAAGCGGCAGAACCAAGTTATATCGTGCTAGATGCGAGTGACTGCACTGGCCACCCTACCGGTATGTATGATACATAGAAAAAAGTTGGACTGGATTGAGCATCGCATGTGATACTTTTTTTTTCCCAGAATAACCACCAATTTATCATACATTCATAATATATAATACAGGTGCTATATGTCAAGAGTTATACCGGCACATTGTGTGATCAGGGGTACCATATAGGGCTGTTGCCGTGTGTGTGTGGTCAACGAGTGATTTGCCGAGAGACACAACAAGTCTTGAGTTGAGCGAAGCTGGGTATGATACGATAGTATCGGGACCGGGCGGCATCATACCATAGCCACGATACATCGCGCCACCCCCTGTTCGAAATTCCTTGTTTGACCCAGACAAAAAACAACAGCAGGTTGAGGGTGCAAAAATATCGCCTTCTTTTCCTTCTAGAAGCAGGTATTATCCTGAATGTTTGTATAGGGGGACAGGCCCTAAGTTTTGTATATTTTGGTAGCAAAGGGTGTGGCGGATTGGGAAGCCAGCAATACCCAATTGGGTTGTGATAGTCTTCATATCCAATTCCCTTGCTTTTAAGCCCCTGAGAAATAGATAGTGGGATAGTCGCCTACCCAAATCCCGAACTTAATTTCCCTCGATATCTCATTGCTGAGCTCCAAGCGCACTCGTGTTGGTCACTGAATAATAATACACGGAGTAAATTGTGAATTTCCGTCGGTTTGACATCTGATGTACGAACGCTTTTGTATATATGCACTCCTCAATCAAGGCTGAAAAGTAACCCGTATCAAGCTCCCCCAGCTCCGCGATAAGCCGCCTCCTACGAGGAAGAAGGAGCGCCAGCACTGCTCGCCATAACCTTCTGCCTCAAAACTGATGCTTAAGTCAGCATCCCTTCCTCTCTCATCTATCCATCAATCACGGCCCGTGTAAACGACTTACCATTCTCAACAACCTGCACATTCTGACTCTTCTGCGCAATAATCTTCTCCAGCTCCCCCAGATTCTCCGTAAGCGTTTTCACCTTCCCGGCGTAGAAAGTCTCCGCATCGGCAACGCTCTTCTCAACGTAGTACCCGGTGCCAACATCCACGAGGACGCTCTCAGCGTCTGAGAGCGTGCCAGGGACGTAAAGTGAACTGGTGAGCGGGACTAAAATCGTCTTGCCTGTTATACCTTCCCGTCAGCAACTCTCTTTGGACGGGGGGCCGGGGAACCGGGAAAGAAAGGACGACAGACCTGGGCGGAGTCCGGTCTTAACCGTTGTAATGCATTCTTTGAATTTGTTCTGGGCCTGGCGGAGCTTCGCGAAGGAGGTGGTTAGGTGCTCGAGTTCATCATCAAGTTGCTTTTTTACGGCGGCGAGACTGTCGACGCTTAGGGTTGAGAGGTCGACTATATTTAATTGTTAGCTTGGGAGGGACTCCTCGGGGGGAACGGGGAACTACCAGTTTGCTGTTGTGGAGCTTTGTCTTTGGAGGACATGATGTGGGGTTTAGAGAGCCCCACCAATTGTTTATTGCTGGAGTTATGGTGGGGATGTCTGTGGGCCGGGTAACTATGTTTCTAGAGTTCCCCTTCACTGCAGCACTAGGACTCGACTGTCGAGTATTTCCGAGTGACACAAGGTGATGATAAGATGCTCTTGATTCTATCATACAGGTCCAAATCCAACCCCACAACGCGTCTCCCTTAACACCACTACCACCGGTGCCCCACCGTAACCACAACCGCAACGACCAACATGGACCTCAATTTTACCCTCAGCCCAGCCTCCGCCCAAAAACTCCACGAGTCGCTCGTCGCCCTCTCCAAATTCAGCGAATACATTTCTCTCGAGGCCCGCCGCAACAGACTAACCCTTTCCTCGCTAAACTCTTCCAAATCCGCCTACGCCGGCGTAACCCTCGCCGGGAACAAGTTCTTCGAAACGTACAATTTTCCAGCGCCCTCGCAGTCGCAGGATGGCCGCTTCACATGCCGCTTCTACGCAAAAGCCCTCCTGTCTACTTTTCGGCAGCGCTACTTTGACAGTAAATCTGGCGATACGGCAATCGAGAAATGTGAGGTGCGGTTCGTGGAGAAGGGGGAGTGTAGGATGCTCGTGCGTTTGCTGTGCAAGAATCGGGTGTTGAAGACGTATCGTCTTACCTACGAAGAAGTGGACGTCATGCGTGCGGTATTCGATAGGGATGCGGCGAGGAATAGGTGGGTTGTGAAGGGGAGGTTGTTGAAGGAGTTTATGGAGCATTTTGGCCCAAAGGCAGAGCAGTTGGATATTTCGAGTGAGAATGGCCGCGCCGCGTTTACAAGCTTTACCGAGAAGTTGGTCGATGGGAAAGGTTTGTGCCCTTGTTGGGCTTGTCGCGTGTGGGTGCTGTGGGTCGGCTGATGGGACTAGAGATACTGAAGCAGCCTTTGCAAACATCCGTATCGTTTGATACGGCTGATTTCGATACGTTTGGCGCTGAGGATGGGGTACATGTCGCTGTCAGCCTGAAAGACTTTAAGGCCATCGTCGTTCATGCAGATTCACTTCATGCCTCGGTAGCGGCCTATTACAGCGATGCCGGCTGTCCTTTACAAGTCACATACGAGCAGGAAGGAATGAATTGTGAATTCACACTCATGACATTGGGGGATAATAGGGCGTTTACAACGACTAGGGTTGTGCATCAACCTCCTGCCCCCCCCCCTCCGCCGGAGCCCATTCCCCTGCTGTCGCAAACAGATACCCCTTCCCAACGGCAAGATGTGGTGGATGCTCCGGGGAGTCCCAGATCTCAACCCGCGGGTAGCCTCCGCTCACAGCGCACGACAGAAGACAGAGTAATACAGCCGGTAGAAGAACATCAATCTAGTGGGTCATTATATCGTTCTCGGCTGAATATTTCCGGGACTGCGAGCTCCAGGTCCGGTTCGGCATTCATTCAACAACAGGAATCTGAGCTCCCGCCAGTGCCGGCTAGTGCTGTGCCTCCTGAAGGCTTATTTCTACCATATTCAAGTAGTGATGAGGAGAGTGACGATGACGATCTTGGGAAGGTTGCTTGGGATGAACCATTTCTCAGATGGGATACCAATTTGAACAGTGACGACCAGCCAAGACCGGTCGTCAGGGATCAGTCTCCTCCCCCACCCCCACCCCCGCCACGCGTTCCGCCACCGGTAGTATCGCGAAAGAGAGCCCTAGAACCAAGCGGTGATACAACGCAGAGCGAGGGGGAGGAAGAGGAAGAGGAAGAGATGAATGCGAAGACGGTCATAGAAGCGGTTGGGCCTACGCAGGATGTCTCTCAGGCGAGGGGGCTCTTTGACTAAGGTGCAGATATGTATAGTAATAACGAGCTTTTGGCAGTAGATGACGACTGCCAGCCATAAATGTATAATTAGCCTATCGATAGTGGTCCCCCCAAGAGTGAGCAGATGGATAGAAGCGCACTAATAACTATGAAGGTTCTGGGTTGGTTGCACTCGTTGGGTTGGTTGCGGCTCTTCTCTTTGTGTGTCGACCTGGAGGTTGGCGGAGGCTGGAGATTAGATCCTTTGATAACATTGGTGCAACCACTGGTCTCGATCGAGGCTTGATAACAGATTTTCTGATATATGGCTTGAAAATTCCCCAAGCAGGACAATCGCGACTAAAACCACAATGCTCAATTGCTGCGCCTGCTGGCGACGAAATATCACTGCGATAATATCTACACATGTCCCTCGACGAACGGCATATAGTTCTGCGGCTCGGGTCAAGGAACGAAGATTTACCGGTCGTAATGTAGGGCTCTACCGGGACCCATACAAACTGGCTGGTGCGGTGAAAAAGCAGTTGATTCAAGGGGATGACAATAAAGCGATACAACTGGCACGGGAAGGAGGTCGGCGGCTCAATAGCGTGGTTAGTTGGAATCACATTATTGGCCACCACATCGAACGGGGGCGCTTCAGGGTTGCCTTTAAGGCTTTTAATGATGTATGTCCATCTGTATGAGCTACGACGGTAGAATGTGGGAGTTAATGTTTTCGGCTTAGATGAAAAAAATGTCGATATCCCCCGACTCATATACATTTACGATTATGCTGAACGCCCTGGCGGAGTATCCGACCCGACCATCGGCACATGAGAGAGCGCTACAGTTGTACCATTCCATGAGCAGACCGAATTCACCCGTTGAGCCACAGATAGTACACACCAATGCTGTATTGAAAGTATGTGCGAGATGCGGAGACATCGACACGATGTGGGACATCGTTTTAAAGTTGCCCCTCAGCGGGCTCAGCGCACCAAATGCAATCACGTACACTACGCTGCTGAACGGGATTAAGGGTGCGCATGAAGTGGAAGAAGGCCGGAGGGTCTGGGCGGGGATTCTGTCACGGTGGAATTCCGGGAAGCTATGGGTAGACGAGGAATTGGCCTGTGCTATGGGACGGGTGCTCTTATCAGGCACGAAACCGGAGCACTGGAAGGAAGTCTTCAAGGTCGTCGAGCAGGTCTTCGGCATCAAGGATCCCACTTCCGAAGAAGAGGAGGTAAACCCTGGAGACCAGTTGTACGTCAAAGGAACGACGAAGCCCGTCAACGAGATCAAAGAGCTCCTGCAGACGCCTGAGGATGGCGATCCAGATGCGCAAGTCCCCTATGTCCCGCCCCCCCTCCGTGGGCAAACGACACGCGAGAATCCCAGTTCTGGATCCAACTCCTCCACCACACTGCCCATGCCGGGTAACGCCGTCCTTAGCATGGTTATCAAGGCATGTACACAACTATCAGACAAAGAGCTAGTAAGGTACTACTGGAAGACCCTAACCGCACCTCCCTACTCGGTGCGACCGGACATGGAAAATTTCCACGACCTCCTCCGCCTACTGCGAGAGTCACGTTCAGGCCCGGACGCCCTGGATGTCCTCCACGCCATGCTATCCCGCCGCGGCACAGCCCCGACGGCAAAATCTTTCTTCATCGCCATGTCCTGCTGCAAGCGTGAAGGACGCGGCCCCGGCTTCCCGACCGCCGAAAAGATGCTCGCACTAATGGGCGAGCACCGCGTGCGTGTCGATGTCAAGATCGTGACAATGTTCCTCCAATGCGCTGTAAAAACCGGTATCCCGACGTACTGGAAATCAGCACTGAAAACTGCAGAGGATATATTCGACCTGCGGGGCGAGTTGGATAAACTCGTGAGCCTGAGGGTCCATGGTGACTTGCTCGAGACTCACGTGGAGCTGGCAAAGTGGATGCACGGGATTATCGACCGGCTGTTGGAGACCCCTGATGTTCCATGGGGACACGGCGAGAGAGCGGTGTTTGAGCGGAAGAAGGGGATGTTGGTGAAGCTGATTGAGAAGTTTGGATGGCTTGCGGGCGGCACAGAGGGTGGAGGGAGGAATTGGAAGGCTAAGGTGATTCGTGGGAATGCGTGATTCCGAAGATGGCTGATGGGAAGCCATTTTTTGTCTTGTATATTAGGGTTTCTTGATGCTTGTAGATGAGGTTAGAGCGTGAATTGCGGCGGACATTAGTATTAGATAGACGCGAGGTTTCTCAAGCGTGATGCTCTCGCCGCCGCGAGGCAGGTTGCTCACCACGTATCAGATTCTGTGAACTTGAATTTCATCTTGAGAGTCGCGTGAGGTTTCCCCGACATGTTTGACTCCGACATTTAGATATCTAAACGGAACCGCGACATCGGTACCCAAGATAGCGAAACGGTTTAGACCGGTTATCTAAAGAATGGTTGGTGAATATGGCAGGCTGGGCGGGGCGTCGGGACCACTGGAAGTTTGGTATTGTCATACCTTAGGCTGGCTGCGGTTAATTACAGCGAGTGATATCCTATGCGCACGTACGTTTTAGGTTGACTAAAGTGGCAGGAGTGGAGCCGTGTTATCACCTAACGCGACTAATGTTACGACACTGGGAGAGATATGATAGGATGGGACATCTGTACACTGTCATAAATAGGTTTGGCTATTGGAGCGGTAGTGGCTTGGGACTTCCTGGGAGTTGGCATTTTTTTCTCGCTTTCAATTCCCCGGTTCTAGCTCTCGTCCCTATCATGCCTACTTGTTTTTTGTTCTCATTTTTTTTCTTTAGTTTGCTAGCGCATCACGATTTGGCCCGGCCTCCAGTTTCCTCTATTATAACTTGACCATATTCATCTACTCTCCTTCGTCGCATTATCCCGGGGAAATAGTAACCATATGCACCTTTCCCACTGAGTAGCGCAAAACAATATTCTTAGCAGGTTACTACACATGTAACTTAATGCTCGAAAGGGAGAGAAGAGTCAAACAGGAACAATGAAAAATGGACAAAGTTCAGAATCTATAAGGAGGAAACAGAGGCCGATCTAAACCTAAATACCGTATTGTTATACAGAAGAAAATGGGGGCTAAAACGTAGACCGAATATTCCTATTACAACTCGGGAATAGCACATACCCACCCATATGCCGAACAATGTTAGGATGGAATCAGGAATCCAGAGCGAAAGGGGAGGGGAAGTAAGGAAAGAGAGCGATGTCCGCGAGGTTGTTGGACACTCTAGGGGAGGTGAAAGTGATCCGGAGGAAGGTGAATATACGGGCTTGGCTATGGAGAAGCGGGGGAGCCGGCGGATGGCGGCCTGAGAGGACGGTATGATATGAGAGACTTTGTATTGTTAGGGTTAAGCCGAGTTGGCGCTTCCAGATTTGGGGGCCTGCAGTAGCTTCATCACTCCCCCGTGTCCCCTATTGGAAGCCAAAGAGAGTGGGGTCAGACCCTCTTTGTCGGGCATGTTTGGGTTAACATCTTCCCGTCCCAATAGTAGCTTCACTACTTCATCATACCCAAACACCGCAGCCCAGGAGAGCGGTGTTCGGCTATTATCGTCAGGCATATCGGGGTTGACGTCTTCCCGTTCCAACAGCAGATTCACTGCTCCATCACGCCCCCACGCGGCAGCCCGTGATAGCGGTGTTTGGCCACCATTGTCTGGCATATCGGGGTTGACGTCTTCTCGCTCCAACAGTAGCTTCAATACTCCCTCATGCCCGCTTGCGGCAGCCCACAAGAGGGGTGTTTGGCCATCATTGTCTGGCATATCGGAGTTGACGTCTTTCCTTCCCAATAGTAGCATCACTACTCCATCACACCCTCTCGCGGCAGCCCACGATAGCGGTGTTTGGCCACCACTGTCTGGCACATCGGGGTTGACATCTCCCCGTCCTAGTAGCAGCCTTAATACTCCAACATGCCCATACGCGGCAGCCCATGATAGCGGTGTTTGACCACCATTGTCTGGCATATCGGCGCTGACATCTCCCCTTCCCAGCAGTAGCTTCACTACTCCAACACGCCCATACGCGGCAGCCCACGATAGTGGTGTTCGGCCACCATTGTCTAGCATATTGGGGCTAACACCCCCCCGTCCCAGCAGCAGCTTCACTACTCCACGATGTCCATACATAGCACCCCACGATAGCGGTGTCCGACCACTATTGTCTGGCATATCGGGCTTGACGTCTTCCCTTCCCAATAATAGCTTGATTGATCCCACATGCCCATTCGTGGTAGCCAACGAGAGCGGAGTTAAGCCGCTATTGTCTGGCATATTAGCATTGACGTCCCCCCTTTCCAGAAGAAGCTTCACGACTCCACCATGCCCCCCCTCGGAAGCCAACGAAAGTGGCGTCCGGCCGACTTTCCCACGCGCGTTGAGGTTGATATCTTTCCGTCCTAATAATAGCCTTACCACTCCCTCACGCCCGTCTTCAGCGGCCGACAGGAGTGGTGTTTCATCATTTTTGTCCGGCTTATTAACGCGGACATGTTCCCATTCCAAGAGCAATTTCACTACATCCTCACGCCCTTTACTAGAAGCCCACAAAAGAGCAGTACGGCCGTATCCGTCCGCCGCGTCGGACTTGACATCCTTCCTTCCCAATAATAGCCGCACCACCCCTTCGTGGCCCTCTTCAGCAGCCAACAGTATTGGCGTTTGGCCGTATTTGTCTGGCCAGTTGGGGTTGACACATCTCCTTCGCAGGACCATATTCACTGCTCCAGGGGTCTTGCCCCACCAGCCATCTGTGCCATCAGGCTTCGTAGCCGCGCGCCCGAGGAGTAGCCTCACAATTCCCTCATGTCCCTTCCTAGCAGCCCATGAGAGTGCTGTTCGACGAAAGTATCTATCTGGTTTATCGGGGTTGACAGTTCGCCGTTCCAACAAAAGTATTGCTACCCCCTCGTGTCCACATATAGCAGCCCATATGAGTGGTGTAATGCCTAGAAAATCCCTCCCGTTTGGATCGCAATTTGGCTGGTCCATGAGAGCTGTTGTTATTTCAACACTGCCGAAAACTGATGCAGAGTGCAGTCCAGTAAATCCGGCCAGGGCACCATTGATGGAGATGTCACGGCTATATAGACCGGCCCTCGATATGAGATGCGCCAGAAGTAATCCAGTAGATATATGGCTTTCAATTTGGCTGAAAAGCTGGAGTGCAAGAGATACGACACCCCTTGACGCTCTTCTCCTGGCATGGACGCCCCAGTATAAGGAGGAATATTCGAGGAAGGGAGTTGACCGAGGCGGAGCCATGGGTGCCCATGAAATGCCCTTAATGGTCTCGAAGTTGAGGTATGTCAGGCAGGTCTCCGCCATTATCGAGTGAGTTGGACCAAACAGGTCGGAGCGGGTATGAAGGTGCTCCTGGAGAGTGAAATGGACCAGGCGAACAGTTGAAGCCCCCCTATCGACGACGATAAGCCCCAAGCAACAGCTCAACAATATTTCCACTGAAGGAATATTTCTAGGATTGAGATCTGTAGATCCTATCTCTACTGCTAGGGCGTGGAAGAGCTCATCGAGCTGTAATAGCCTCTCCGAATGTGAGACCCACATCAGGGCTGCCATCCCGAGCCTTGTTTTCCCCCCACCCTGCTCTTTTATCCGTTCAAGAGTCGCCCCATAAACACCCCTCAAATCCAAGCCCTCCGTCATTGCCCCCAACTTTTGTCGCCTGCTATAGATCGTGGTTTCGCCGAGGATAGCATCCATGGTTAGGGAAATCAGTAGAAACCTAGATATATAATACCATATTAGCGGCGAATGTAAAATATAGTTTTCCATTATATTGCTCACTTACGTTTCAGGAATTTTCTCAGTAATGCTTTTGATGATTTGGTCCTCCAGACCACTATCCATTGCATCTAGAGATGTATCCCTGCTTAATCTCATCCGGACATATCCCACAATATCATCACCGTTGAGTTTTATGGATAAAATTGCTACTCTCCTACCAAGATGCCTCTCAATCTCGCCCCGGATGTGCGCCCTCCCTGTCAAAAGTATCCGTGTATTGGGAGACTTCTCAAGGATTTGTCTCAACGAATCCAGAACCTCATGTCGATTCCCTTCCTCACACTCGTCTAGAGCATCAATACATATAAATGTCTGCTGTAAAGATGTGACATTCTGTAGCATCTTCACAATTTCCGGCACTGGTAGCCCCCTTACACCAATAACCTTCTTTTGATCTTGAAACGTCTGACTTATTTCATCCGGGATGCTCTCCAGCCCACCCACAAGCTGTTTCAACAGTGAACCGAGCATGTTTGTAGGGGACTGCTCCTCCCGGGCCGCAAAATCAACATAGAAACAGGCAACGGCTATACTTTGCACCTTGGCCTTATCGCATAACCTGTCCACCACCAGTGAGCTAGAATCGCTACGCATCAGCAGCCAACCTCTCTTAGTTTTCACCATGAATTGCCTCACTTAAAATAGGTCTTGCCGACGGCTGGATTGCCACAGCAAAATAAAACCGCACAATCAGGTTCCTCCGGCTGAGCACTGCCGCACCACCTTTGAAATTCGCCAGTCTGTAGCAGCCATTCGCCGACCTTCTCGGCCCGGTGGGTTCGAATATCTTGGTGTCGGATGCGGGGCTCAAGTGTAGAGAACCACGTTAGCATCTCGGACCGATCATCAACAACACCAAAGTGATTCGACACGTTGAAAGAGTTGACATTATTGGTGAAAGATTTCGACATTTTCCTTCCTTTTGTTGTTTCCGATGCTAAGAGGAGCAGATTCCTTAGTTGAGGTGATGAAATTCCTGGAAGTTCAAGCAAGGCTGCGGTTGTTGCCCAACCTTGCGCACTGCCAAAACCCGGTGGCAAGAGTCAGCTACCTGTATAAAGGTCGTACAGTACGGCTTCGGCAGTCCCCACCGCCAATGATTAGAAATGACCTCAGCCCTTTCGCTGTGTCGGCATCTGCTTTGTAGCTCCGCTTTGGAGAGTCTTAAGAACAGCTCTTGAGAATATAGTCGCAACAGGCCATTGCTCTAAAAATTGTCTACCTAAATTTAGTTCAATTGGCAGTGAATTGAGGTTAGAAATAAACGTTGTAACTGTTGACAAGCCTTGTGCTGTCCTAGCACTAGTAGGCTTACTCAAGTACCCCCATCAATAGCCCGAGAATAAGGGATTTGTAAATTAGAAATAAATTATCCCCATCCTCTGACCTTCCCTATCGCACAGCAATACGAATGGATAAGACAAGAGTATCCATCGAACAGAACCCAATCCACATCAAGCTCACTACAACATGTCCCGAGGCCCCAGAGCACTTACCCATTGCAAAGGGAAAACTACAATTATAAACGTTTTCCACAAACCACGAAAGCGGGAGAAGATACTCCCATCGGCAGCACGCCAAAGCGCGGAGAAACATCGATAGTGGTTATCGGAAAAGCTAGTGCCCTCCCCTATGGTCAACACACTGGTCCGACCCGCTATCACAGCGGTGGAATCTCCATCCCGGGCTCCAAATGACCCACAAGTTTTGCCTGCCTCTCTCTTACCCATTTCACCCTTCTCTATTGTCGCCACTGTCGGCCCATAAAATATTCTGCCAACCGCTCACGATTCTTAACTTGAGCCAGAAGCTTATTATCCTGCTAATGTGGCGAGTCGAGAACCAGATACAGTGCCAAATAGTCCACTTCCGTTTGCGGTAGCACACGATTCGTGGAGCGTGTCTAACCTACCCGCGACAAAATCGAGACACGGGTCCAGAAACTACGAGATAGTGGGTATGAAGACGAGAAATGTGATCAACCAACCCCCAGTGAACTTGACGTTTTTGTCAGTAAGAAGAAAAGGCCGAGGATGGGGCCAGACACTGCTACCCGAGGCATCCGGATGGAGTTTTGATTCCACCAACGCGCTGTTCCAGTTAACGACATGCGGGACTTGGATCTTCTCGGTGTCGACCGTAAGGTGGTAGGAGTCCTCATCGCAGAGTCTAATGTACCACTCATCATCACGCCTCTTCAATCGTCCGATGCAGCCGCACTCCACCAGGTCAACTCCCATACTTGGTCCTGGCATCTTAGATTCGTCGACCTCCAGTCACTCACTGGTTTGGACAAAGGCCTGGTATATGGGTGCCCCTTACGAGGTTCGCGCCAAGGGGTCCACTGTCTAACAGCCTCGTTAGCTATCGGAATTGTGTATCATGAGGAAAGACAAGTTACGCATACATATCCTTGGCTCACTGGAACTCCCACCCATCGCAGTGCACAATACCCAACCACAATGTAGGGATGATTGTAGGCCCCTTTGGACTGAAAAAAATGGAGCCCAGGGAAGCAGGACTTTGTGATTACCCTTGGGCCATTGAGCCGTGCGCTATCCATCCTGTGGGTGATGGAGAGTGTCAGAAATTTTAACGCCCACAGTGGGTCCGGGAGGTTTTTGTTAGCAGCAACGGTGACGGCGACGGTGTGGGGAAACTACTAGAGTAAACTAGTATTATGACAGACCCGTCGTACGAACCTGGCGACAAAAGAAATTGACCCCCACCAGGCTGTTCCATATCATACAAAATGCACAAGTTTAGCCAACCATCACAAATGCAGAGACCAAATTTCATTCTTCAAAAAGTAATCAAATAAGAGAGAGAATCACAGAGGATTTAACATATGGAATTGCCAACTTTTTCCACTCTACCCAATGCTAACAATGGGTCAGTGAAGCCAGCAGGTGTAGTTGCTGTGCGAAAATCCGCATACGGTACAAATTGACTGTCTTGGCAGTGTTTTGGGGCTCTTCTCTTAGAACCCTGGCACTCAGGATTTCTAGCCTACTTCCTATAACCTAGTATTCAATTATGTGAATCTTCATGTTAAGCTGTACTATCTGGAAAACCCCTGGATTTTTCCAATCTTATGGTGGTAGGTAGGCACCTTTCAAAAATGAGCATTTTGTATGAAAAACCCGGTGGAGGTTAGTCTCTTTTGTCACCAAAATCCTACTCGTAAGCGCAAAGTTAGAATAGGCGGTACAAAGCTTGTACCACAGCCAATCAGATTTCACTACCGGTACCAAGCCTCAATACGACTGGCTCGAAGCTACAAACAAGTAAGAGATGCTGGGGTGGACTTAGTCTACTTTAGCGAATTTTTCATAGTGAAAACCCATCCAGTCCTGCGTTACCTGATCCAGGGCTCAGAACTCGCCGGTCTGGGAGATGAGGCTCTTGTGGCTAACAACCCCATCACTCAGCCCCGCCCCAACCCCACCAAGAAATTTACACCACCAACAGTCCGTAGAGCAACCCTAACAAGCAACGAAAACTCACACTTTGCCGGGATCCCTTCCTCTCACTCGATCCTTTTCACCCCTTCCTCTCACTCGATTTCTCCCCACTCCTTCCTCTCACTCGACTCCCCCCCACCCATCTCTCTCACTCGACTCCTTCAATTAACACCTAGTGCATGCGCTTTTTTCTATCCAATTCAAGCCTATTAATCAAGCGCCAATTCACTACTACCTTTTATCGCACAATGACGTCCGTTGTATATCCTAGAACTTATGAGGTATTCCGCCTATTATATATTAGCCCTTCCTCCCCCCCACCCGCTAACGTCGCAAAATACAGGGCGCTGTTACCGCTCTCAATACCTTGCAATCTAACTTTGCAGTATTGGATGAGATCCGCAAGTCCGGTAAGAAAATGAACGATTCGGCAAAGGCCGAAATGATCGAATCCGTCCGCCAGTTGGGATACCAGGTTATTCTCTCTCCCCTTGGGCTTTGGTATTCGGTGCCTACTAATCCCCCCCCCCTCCTCCACACTAGCCTTCCGATTTCGACAAACTCAATATTATTCATGTTGCCGGAACTAAGGGAAAAGGGTCTACCTGCGCCTTCACGGCCTCCATTCTAGCTCAGTATATACCTTTGTGCAGTCAAGTTAACAAGATCGGATTGTATACCTCCCCGCATCTCCGTGCTGTTCGTGAGCGCATCCAGCTTGATGGGTCTCCGCTCTCCGAAGGACTTTTCGCAAAGTATTTCTTTGAAGTTTGGGACAGACTTGAGGCTTCGGCCTTCAAAGAGGGGCGCGATCCAACCGTCAAGCCCGTTTACTTCCGCTTCCTTACTTTAGTCGCTTTCCACACTTATCTCAGTGAGAAAGTTGATACCGCTATCTTCGAGGTTGGTATTGGTGGGGAGTACGACTCCACCAACGTTATCCAGAAACCCACTGTGATCGGCATCACTAGCTTGGGAATCGACCACACTGGAGTGCTGGGCAACACAATTGAGGAGATCGCCTGGCATAAGGCCGGCATTATCAAAGCTTCCGCCCGTACTTTCACAGTTCCGCAGCCGCCATCCGCCATGGAGGTCATCCAGAAGAGAGCTGCAGAAAAGGGATCCGAGGTCGAAGTCGTCCACGTTCACCCTCAAATCTTGTCACATGAGGTTAAGCTTGGCCTTCAGGCGCAATTCATGGATGGTAATGCCTCTCTCGCGGTTGCGCTCGCGGCCGAGCACTTGACCCTACTCGATATGAATCCCGGTATCCTTAATGGGCAATTGCCGCCGAGATTTGTCCAGGGACTTGCTGAGGTCTACTGGCCCGGAAGGTGCCAAGTTTTTAAGATCAATGCAATTGAATGGTGTATTGATGGTGCCCATACCGCGGAGAGTTTGGACGCTTGCGGAAAATGGTTTGGCGCTAGGGCTGACGGGTAAGAAGAATTCCCTCCTCCTCCTCCTCCTCCTCCTCCTCCCTCCCTCATACTGACCTGAAGGCATTTTTGCTGATACTGGAAGAATAAAACCCCGAACTTGGCGGAACAGCATTGAAAAACGTGTCCTCATATTCAACCAGCAAAATCGTGACTCCGAACCCTTGATTGCCGCCTTGGCCAATGCCCTCAAAGGAATGCTAGGGACCAATACCAGGATTTTTAACGATGCCGTCTTCTGTACTAACATCACCTCTACCGACAAAGGCCATAAGGCCGGTTAGCTCAGTCCCTACCGATGACCCTCACAATCACAAATGCTAACCAAAGCTTAGATCTTATGAGCGCCGGAACTGATCCCGAAGCTCTAGAAAACCTCACGGTTCAACACCAGCTTGCACAAGCATGGGTCAAGGAAGTACGTGGTGGCTCTGATGTGCACGTAGTTCCGACTGTCGATGAGGCCATCAAGCTTGTCACCGCCATGAGCTACAAGTGTCATGTCCAGGTCCTCGTCACTGGGAGCTTGCACCTTGTCGGCGCATTCCTGGAAGTCATGGGACAAAGATATCCGCACATTGTCAATAGGCCTAATAAGCAAGATTAGGCCTTTTTTCTCGACATCTAGTGGTTAATTAAATTTATGTATTTTCCTCTATGATGCCTATGATGATGTATAACATACTCCGCTCTTAAAATCATAAAACCAACAAAAAACACATTTCGTGGTCCGTTCGCTGTGAGATATCGTGGTGTCTGTCCCAGGTCGCATTTCTATTGATTGCCCATTCTTACGCCTACCCACCCGCTAGCTTACAGTATGGCTTCGTGCCTCCATCCCAGAGCCATTCTTTTAACCGGGTATCCCTAGGTACATTTTTCACAGAGCATGAAAACAGTTTTATTTCATTTATTTCACTTGGTAAGCTCGCTAGGCTAATATAGGGCCTCTACAACAGGAAATGGAGAGTACGCGGTGATTACAAAAAATTAGCTTCAAAAGGGTTTCAGTGCGTAACTACGGACTTGATAGAGTTGCTTAGGCAAGCCTCTTTGTACCTCGGTTCGTATCACCTTCAGGCCAGCCTGTTTGAACAACGTACGTAGCTTAGGATCGGTCCTGCCGGCCCCGTTAGCCCAGCTCGATCAAAGCTCCAAGAAAAAGATAAAGAGAGCCCATGGAGTACCTCGTAACGCTACTGTCTGCCTCATCGTAGATGTCATCAGGGTCCGGGGCTATGTTTTCTTTGACAACAATGACCCCACCGGAAACTATGCCAACTTTACAGCGCCCCAGATAATCAACCAATTGCTGGTCCTGTAGATGCCCTAAACACCATTGGCTGAGGAAAATTAACACGTTGGATATTTCCAGACTCTTCCGCCAGCTCGCCATCCATCACATCACACAGGGCCAGACAGCCAAAACTCACTTCCAAATTACCCAGTACGCCCCCTCCTCCGGAACCCAACTCTCGAGTCCGACATTGTAAATCTCGCCGATCCGCCCGCCATCGATCTCCTCCTTCAGATTGACCTTCGCCTGATCCGTAAACTTCCCAACCGGCTCGACGATATCCACGCAAACCCTACCGCCATTCAGCTTGGATAGGAACCCCTTCGTAACGCGCCCGATCCCGGCACCGCAATCAACGACCCTCGGTCTTGCTGACGTGGCGGGGGTCTCAGGGAGTGTGAGTTTTGCTATAAATGTACGGGAACCGACGAGATCGACGCGAGAAACCGACTCGAAGCCCCCGAGCATGCCTACCGGTAGGTCGTAAAAGAGTTTAGAAAAGAAAAAAACGCCAGTCGGGGAGGGAAAGGGGGGGGGGATAGTGGATCGATGGCGGAATTAGAGTATTACCATTCGGTGTCGCGTCGACACTGTTCCAGTACTCGAGAGATTTTTGCGCTGTTGTGTCGGAGAAGAAGGAAGAAGAAAAAAACAATTAGTAAAGTCTAGTAGATTCGAGAGGGGATTCAAGGACATGCTCACCATCAATTAAGGCGTCCGGAGGAGCCTGACCAGACATGTTGTCACGGCTCGGATATCCGTGAAATCACTGACGCTGTTGTTGACAATTCGACAACCGACAAGTTCATAATTGCGTTGTGGATGATGGCTCGTATCGGGTTAGCCAAGACGAGTGATTGGGAGTGATGGCACGTGCCTTTCGTCTATCATAGCTAACTTATTCCGTTTGGGACTGAACCCTGCAGCGCATAACAAAAATACTTGTATCATAGGATCCTTCTTTCTTTTCTCTTTTTTTTCTTTCTCTTTCCCCCCTCCTCTGTGTCAGATACCGGACTTGCAGCCTGATGGTAGCACAATTCAAACTCAATCATACTAGAGAGAGAGCTAGTATGATGCCATCGTTTCTGGTCAAGCCAAGTCCAATGGGTCAATGACTTCAACTGACCCTGATCAGGACTCAGGACTCAAGCCCTTGACCGCCTTCCACGACTGCATCCTAGTCCTTCCATGGTATTGATGGTTTACTACCGGTAGTACTTCCAAGTCACTTCAACCCATGACCCACCTTCTTCCCTTCCAAAGAAAGAGACCCTCCTCGGATACGCCGTCATCACCTATAGTACGGTAGAGATTGCCTTCCGGGCCCTCTCGTTCACCAAGTCCGAGATCGCCTCTCCATCGGGATCAGAGACCAGATGTACGATACTGGCACCGAGAAGAAATGATTTCGTCTTCCGAAAAAGAAAGGAAGGGAAAGGAAAGGAAAGGAAAAAGGGAGAAGAAGAAAAACGAGAGGAAAATGCAACCAAGAAAAAAGAAAAAAAAGCCACTTTGGTCACGCATTTGAGAGTAATAAATAGTACTCGTAAGGGTAAGAGTCATGATGCTGAAAAGGAAACCTTCCCCCTCTCACAAGCAAGTACGGTATGCCCCCATGATACCGGCATCATATCCTATCTACGGTTACGGAACTTGCCTCCGGAGGGAATGGGGAAAAAAGACGAAATTGACATCTCCGGATCCCCATCATTCGTATCCTGATATGGCGCGGGTTGTGCCTTAACGCTCATGGGGATCTGGCCTGTCAAGATCAAGGTGAGCGGGCCCACTGTGCTACCGCTGCACCGCACGTGCTCGGGGTATATGTGGCGGTGTCTTGGCAGCAGCCAGCGATGCACCGCGCTTCCGAGTACGGTACTGGTTGCTGGTACGGTGTCCGGGCACATGAAAATCGACACTGATGGGTAATTCATTTTACTTAGATAATACAAACAAAATAGTTGTGCTTGGTTAAGATACAGTAGCCTTGACGGGGGGGCCTCAGGTGGATAGTTTGAAAATCCCACCCATCTCCACGAATATTGCTCTCATCGGAAATCAGTAAAACATAGAACCAGGGAGGAATTCCTTCTGAAAACTTCCATGAAAGACATATCTTCCTAAAAATGTGGTTTCAGTCTGAGAAATTTTCCGAAAATCACCACTCGAGTACCGGTACTTTGTCGGTTTTTGGTTCAAGTGTCCGGCACCATAGCCAACTGAGATTCACAATTGTCGCTGACTGCAATCCGCGAGGTGTGGTCCATGATTGCTGCCAAGATGCCACCACATGCCTCGGGCGGCACAAGAAACTTCAGGACACGAGTATGCATGGAATGGCAGGAGTGAATCCGTAACCGTAATCGTATGCACAGTTTTGTGCTCGAGTACCGGTACTTGTATGTGGGGTCCAAGGGAGAAAGCGCTTTTTAAGATACCAGTAAATTTAGGGCATCGTGTGAGTATCTGACATCGCTCTCGCTTTTTGTTGCCGGTCTTGGTACCACAAGTGGCTAAATCCTTTGGATGATATCTTAAGATAAGTATGACACGATTAAAAATCTCGGCAGCCAATGTCCAACATATTGTGCGCTTGCTCGCCCACTTAACTTACTTACGATACCATATGATACAGTACCATATGACACTTGTACAACAAGAAACAGGCCCCAAGAGTGGAGAGGAGATCGAACCCCGGGCGCCCCCGCACATTGCTCACTCGCACTCTTCAGAAGAGTACGGTACCGGTACCACTGCGATCCGGTCCAATGCTAGTGGTGTAAGCTGGAACCGCCCGGATCTCCGCCCGTCCCGGCATCTTCGCTTCAAGTTCGGGCTGCGTGCCAGATTTCCACTCCCGATAACTTAAGACCAAGTTAGTCTACGTCACAGTGGCTAGCTAAAGTCTGAGAGCATGATCTTCATAGGCACCGTACTCGGGGGAGCTATTAAAACCGGAAAACTATTTCTGCTGATCCCATGCAATTCTCTATAGAGACAAGGGCCACGCTTTCCTGTTATTAATGGCCCCCCCGAGTACCGCAGCCATAATACAGTAGTTCTCAAAAGCAAGGCAGGAAGTATGCTTTTATCCCCCGCCCCCATTAGAAAAACTTTTTCTCGCCCTCAACGTGGCGGCAGCGAGAGGCTGGATGGCTTATTGGTTGTGTAGTAAGCTGCCCACCGTTCCAGATATCATGGTTGGGGGTGAATGTGATATGTAGTCTGGTTCGTAATGAATCGCACCTCCTTCCCTGGCCTCTTCAGCACGGTACGGCGTTACCAGTGCTGTAGCACTCGAACGCTAGTAATTGGAGAAAGGCCTAATAATACACCGTGGTGCTCCTACCGAAATTCGTCCAGAGAAATTAGTCTGAGAGTGTGCCAAGGGACTTATATCTACCTATCTATTAATTTGTGATGTCAGGCTTTCGGCAATCAAGACTTCATCCACGTTGGGGAGGCACAGTACTAGTACCTGTGCCGCTATCGTCCTCGCGAATTCTCCGTACGTACTCGGGGGGTATATTAAAAATCGGAAACTACCCGTGCTGAATCAGGGCCGAAGAGATCTGGCGATCACAATGTCTGGAAAGAGAGACAGTGCTATGGGACATCTTAAAACTATACTTGTTGCAC
>Ga0307509_10002490_pt1 | contig 29723 bp, 22 predicted proteins | sample 10_EM_MG_FD_202245 | JGI IMG/M metagenome (GOLD analysis project Ga0307509, IMG submission 202245) | Populus trichocarpa ectomycorrhiza microbial communities from riparian zone in the Pacific Northwest, United States - 10_EM | ecosystem: Host-associated > Plants > Roots > Unclassified | place...
ATCTGACTCAGAGACAGTGGCGGAGCTGAAATCAAATCAAATAAAGCAAATATAAATCAACTAAACATAGGAGATCCTGCACTGCCCGCTCCTGTGTACCGTTACCGGAACATGTACACATGTTACAAAAACTTAGTCTTCTAGGCCAAAAGATGGTGGAAATAGGTGCAAGTCAAGCACCTCAAAGTGAGTCTTCTCCCAAGAGCAAGTTAAGTTACCCGGCAAATATAATACCATCAACATATGGGAGTTCTGGACCTTGGGCCCTACAATCCTAGCCTGACTCCCATTTTTGCCTGAAAAAATTGCTAGTTCTAAGAGAGACTTGACTTAAGCATGCAGGGACACTATGTAAGGGGCTTGTGGAGGCATGGTGGCGGTGATCGGTCCCCTGTGTACTTTATTCCGGATGTGAAGATCTTTTTTTTCATCGGTTGCGATGCGGAAAAACTCATGCACTTTTGTCCTCCAGTGTATTCTGACACTCATGCAATCTTTTATGAAGACTGGTCTGGGACTAGTTCAAACCGGACTGGACCACCCAAGTTAGTCGGGTCTTGTCATCGACATCAACCAGGATCGGCCATTCTCGTCCTGCCTCTCAGACTTGACCGGTCGGACTTGTTGAAATTCTTTGTATATTTCCTATGTATATTCAACACACTATGGTGTATTCTTCTACTTAGTTTGTGTTTCGGCTCCGCCTGTCCACCGCTTACATTACTACAGCTAAGATATATATTATGGTGTTTTATTGTTTATTTCAGGATAATATCTCGGGATTTAACATGTGCTTTCCAATCAGGTGTTCAGGATTTCACGGTTGTTTATGCATCTCTTATGCACCATTCTTGGTCATGATATTTCTAATAATCGCTCCACACCCTTTTGTTTTCATGCACATTATTTGGGATTTACTTGGTTGGATTTCAGGGTCAAACATGTTCGCACTTATGTTTCTTATATTGTTTTCCCTATATTTCTCTTGCGCATATGGACGTGTACTTTTCTATAAATAAGGTGCTACCGCCCACTTGGCTTAGAAGAATTAAGAACTGGAACTCCTACCAATCCCTTCTTCACCTCCTCGCTAAGCGTGCCTCGCAACCCCCCTCGTACTTGCGAAGTATTATCCACATAGAATAGATTGTGCCGCATTCACATTTTGAACAGGACTATTCGGAACCCTGCTTAAAGTAAATTAAGTCGCGGCGCATATGCTGGATGCCTAATTCAACGCAACCCCAAAACCAAAAAAAAACCAAAGAAAACCAAAAAACATTTGCTTGCGAACACCGAATACGAAGTCATGAGGAAAATCAATGATCGTCGCACTCGTACCTGGGAGGAAAGGAAAAAATATTTCTCTTCTTCCGTATTTACTATTTTGGGGTATTCATAGTGAGATCTTACTCTTCTCCCGATATGGTTGCCATGCTCGGTTTCATCTACTGTACTGTACAGTACTGTACAGTACAGCACCATAGCTTAGTTCAGCGCAAGTACGTCGATCGAGAGAAATGATCAGATTGCACCTATTCCTTGTTTGTCTCACAGGGGAGACTGAGCACAATGCGATTGCTGGTATTATAACATTTGGCGATACAGAAAGTCTCTATTGAGCATTAATTTAGTCTCCTCAGTCAAACAACTTTTGGCTATGATGGGGTGTGAGAGTCTTGGGATTCTTATTCTTTCTACGTCGCCGAACGTGTCCTATATACACACCATCTTGACTTCATAGAAAGAACCCTTCGTCCACACATCTTCTAGTATTCTCGCCTATCTTCTCTCACCATCCAACTGCTTAGAATTTTCCTGAAACTTCTTTCCCTTAATTCCATTCATTTCGTCTCATCCTCTTACACCGGTTCTTCCATCCTCGCGATCCTTCGCAGTCCTGACACTGTCCTCTGTTTCCTAACCATCATAGTGTGACCCATATGCGTTCCAACTCCTGGTAAAACTTAATCTCTAACCTCTAGTCTTCCCTAATGCCAATTCCTAAAACATCCTAAATGTTCCCCCTTGAGCTAACGTCTCAACCAAATATACCATCACGTATCTGATACCATACTAGTCAATCGTCCAACAACTATCAAACTTAATTCCTCTGAGGCATGTCCCATCAGTGCTCCAACTATCTCCTGGATATGGAACCTTCGCGAATTTCAACTCTAAGCGTGTACGTGGGGTTGCTCGAAGTTTAGACACGCGCTAGCACCGGATGAGAGATATCGAGGACAGCAGGCGCAGTAGGACATTGGGGTATGATACCATGTAGAGGGATAAGAAAAGAATAGTGGACTCAGACCCACGCCATTGCTAGTATGATGCGCATGCTTAGAAAATATAGATAATGCTTCTTCAAACCTGGATCATTTCCCACCGCCCCGCCCAAATGCAAGGGGTTTCTACACTATAATACTGAAAAAGGGTAGGAGCCTCTGATTTAATTGGGAAAAGGATAATAATATAAAATATAAGTCTCAATGATAGAGGTGAGCGAAAGCAATTCTCGGTAGAAGAACAGTGGAATAAATGTGACAAACAGAGAGAGGGTACCGTACGATAAAATTATACTATTAGTAAAGTAGTGAGACTGTGGAACCAATGAAACAATCCGCCGCTGGGTCATCCCTAGGTACTGAGAAGGGGATTCCTGTCCTATCGGCAGAACGGGTGGATAGTAGTAAAATCTCCTTCGGGGGTGGAAATGAGTGAACAAACAAGAAGGAAAAGAAGAAAATAAAGAGACTTCCGGGAGGGGCAATCACCGCTCGCACTGCCGGAAATTAAATGAGATCCGTAGAAGATCTTCGATTATCACGATGATGAAAGAAAGAAAAGTCCCTAAAGCGTGAAGAAAATCGTCCTCTTCAGGAGGTTGTTCGCGGTTGTGGTTTTTCTATCTGCCTACAGCGAATTATAAAACCGCTAAGGACCCTTAGACAACGTAATCCGAAGCTAGCCCATCCCGTCTCCCATGCTAACTACCTATCCATGTACTTAATGAAAGAACTAGCTATCTGTGAAAGCGCTATCCAGTGGAATCCACTACCATACCACACAGTACCTCCGAGCACTCCATACAAGTGAAGCACCCGGTAAATTGTCCCCACCGCTGTTCTAGTGGGTAGGTAGATACATCTATGGGGAGCGCAGTTAGAGGAAAACGAAAAAGAAAAAGAAAGAGGGGATAAAAATAGTGAAGAAATTGGGGATGATATTGCTAAGCCCATCGATGGAATGGAGAGGTGAAAGATTGTGGTAGGAGTGTTAAAGATCGAACCATCCGCGAGCCTAGGGATGATAAATTGAAAATTCGTGGAATGGGGGACGATGTGAAATTAGTGCTGAGCATCAAAACCTGCGGTTCTTTTTGGAGGGGTGTTGATCCGGATCGGACAGCCCAGGGGAGGGGAGCGCTCTGGATTTGTCGCCATCTGCCTGGGGGGTTTGATTTTTGCGTTTAGATAGTAATTCCACAATTGCATGGTGTCCATTTTTCTGAGCGCTCGAAAGAGCTGTATCGCCGGCCAGATCTACTGTATCGGAGATGATGTCTACTCGCTCCAGCAGCATCTTCACAACCGCTTCATGGCCCCCGCAAGCGGCTTTAGCGAGAGGTGTTTTGCCACATTTAGCTGCTATGTTAGGGTCGATACCGCTCTGATCAAGTAACACTTTCACGACTTTCTCTTCCCCATTCCCGGCAGCTTCGAAGAGCGCCGTTTGGCCCCTATTGTTTGTGGTGTTAGGATTGACACCCCCCTGTTCCAACAGTATCTTTACGACTCCTTCTTCTCCCCGCATTGCTGCGCTCGATAGCACTGTGTCGCCCCCATCGAACGTATCGTTGGGGTTCACCTCTGCTCGGCCTAGCAGCATCTCCACCACTCGTTCATGCCCAAGGACGGCAGCTCTGTAGAGAGGGGTTGAGCCTTCTTTATCTATATGATTGGGGTTGACATCTTGACGCTCAAGCAGCGTCTTCACTATGCCCCCCTTCCCATAAAAGGCTGCGACAGTGAGCGGTGTTTTACCTTCATGATCCGCAGTATTGGGATTAATGTCACTCCGTCCTAGTAACATCTCCACCAGCCCTCCATGGCCCTTGTCTGCCGCTATGAAGAGCGGCGTTTCGTTAAATTTGTTTGCGGTGTTTGGGTTGACATCAGCTCGTTCCAGCAATATTTGCACGATTTCCGTAAGTCCATGCTTGGCCGCGATGAACAGTGGTGTTTCATTATTATTGTTTGCAGTGTTGGGGTTGACGTCGACTCGACCCAGCAGTATCTTCAGAGCTCCTTCATGCCCCCAGTAGGCTGCTTCAAAAAGCGGGGCGCAGCCGTTCAGGTCTGCAGTGTTGGGATTAAGATCTGCTCGTTCCAGCAGCGCCTTCAGGACTCCCTCTCTTCCCCCAATGGCGGCCCAACAGAGTGGCGTTTGACCCATATTATTCGTAGTGTTGAGGTTGGCATCTGGTCGCGTGAGTAACATCCTCACGACTCCTTCATGTCCCCGGCCGGCGGCCACAAAGAGTGGTGTTTTACAGAGACTAGTCTCAGTATTTGGGTTGGTATCATCCCGCTCTAGTAGCATCTTCACGACTCCAACATGTCCCTCGTAGGCTGCTTTGTAGAGCGGCGTTTCGCCAAAAGAGGATGCTATATTTGGATTGATATTATTCCGTTCAAGCAACACCTTCACGACTCTCTCATGTCCCTTCTCGGCGGCTCCCCAAAGCGGGGTATGGCCAGATTCACTCTGAGTGTTGGGGTCGACATCCCCTCGCGCCAGCAGCATCTTCACCACTCCTTCGTGTCCCTCGTAGGCCGCTATGTGGAGTGGTATCTGGCCCCTGGTATCAGGAGCGCTGGGGTTCACATCGTCTCGTGCAAGCAGCAACTCAACCACAGCCTCATGCCCACCCTTGGCAGCCCATGAGAGCGGTGTTAAGCCCTCACTCCTATAGGAACTAACGCGTGTTCCATATTGAGCCATCTTTACTGGACTGAAAGAACCCATATCAGCTAAGACTATAATAAAGGGAAGAAAATTGCCCCTCCTAAAGGAACAGCGGGGTGAGCTTACAGTGGAGTTGTAGATGGTCAAAATGTAATGGATATTGTCTTGGGGTCTGGTGTTCACAGGACCTTATAGGTACTCGTTCGTCGGGTTCACAAAGGTTCTCAATAGAAAAGAATAAAAGCGGAGGAATAAAAATGAAACCAATTCCCGTGGTGTTGGTGTTCGCCCTTTCTCGTCCAGAAGGATGTTGTTGCCTCCCTAGTCCTCTCTGTCGTCTCTTATGAGCCGTGTGTGGGTGGGGGGAGCCGGTCTCTGAAAGGTTGTTTCCCCACGAACCTTCCAAACCGTAGTCACCTATAAAAACCCTAGGGAATGCAAACGAAAAGCAATCACACACAAATTCGAGTATTAACTAAACCCCCTACATCCACCTTTTACCCCACAGTGCCCTACATCGGCGAGACGGCGTAGCACGATATTCGCCCAAGCTTATCTATCGTGTAGGGTCCATATCCAGGGCTACCCTGACTCACTCATGCCTACCTGGGAGGTTTGCAACAGTCTCTGTTTGTACTGGACCTCCCCATCTTCTTCCTCTCCTCCCCTCTCCTCTTCCTTCTAGTGCTAGTGAACTGGTTCAATCTTCCTCTTATCAGCTCACCCCGCTCTCAGAATCCGTACACAATCAGTATTTTTTTCCCATCCTTCATTTCATGTTTTCACCTCGATTTTCTCTTGTCACCACCACCGCAGATAAAAAATTTCTAACGGCTGTTGTTCTAGGTTAAGAGAGCAAGAGCATCCCACCTCAACTCACCAATCCTCCTTAGCGATAGTAGCAACAGCAAACCAGTATTTCCAACTACGTTTTCTCCCTCTCTTTTCTCTATTCCTCTTTCAATCTAGATTTTCACCTGTTTCCGTAATTCAATCATGTCCTTCGATTCTCAAGCTCCTACTACTTATCAGGATACTGGGATGAGCGCCACTTCACAGCAGCAACAACAACAGCAACTGGAGCATGCTCCCACCTCTTCTTCTGCGGCCGGCCACCAGCTGCTTCCTGAGGCACTTCAGAGGTTTTGCTTGGTTGGAAAGGTAGCCGTTGTCACCGGGTTTGTTCCACTCCCTTCCCTACTATTTCCTTCCCCCCTCCCACCTTACACATGGGGTTGGATTGGGTTAGGTTGGGATAAAAATGGGGCAGTATTGCTGATTGGGAGGTCAATCCTGTTAGAGGTGCACGAGGTTTAGGGTACAATATGGCAGAGGCTCTCTGTCAGGTTGGCTGCAAGGCCATTGCCATCATGGATGTTTTGCAGGAACAAGGTGGCGAGGCAGCGGAGACTTTGAATAAGAAGTACAATATTGCGGCAGCGTTCTACAAGGTGGATGTTCGTGAGGAGCAAGCTGTTCGTGATGTTATCCAGAGTGTATAATCCTCTCGTCTAACCTCAATTGGATGATTAGCACTGATTTCTTGTCGATAGATCGCTCTGGATCTTGGAAGCGTAGATGTTCTCATCTGCTCTGCCGGTATTGCGGAGTGCGCTTTTGCCAACCGATTGGTCTCTTAAAAGATTACTGACGTGCTCTTCACTAGCTCCAATATGCCTGCGGAAACCTACGATATCGGGCGCTTCCGTCGTCTTATCGACATCAATCTCACTGGTACATTCTTATGTGCACAGGCCGCCGGAAGGAAAATGATCGAACAGGGAACCGGAGGTTCTATCATCTTCATCGCTTCCATGTCTGCGCATATTGTCAATTGGCCACAACAGCAGAGTTGCTACAATGCCTCCAAGGCAGCTGTCATGCAATTGGGCAAGTCGCTTGCTGCCGAGTGGGCTCCTCACAAAATTCGCGTTAGTAAGTAATTCACATGATTGAATTCATTGCATTGGGTGGAATTGGTGAGCTAACTGTGTTGAAATAGATTCTATCTCGCCCGGTTACATGGATACCGCTTTGAACCGTGTCCCGGCTCTTGATGCCCAGAAGAAGATGTGGTGCTCACGCACACCCATGAACCGTCTCGGAAATGTCGACGAATTGAACAACACTGCCATCTTCCTTGCATCTGATGCGTCGACCTTCATGACCGGATCTGACATTGTTGTCGATGTAAGTTTACTCCATCCGGCCACCTGCTACCTAGTACTTACAAGACACAGGGTGGTTACTGCGTCTGGTAAAATGCATGTGTATCATTTCCACTGTTCATCTGTTCACACCTGTGCCTTTGGGGTTTTTATATTTCGTATGTTCCAACCTGACGACTTTCATTCCGTTGCGTGGACTAATACACATGGCAGGTTCAAGCCCATAACAGTAGGGTTTGTTTCGGTCGGGGAACAGGGCAGTGGGGGCGTACCGGCAGAGATTGTATAGTCAGCAAGGTTCTTTTTGTTTCTTTCCCTTTGGGTGTTCTTACTATGCCCTGTTTCTCGTCACTCCAAAGCCATTGGTTTAAGCGTCCCGGGATACAGGTTTTGCATTGGGTTCCCTCAGTCTAGAGAAATTATTTCTTTCATTACATTTCCTTTCATCTTCTAAAATCTCCACTCTATTTCTGTTCAATGGCGGGTTGGAACAACCCATTGCCAATTGGGCAAAGCGTCGGGAACACTGTCGGGGGAGAGAGCTGGGCACCGGGGTTTTGCGGAATAAGGTATAGCCGGTCGCTTAGCTATAGTGGGGTCATTGGTCAGTAGGAGGGGCCCGTGAACCCCCGATACATATACTACAGTCTACCTCTCCCGAACACCACAAGATCACCAAACCTCCTGCTTCCTACCGCATGGGTTCTTTATTTTTCCCCACCCACCACCCTCACCTACACCCATGGCGCCCACATTGTCTTCTTTGGACATATCGGTGGCAACCATCCCTAACGGCAGGGCAGCGACACCCCCACCAATGCCTCCGGCAGTGGAACACATCTTTCTCTTTTTCCCTCACCATTCTTTCTTTCTTTCCTAAGTTGTTTCTTTCTTTCCTACCTTGTCAATATCATAATAGATTTCTTTGGCTTTGGGGAATTGGTTCATGTTCTAATAGAGTCCGTCGCGAATATAAAAGGGAGGGGATGTAGGAAGGGGGGACCGTAATCTTCGTTGATGCAATACATAGAATATCCAACTTCGAACTTTATTATATATGTTCAGGCGTTGGATGGAGCACGGTGCCGACAGTGATAGTGGTAAGGCTGGGGAAGGTGTCCCATGGTTTACCGGAGTTTATTGTGCTCGGCTGGGGCCGTGCAAGGTATGCACCCAATGGTCTCAAATATAGGCTATGATCGGTAGAGAGTGTATTGGTCCTTATTCTTTCGACATCGCCAGCGGTGTCCTATATACACACAAAGTTGACTACAGAAAACATTCCTTCAACTTCGTCCAAGTTCTCCACACTTATTCGATCACCGTCTCCTTCCTTCCACATAACACCCTCAAACTTCTTCCAAAACGATGTGTCCCTTAATCCCCTATCACTGTTTCGTTTACCTATAGAGTTCCTGCATTCCCAAACGTTCCTGCTACCTTTGCCTGTTTTGCTAACCTGGCAGTGTGACACTTGTTCGTTCCATCTCTTATTTCCAAACCTCTAGCACCTCTAGCGCAAGTTCCTGCATCATCCCAAAACATCTCCGCTGCACCTAACCTTTTACCCAAACACACCCCCGCTTCAACTCTTATGTTCTCCAACATTCCAAACAAAACTTCTCCTAAGCCAAACATTTGTTGTTGTAGTTCGTGTCGTAGATATGGAACCTTCGTGAAAACTTTAACAAATGGGACACGTGAAAATCAGACCGAGTTTTTCTCCCTCAATTCCCCCTTTCACCCTACCTGCTCGGTTTGTGATCAATGTCAGTCTTGGCAGTGCTTCTGAACGGGCTCGAAGTAGATGGCGGCAAAGTATCTTCAGGGTAAGGTAAGGCTAGTGGTGTTGGACAGTTGATATCCCTTGGGTTAGATCAGATATTCACTCGTTCTAGGGGCGTCTTGAGAACCTTAGCGTGTCCGATTCAGACAGCCCATGATAGTTGAGTGTGGTATCTCTCCACCATATTAGGATTGACGTACATTCTGTTCGCGGGAATGGTGTCTGCTCCCTCATGCCCATACTCAATGTCCAACGAGGGAGGCATCTTCCCATTTTCTTGACTCCCGTGAGGACTGGCACCAGTCGGTTCTAATATATCTCTTGGCCAATCCCGAGAGATGCTTTATTGGAGATGTTTTAATTCTCGGATAGGTTGATTGAGATGGATTACTGGGAAAGAGTTAAAGTAAACCAGAGCTTGAAGAGATAAAGGAGGTAAAGGAGGACAAGAAGAAACTCTGCGAACCATAAAATATTCAACCAAGAGTTCACCACTCCGGAGAGTATGTAAATGTATATTGTAATAGCTTCCATAGGTGTAGGTGCAGTCACCCCTTCTTAGAAGCCGGAAGTTGGTCGGTGGTCATGGTTGCAGAAACCCTGGTGTACTCCACTTTTTCCCACGACTGCGAGTGACACCTCGTGACTGCTTCCCTCACCTCCTATCCCAACTCTCACTTCTACACCCCTCCCTTTCTCCTCTCATTTCTCCTCTCTTGCTTCTCTCTGTATCATCTTCTCTCGTTCTATAAGCAATATAAGTTGTTCGCTTGTGTTGGAGGCCGCTCTCCTCTTCAACCTTGTGATACCGCTCGCTTCCACTAGTTCACTCCTTCGGCTTCCCAACACGTTGGTGGAGGAAATCAAATGTCAATTGAGGGCTGGAAAGCGAACAGATAAGTAAAGGAGGGAAACGAATCGGGGATGAACCATGTAAACACTATCCCACGAACATTGTTGGAAACTGTAGTTATGGGTGCGCTCTCCTCTTATCTGTTGCTGTAGTTACGAGTGACACCTCGTGACCACTTACGTCGCCCCCCCTGTTCCCTCTCAAATCCTCGCTTCTCTTCTCTATTCCTTCTTCTTTCTTTCCTTCTTCTTTTCCCCTCTTAGCAGCCCTCTTGTTCAATAAGTAAAAACAAGTCTTTTGCCTTCCCTGGTGACTACTTTGCCTTTGAACCTGTGGAACTACTCGCTTGCCCTCTTCTGCACCCGACAGTTCTCAACAAACATTGTAAAGCGGCGCTCCTAGAAACAGCTCCCTCTGGCTAGCTGCGCAATTTCGTTGTATGATAACTAGTGAAACACGAGTGATATAGCGTGATCACACCACGCTTAACTACCCTGGAATGATGAGACAACCTGATCCCATGTTTATTCAATATATGACAGAAAGGTTATCCTTTCCTTTGATACACTTATCCCTAACCCTCTCTCAACCCGAGATTGGACAGTCTACAAGGATATTGAAATGTTTCACTTCGTGGTGGGGGTGATAGTGGGGCGTGCCGGAGATCAATAATACGGAAGACAAACGTGTCAACGTGCCTGGGCACACTAGGGCATGAAAAGAGATAAACGGTTAGACATGCAGAGGCTTTCTCTTGTCACATATGATAATAATACTGTTGCAATAATCTCTATACATAATCCCACTAAGGTCACATGGCAACAAAGTTTTTACGCTCACGTGACTGTAGGCCACTCAACCCTGACCAGTCCTTCCCCACATTCATTAGTCCTTTTTCTCCTTTACTTGGTTTCGATTCGAGTTTTCATGTCTCAATAAATTTTTCAATTGATTTTCAACAGAGAAGTTTGTAAATCCTAAAGCGAAGTTTAGAGCCATTAGAAGAGCTGGCTAAAATATCCTACTTTATTGCATCGCAAAAAGCCCGCCTCCGAATCCCGAAGCGTAGCGAAGGGCCATTCGGAGCGTCCGCTGGTATTATTATAATAGCTGTTAGCTATTGCCCCTTAGCAAAAGTAACCGAAGATTGCGATCTAATGGCTCAAACTTCTTTGTCAACACCCAGCTCAAAAGATAATGGCTAAAATCACGACCATGAAATATTTAAAAATAAAATAAATCTGCGGTTCCAAATGGGGGGTTGGTAGAACCCATTGCCAATTATGCAAAGCACATGGGAGCCAGCCCGGAGGAAAGGGATAGTGTCTCGGAGGTCGGGGGAAAAAGGTTCACCCGGTTGCTGGGCCAGTGCGGGGTCAAAGCTCCAGGACACTAGGTCCGTGAACCCCCGTTACAATAGCTTCCCCCCAGCTCTCCCAGACCGCGACATCACCATCCTTCCTACCGCTCGTGTTCCTTATTGACAGCTCGCGTTCTTTATCCCCTCCCACCCCCCCGATCGACATCCAGGAGCCCTCATTGCTACACCGGGACACATCGGTAGTAAGGATCTCCCGGGCAAGGGCTGCGACAACATCACCAACGCATCCGACAGTGGAATCCTCTTGTTCTCTCCTTTTCAATATCCTTCTCTTCTTGCTCCTTTGATTTCCTTCTCTCGCTGTAACCAGTTTCTCCCTTGATGCATCTCTTCTGCTTGGGAGAATTGGTTGATACCTTGTGTATTATCTAACTAGTTGAATCGGATTTTTTGTGGTGGTGAAGGTATGGCGTGTTCTGGAGTAAGGAGGTTTGGGTTGCAATGCTGTAGGGTGGAACGTTGCAACGTCAAATGTCATAAAAATAGGCTATGTTCGGTAGAGAGTCTTGCGGTCCTTATTCTTTCTGTGCTGCCATCAGCATCCTATATATACACAAAACTCTCCGAGAAACACTCCTCTTCGCCATCACTCAACACTGTTCTTCCATCACCGTCTCTTGCTTTCCAAACCACACCCTCAACTCCCATACAGATTCCGTCCTTCACTCCCTTCGCCCGTTTCAACTTACAGATTTTTCCTGAACGCTCCTTTCCAAACTTTCCTGATACCTTCTCCTGTTTTGCTATCGCCAAAGTGTGACACTCGTTCGTTCCATCTTGTAGCTAACACTAGCTCCAACCCTTTAGTACCCCTAGTCTGATGCGTGAATTTTCCCGAAACATCTCCGGTGCACCTAACCGTTCGCTCATACACGCCGTTGCTTCAACTTCCATACTTCCCAGCAATCTCCAAACAATAACACTCCTTATCCTAACTTCCGGTGTAGTGACAGTGTCGCAGATATGGAACCTTCGTGAATATTTTAACAAAATGTTCAGTTAGTTTTGGCAACGCACAATAGCAACCTCCAATGGAAAACCCCACACCAAATTCGCTCGGTGTTGTGGGGTACGGGCAACCACTGTAGTTGTGTGGAGAGCGTGACGGCGCTGGGGGTGAAGAAATAGATCTACGCACATGTTTGTCAGTCCTATTTATCATAGTTAGCAGACCCGCACCCTAGGATAAACAAGAACCTTCTCTCCCACCTTCACCACTTCCGCCTCATCAAACACCTCAAGTCAACAAGACTGAGCGATTCTTCAACACCTATCCTGACGGAGACGATTCCTCATCCAAGGTTAGTGAGTGGAGTTACTGTACCTCCTGCTTTTGGAACATCGACCTTCTTTCGCCGTTATAGTGCCATGCCGGGCCCAACACCGCTCTTGTGGGCTGTAGAGAATCGGCATGACGAAGTCGTAGGGGAACTGCTGGAGTTGGGTGACATCGATCCCAACATATCTGACACCGAATCTGGCAGAACTCCACTGTCGCTAGCCGTCATAAACGGAAGTGAGCGCATTGTGAGCAGGGTTCCGAATGGTCCGCGGAAGACTGGGCTGGACTAGCTAGTCCGGTCGAAAGTCAAGTCTAGTCCAATGGTGTAAATTAGACCGACTGGACAGTCGGAATTATTGAAACCGACTCGACCAGGACTAGTCCGACCAGGCCCGCCAAGCAATAGGATATGTTATTTTTATCACAATATATTACGTTCAAATAAAGCTTTTCTTAATAAAACTTATTGTGTCCAAGGATTTTACTGTGGGGATAGTGCCACGCTTTGATTAGTGGTGGCGAAAATTGTCAGAAGTGGAGATCGATGTTGTATTCTGTGCTGTTCCATCTAGAAGGAAAGTAGAACAAGTATAGAGAAAACCGAAGGAAAGTGAAGAAGGTGACGCGGCCACGTGCAAAACAAGTTTACAAACAATCATAGTTTCCAACAAAAATAGGTTCTCCAGTATCGAACTATTTTTTGTGCATTAAGTGAGTGATAGTACATGACCAACAGCCACAATACGGGTATTCGATGCGACTTATCCATCGGGTACTTGCATTTCCACCACATGCTATCCTCTCCCGGATGTTCTATCAACCTGGATTGAGGGCCTGTTGATTTATACCGTGGCAAGCCGCCTTAAAATCCTACTATAGCTGCACATCTATTCTTAGTGAGTGTTGGCCTGGGTGCCATTCTGACTCTCATACGATCTTTGATAAAGACTGGTCCCAGACCAGTCCAAACCGGACCAGACCACCCAAGTGAGTCGGGTCCAGTCATCGACATCAACCAGGATGGGCCAGTCTGGTCCTGCCTCCAAGACTTGACCGGTCGGACTATTCGGAACCCTGATTGTGAGGATCCTACTTGAACGCGATGACACCAACCCCAACTTACCTGATGCCGAATCAGAACAAATTCCGCTCTCATTCGCTGCGGAGAACGGTTATGAGGTTATTTTGAGGTTACTTCTGGAACGCGAAGACACCAATCCCAATACATTCGACATCTCGTCTTACCAAAGTCCTTTGGCGATCGCTGCGGAGAAGGGCTATGAGGGGATGGTGAAATTGCTGTTGGAGCGGGGTGCTAATCCCAACACCCAATATGCCCATTGATTCGTCCCCCAACTTACTCTGCGGACACTTCCTGCTCCCTGGCGTATAACTAATGCAAAGTTTGGCTTTGTGCAAGACCGAGTATGCAGAGTGAGTTTTCCTATCTACAAAATCTGAAAAATAGGCAATGTTGGTAGAGTAAAGAGTGACTTCAGATGCTGTGCAGATCGATTTGCCCCGGCCACTTCAGCTCCCAACGCGCCCTGCGAGTTAGCATCTTGGCGACTATTCAATGCCTCGAAAACAGGATAAGCGTGCCTGGTCCCTAGTTTACACTTTTCCTGGAGCAACAAGAAAGAATTATCCGAATATGAGACAACGGTTATTTGTTTGTGTGCCGTATATTAAAAATGTCTCATGTTTGGATATTTATCGCCTGTCACCTGTGCTCCCCAAGGGATGGAGAGTGGATGATTGTCTGCCGTATTGATACGTTGGGGGGGGGGTTATATCTGACTCGGTACAGCAGTAACCTGATCGTTTGAAAGAAGATTGATTGGGGATGCAGTGGTATTTTCTGCAATACAAGAGTTAGGAGAGGGCTCTAAGTAGCACGCGATTATCGCATTTAATCCGGGCTGTGATTGTGGTAGAGGGAGGGGCGGCTATTATAGTCGTACACTCAGGTACCGTAAAAACTGAAATAATTGGGCATCACGCTAGGACGTTGGAGCTGCTCCTAGTAAGCCTGCTGTCTCAGGTGAGGGCTGAAAGAGAATCTTGGCGGTGTGTTTTCTCCCCCTAATCTAATGGGGAAATTCTGGACGTCCTAGCTCCATGCCCAATTATTTCGGTTTTTGCGGTGGAGTACTGTATCGGAGAGCAAAAAACCAAGTCGTGTTGTAGTTCGCCTCCCCTAGTAAAATGCTGTGCACAACCCTTTTGTTTAACCGCAACCAGGTTCTAACTTAGCCGGGTATGTGAAGCAGAAATGGTTTGCCTGTATTCTTTTTCCGGGTAATAGTAAGCCAATTAGGCACTACTACGTATTCTGCCCAAGTTCGAGTTTGGAATACTAAAGCGTGCTGGAACTGCACTGATCTCAAGGACCCTCCGAAACACCAAAAATGCCAGGAAACCCAAGCCTTTGAACAAAATTCGGGGGAAATGAAACTCGGTCCATTCCGAGTGCTTAAACATTTGCGAATACACGTAATTTCCTGGCATCTGTAAAAAAGACTGCTATTGCATATGGGCGGGATCTTGAGGCTTCTGGATATTTTTCGCCCATAAGTTATGCAATAGCAGTCGTTTTTACAAACCTCAGTAAATTACGAGTAGAGATTTAGCGAACCACTGGTAGGCAGTTAGGCTAGTCCATCATGCAGGTTATTTCACGGTGCGCTGCATAAACTGAAAGCGACCCATTCAACAAACCCTAGCCCGCAATAGGAAGTTCATCAATTTCAGCCTCCAAAGCGGATGCCAGTGATACTCGGGTACCGTGTAGCTCCTTGGTGTTGGCCATCGCCTCCGTCTGGCACTCGTCATGCTAGCCGGCAGGCGTTCTTCAACGCCATGGAATACCGACACGTGTATCTAATATAGGGGCTGGGCTTGCTACTGGCTTATAACTTATAAGCTGCACTCGTCATACCGGTACTACAAGTATAACCCGGTATCACAAACCCTTCTGACTCTTCTGCACATGTCTTTCTGCAGCACTTTGTCTATCGGCGAGGGGACCTCCGCCCACCAACTCTCCAGCTGTCCCCACACTCTCATACTCACCTCACCCAAGCCAGTCTTGGCTAAGCATAAGCACCCGAAGGGTCAGTGCCTATGATACTAGTAGATTGGCGGTGTCTCCTTATAATAAATTTGATAACTTGCCCGGCACCAGGAATTCCTCACCGACCATCACTCGAATTTCCTAATCCGGCTTAGTCCCCGTTCAAATTCCGCTCGTCGTAATGGAGGTAGGTGGACACGACTTTTGTCAAGTCCTGACCAACTCGAGATTCACTAAATTGGGTTTGGCGGGGAGCCGACAGCTTCAACGTTCAAGTGCTCCGGTGGATTCGAGTGATGTCACTCAGTCAGCTTCCGCTTCCCAAGTGAATCACCTCGCTCCCTTTTCTCCTCTTCCTTCTTTCTCCATCCAACATCTATTTTTCTTCACCGGTAACTTGGGTGAGATTCCTTTATTATCAAACCTTGGCTATTTTTCAACTCAAATCTTTTCCCAAGTGTTTAGCGTTATCCAAGGGCCCTTTGTTTTTTTCTTCTTGGCTACGATCGTGAACATCATGGTAAGTGGCTATTCTACCTTGTTATTCCTTACTATGTGGCAATCTTTAGATGGTATTGAGACTAGTTTACACTGATTACGATGGAAATAGCGATCCAATGAAGGAGCTGGCAATTGTGAAACGGAATTTAGTCCAAGCGATTCCGTCAGTGGCACCCGTTCGAATTGGACCATTGAGCAATCCCGAGACTGGATACGCAAATCCAGGCGGCGGCCCATTCCTGCTATCCATTCGTACGATGGAAACGAAAATTGAACAGCTAATAGCAAGGATGGAATCCCTGCAGAGACAAATTACTGTCCTCCGTCCCCTCCTGTACACAGCGGTTGGTATCCCAAACATATCCCCTACCACATTTTTGAAGAGCATGGTTTTGACAAATATAGGGAACCCTTCCGCAATTAAGGTGGGAAATGAGAAAGCGCACGATGGTGACGTCGCCACCGATGTTTACCTACTCTGGAATGGGCTGATCACCGACCCCGATACATTCCGCAGGTTCTATGGTCTCCATTGTGAGGAGGCGAAGAGCCTTCTTAGTATGGTGATTTATTTCTCTGTGTCTTCCTGGGCCACGGCTATTGCTGATAGAAGGTACTGATAGTCTTTCCACATATGCAGTGTTCCCAAGCGTCCCGTCCGCCCCGTAGGCACCACCAGAACTGCTGTCCCGGGCGTGTCTCTCTATTTGTAGGGCATGGGCGTCCGCCCCTTGGGAAAGACTGCCGCCTAAGAGGGTGACTGTAGGGCCCTACAGTCAATGGGCAATTGAGCGGGTTGATTGATCGAATAATACTATTTACTTTTCCCACCAAATGGCTTTTTCTTTTTTTCTTTTCTCTCATCCCTTTTCTTCGGTGAGCCCACCCCCCATTGTGGTTTTCTGAATCAGATATACTGTGAATTCTCGGGGTTAGCGGCTTGCCAAGTGCTAATTTAAACAATGCTAACGGTGTCCAGGTTCAAAACAGCGTCTAACAAGTTGCGAAACCCCGTATCCGGAAGTCCCTCTGATACCGGCAGAGAAACGTCTGGGACCCCGCGACGGATTGGTAACTCCCGAGCCGTACCTGCTGTCCTCACCCGTCATCTGCAGTCCTCACCCGTCATCTGCAGTCCTCACCAATTACCTGCAGGGCCCGTTGATCACCTGCAGGGCCCGCCCGTCATCTGGAGTTACCCGCAAAATTGCCCCACCTGAGACACCTGCGGTCCCCGCCCATCCGTCTCGGGCAGTCGTCCGGGAGGACATCAGGGCACTAGTCCGTCCCGGGCGTCCTTTGAGGTACTGCCGTCTCTCGCGTCAGGATCCGAAGACGGACGGACTGGACGCTTGAGAACACTGAGTACGATAGGTTCCCCTCCAATTATCTCACATTCCCGATAGTCAACGATAAGATCTAGCAAGAGCAAGTGATACGATCGATTTTAAACCTTGTCATGTTACCAGGATGTGAACTACCTGCAAGGCACTGCGGGAAAGGAAAAGAACGAGAAACCGAAAATCTCCAAACCTTACTGTTAAACATCGTAATCGCTTCAGTGTGCAAATCAGTGTCGAAAACCGGCACAAAACCCGCCCCCGCCGATGAACCGGATAAGAAGAATAAACAAAGGGTTCTAGTCTTGACATCCCGCGGCGTCACATACCGGTTTGTCTCTTTTTCAGCTCCCCAACATCGCTCGCAATGATCTTGTTCACCACTAATGAAAGTGCGATTCAGTCACCGGCACCTACTCAATGACCTGGTAGCCATGCTCCCACAGTCGCAAGGACGCAAAGCTGAATACCAAATCAAAACTCTACTACCTGAACGAGATTGCGGACCTCCACAACTGCAATAATATACGCTCCTTGGAAACGCGGAAACGTCAAGATTTCCACGTATGGCTAAGCAAAGTACCTATCGGACCGTGCGCCAAGATGCATCTTCAAAACGGTTTGCTCCCTCCCCTCTACCACCCCTGGCCTCCACTCCTCGGGATAGGTAAACTAATTGTGGGATGGGGGAAGTGCATGCAATGGAGGAGCTCTACTTCACCGGGAACGCTCTCAAAGGCTCCCACCCGCTCCTCAGCTTCGACGCGACCTTCGTCACATATGGTGAAGGCCATATTTCAGGGCAACCCGGATTGCAAACGGATGTGGGTAGGGGGAGATGCGGGGGGGGTTCAATGAGCTAGTAATCCGGACCCGAACCCCGAATTCCGAGGACATAGCAATCTTTAACGCAGATCGTGTCGGCAACACCCTCAAAAAAACGCCTTTTTATACACCTCACCAATAAAACTTGTGCCAGGCACTGAATGTTGTGCTGGCGTGAGCGAGCATGGAGGGATTTGTGGAATCTCCTTGCTGGATTGTTGAGTAGTGGAAGCTCCTGGAAGGAAGTCCTTGTTTGATCAGTGCTTGTATTATTAGGATGAATATTTTATTTTCGAGAGGAATTGCAAACTTTGATTTCTTGATTTTTAACCACCCAAGAATTTTCAATAGAGACTAGTAAAAGTACCAGGGGATATGTTTTCGCACACACCGCTTTGTGACCGCAGCAGTTTTTAGGGATTTTTTGGTAGTAAGCCACTTTGGTGTGCGCGAAAGCATATCCCCTAGCACTTGTATATCCCCTTCCTTCTCCGCTAATTTAAACAAGAGGTTTACCGCAAAGGGTTGGTTCAAGGATAATGGTGACTTGTTCTAGAGAAGGAGGTGATGGTGGGGCCCCGGCAAGCACCAAAGAAGCACGACATGAATCTGGGAGAGGAAGATCTACGTTGACGATGGAGCATTTGGAGGAGCAGCAAGAAGTATGCCTGAAATTCTAAAGAAATATGGGATGTTGACAAAGGGATCATGAAGTAGGGGAAGGGGATCCAAGGCAGAAGCCGGCGGTCACAGAAGACTTGTCAGAGTTAACATCTTCCTGCTGGAGTTACGTCCTCACAACTTCCGGGCACCCAGGGAAAGCAGGATTCGAGAGTGGTGTTTAGCCGTCATTACTCGGCCAGTCGAGGTTGACCTCTTCCCGCATGAGCAGTATTTTCACCAAACCAGCATGTGAGAGCGATATTTCGCTGAAATCATGTGGTTTGTCGTACAGTAATCAACCTCTTCCCGTTCGAATAGTATTTCCCTCACTACGGCATGCCCATTCTCAGCAGCTGAGGCAAGTGGCGTATACCCCGAAAAATCACTTTCATCGGCGCCATTGCACTCCATCTCTATCAAGGCAGCCACAAGCTCAACTATTCCGAAGAATGATACGCAGCGTAATCCGCCGAATGGAGAACAAGTATCAAATTCCCAAAGACTTAGGCACTTCACATGCATTAAGAGCAATTTAGTGGATATGTGGCCATCGTACTCTTGAAACAGATGCAGCGCATGTGATTTAGCACAGCCAGAGAGTTCCCGTTTGACACGTGCTCCCCATTAGACAGAACAATAATCTAGAAAGGGTGTCCGGGGTGTGAGAAGAGGGATCGGCGGAAAGGTCCTCGACCGGTTGGGAATTCAGATAGGTCAAACAGATCTGCCATTGGCTGAAAATATCGGGATGAGGGGAAAGATACTCCTAAAGAGTAAAGCGAACCAGCAGCACAACCGATACCTCTCGATCTACAGTAATAATTTCTTGACAGCAGCTTACCAGTGTCGAAATCTAAGCGGTACTGCCTTCAAAATCTATAAAGCATACCTCGACTACTAAGACGTGATCCGATATGCCAAAGCTCAGAACATGTACATTAAATAAAATCTATTATGGGAGGAATATGAGAGAAGCGGGAATCAAAGGAAACTCTACGATAAAAAACCTGCGCCCATTTCCGATCGTCTAGGAGGTCTGTTTCCACCGTCGGATGCGTTGGGGTGAGTGGATTGCTGCCCTTGTCACTCGAGATCGCTTGCACCGAAATCTCCCAGCTGAGAATGTGGGCGCTGCCTGTCCAGAGCATCCCTTCATTCGTTCCCGTTTTTCAAACCCATGCACATCAATTTGAGTTTGCGTTTACGGCGAAGCTAAAGTATGGTTGTGTGCCCGAAAGATAACGATAGACAGCACACTGAGGTGGGTCACTTAGCACTAGTGTTGGGCGCGATCATGCTCGAGCAGAAAGTTTAGCCCGTGCTCGAGCATAAATCGTGCTCGAGCCCACCAAAAGTTTATGATCGTGCCCATCACTACTTGAAGTTAGCACTATTCTGAGCACTACACCACCTCTGAAGCACCAAGTTTTTCATATCACGATTACCCAAACAAGCTATCTCAGCGTTGAAGGGGATACTGTACTGGCACCACCCTTCATATTTATCATATGCTTCTTACATCATTGTTGTCACAATTATCCCTAACTTTGCTCTCTTTAGTTACTTCACCACCGATCGCTTGCACTACCAGATGTGCCCTTACTCAGTGCGAGGGTCTGAAAACGAGCGAAGGGATACACAAGTATCATGGCTGCAGCCCGCATTATAGGGCTTGTGTGACTGTCGTTCTGAGAGTTTGTTGGGGAAAATCTTTTCCGAGTGCAGCTTTCCTCCACAAACCACTTAAAAATAAATAGAAACGACAGAGACCATTCGAACAATAACCACACCCCTCCAGACGTGGAGGGACGAACACAACAAGAACCAATTGCTTTTAATTCCTTCCTCTTTTACTCTTTCTTGTTGGAGCCCCGGTGAACCACTACGAACTTTTGCCTATAGGCTCCTATTGTGAACCTTCGATACACAGCCAATACGAATTATTGTTTTTACCCTTTAAAACATCATTTGTTAAATCACCTCGCCTCTCCACCGAGAGGGCTGAAATTTGTTCTCTCGGCATCCACAATATGACACTAGAACAGCAAGGTGCTAACCCGGAAAGGAGTAAGGGCCCAACACCGCTTTTATGGGCTGTGGAACGTGGGCATGAGACAATTGTTAAGATGCTACTAGAGCGGGACGATACCAACCCCAACGCTGCGGATGTGCATGGCCGAACGCCACTCTTTATAGCCGCCTCGAAAGGGTGCGAGAGAGTTGTCAGGATGTTGCTGGCACGCAAAGATGTCAACCCCAACACTGCCAATAAAGCTAGCGAAGCACCACTCTTCGCAGCAGTTCACAAGGGACATGAAGGAGTCCTGAAGCTGCTACTTGAACGACCAGATATCAATCCCAATACTACCAACGCTTATGGCCAAACACCGCTCGTTAAAGCCGCCTGGGAAGGACTTGATTGGGCCGTCAAGATACTCCAAGAACGAGCGGATATCAACCCCGATCTAACAGATCTCGCCGGTGAAACTGCACTTTCGCAAGCCCCAGATTGTGGATATTATGCCATCGCAAAATTACTATCCAAGAACAGAAATTTCATTCTCCAGTTAGATGGTAACGGACCTACAACACCTTCCCCACCCTGGCGATCAGGCCCAGATCAGGGCCATCCCAAAAGAATCCGCAGATTTTGATGTTCAAGGTGAAAGCTAGGCACACCTCCCTATTCTTCCAACTTTCATCTAATCAACCCTAGACAGGCAGTCGGTAGCTTAAGCCTTCAACACGCCTACAATCCACCTCCTTGTCCCTCTTCTGTTGTTTCCCTAATATCCTCCACATCTCTTTTCGCCTTGTATTCCTGATCTCTTCTCCTGTTAGTCTATTTGCGGCGCCGTCATCCCACCAGAGAAGCTGGGAGACATTTTTCCACAGACACCAATTGTGCTCGTTAAGCGGGGTGAGTGACAGGGGATGAAATAGTGCAACTGGTTTTTCATTGATTTCCGCAGCGATCAAAATTTATCATCACAGCACCGTATCATAACATTTCTTTCTTTCCTTCCTCACCCCTCCGGATAGTTTTTCCTCATTGTTGTCTCTAATACATGTGCTATTGATCTTTATCCTGTCAGATCAGAGGCTTCATTACATACCCTTTGTTTTTTGTAGTATCATCGAATAAAATCCCAGTCTCCCCCCCAGTCTCCAGCGGCACCCTAGTGGGAGGACAGGAAGCGATTCCAGTCCAAACAAATAATACTTGAGATTCCCCATTATATCATGTACCATGCCAGCAACAGTCGGAATCTGAGCCTGCCTACGTTCCTTCTAATATCTCTCCATCTTGACATCATCCCCAAAAGTACTGCTATCTACCTCGTTCTCCTCATCCGCTTATCCTCTACTAGTGCCGACAAACTTCTAGTAAAATCACACCCGCACTGGCCGATTCAATTAATGCGCATTCAAGACCTTTCCTTTTGCCAACTGCCATAATGTCAGTATTAGTAGTGCCACTGCGCTCTGCTGGCCAGGCAAAAGTATAAAAGGAAAAGAAAAATCGTGAATTGAATCGACACCTATAGATTCTATCCCCCGGATTCATGTAGATCACTAGTGCGATGCCTTTTTCTCCTCTCCCCCCACCCTGTCCGATACCCCATCGGGCCCATGCCCCGATCTTCTCTTCCTCCCAGATTAACATAACCCTATTTCTCCAACACTATACCATCTATACATGCTTGCCGCCAAAGGAGTTGAGACAGATCATCCGCAACATACTCATTCTGCACATTAAAGCTGTTGCTATTATCGGACAAGGTGGTGCTATTGTGAGCTGTATCGCAACAGCCTCTGCTCCTCACCGCTCACATTATCGAATAGGAGGGGTGATTGGGTATGGTTGGTTGGTGGTGTTCCCGAGAATTAGACCAGATGAGTGCCAATATTTGTATATAGATATGGTGTCAAGCCATCTTCGTGTGCCTCCTCGCCGAGCGCCCACCTAGTCTAAAGAGAAGGGCGGTCAGGTCGAAAAGCGAACTTTGCCGGCGTTGAAGGAGCCTCGTGGATACCGCTAGTTATCTGGTATCGAAGAAATCCCAATTACCAGTAGGCAGCTCGAGAGCCTCCAAACCGACGCCATTCTTGTGGGTATCATACTGTATTGGTACTACAGGATTGTTGTTATGAGGTACCGGTTGCGGGAGACGGGCGAGTGGGATAGAGAAAGAAAGTGTATGAGAGGAGGAAACTGGTGTATATTTTCCGGATTGCTTGCTTATCCTAAATAACTATGGCGGAGCTGATCATTTAAATACACAGAACTTCACCACGCCTCTCAACTTTTAAAAATCCTTCAACGGAGAATCTCTCCCCCTGCACCCACAGTATTCCGAACCATGCCTCGCGTTGCGCTCCGAACATTTCCGGCAATATCTGCGAATGCTCCAACCAGTATACAACCCCGGTATACTCTCACCTCCTCCGTGCTTGATAATGACTTACAGAGGAACTAGTAACTAACGACTAAGCAAAATAGGAAAGGTACAAAGGGACCACGCATTCATGTGGAATGCTCGCCGGTGATTCTCAACAAGGATGAGGGGTTACATGCACAAGTGTTTAAGCCCTAGCCTGGGTCAGCCCTGTAGAAATAATTGTTCGATATGAGCCACAAGCACCCTCGGCAGCGATGATACTGTTGGCCCGCCCGAAAATTATATCCCCAGCCTTCCATCTCAATAGTATTATGCCAGAGGGTCTCACATTGTATATAAAGTACATATGAGAGCTATAATTATGAACGAAAGACATAACCTCCCTCACCAAAGCCCCGTGTCCCCCAACAATCCCACCAATATATACACTACATAGCGCTAACCAAGACAGTTTTTTAATCGACCAGCTAGAGTATGATTGCTACATAACAAATTTTACATCATCCCAACTTAATACCTCACCCCAATTTTCCAAAGCCGGAGACGCAGCGGAGATGTTTGGGGATGAGGCAGGAACTTGCGCTAGAGGTACTAGAGGTTTGGAACTAAGAGATGGGTTGAACAAGTGTCACTAATTACGAGGTTAGCAAAACAGGCAATGGTAGCAGCAATGTTTGGGAATAGAAGAACTCTGTAAGCAAACGAAACAGAGGCACGGGATTAAGGGACGCCTCGTTTTGGAGGAAGTTTGAGAGTGTTATGTGGAAGGAAGGAGACGATGATCGTATGACTGTGGAGAACATGGACGAAGTTGAAGGAACATTTTTCTGTACAGTCAACTTTGTGTAGATATAGGACACCGTTGGCGATGTTGAAAGAATAAAGACCCAAGTTACTCTGACTATCATAGCATATTTTTGAGAAGAAATAGAGGCATTGCAGGATTAACCGACTTGGTACAGGTTTGAAGTTCTCGGCCTCAAACTTGCCCTCAAACTATGCTATTGCGCAACGAGCCCTACATTCTGTTCCCCTGATCAATTAGCATCACACCTAAATTGTACACAAGTAGTTGCAGCCCACATTCTATAGGGCTTGCCTGAGTGACTGCCGTTCTGGGAGTTTGTGGGGGAAAATCTTTTCAGAGTGAGGTTTCCTCCACAACTCATTTAAATACAAACTAGCGACACCATTCGAATAATACCAACACCCCTCCAGACGTGGAGCGACGAACACACCAAGAACCAATTGCTTTTAATTCCTCCCTCTTTTACTCTTTCTTGTGGGAGCCCCGGTGAACCACTACGAAATTGTGCCTATAGGCGCCTTTTGTGAACCTTCGATACACAGCCAATACGAATTATTCTTTTTACCTGCTACATCAATTGTTAAATTACCTCGCCTCTTCACCTAGAGTCCCGATATCTTTTCTCTCAGCATCCTGAATATGGCACTAGAACTACCGGGTGCTAACCCAGAGAGAAGAAAGGGCCCAACACCGCTTCTATGGGCTGTCCAGGGTGGGCATGAGGCAGTTGTTAAGATGCTGCTAGAGCGGGACGATACCAAACCCAATTCTGCGGATGTGCGTGGCCGAACGCCACTCTTTATAGCCGCCTGGAAAGGATGTGAGGGAGTTGTGAAGATGTTGCTGGAACGCAAAGATGTCAACCCCAACACTGCCAATGCAGTTGGCGAAGCACCACTCTTCGCAGCAATTCACGAGGGACATGAAGGAGTGCTGAAGCTGCTACTTGAACGAACTGATGTCAATCCCAATACTACCAACGCTGATGGCCAAACACCACTCTTTAATGCCGCCTGGAAAGGAATTGCTTGGGCCATCAAGATGCTCCTAGAACGAACGGATATCAACCCCAGCACCGCGGACCTCGATGGCCAAACCCCACTCCTGGAACCCGCCTGGAGAGGGCATGAGGAAGTCATGAGACTGCTCCTAGAACGAGCGGATATCAATCCCAACACCGCAGAGGGACACATAACCCCACTATTGGCAGCCGCCCAGAGAGGGCATGAGGAAGTCGTCAAGATGTTACTAGGACGAGTGGATATCAACCCCAACACTGCGGATGAACTTGGCCAAACGGCGCTTTCCATGGCCGCTCATAACGGTAATGAGCGAGTTGTGAAGATTCTATTAGAAAGAGTGGATGTCAACCCCAACCTCGCTGATGAACATGGCCACACTCCACTCTCCGTAGCCGCCTGGAAAGGACATGAGGAAGTCGTGAAGATCTTACTAGAACGAATGGATGTCAACCCCAACACCGAGGATAGACGTCGTGACACGCCACTCTCTATAGCCGCCTGGAAAGGGCATGAAAGAGTCGTGAAGGTGTTCCTAGACCGAGAGGATGTCAACCCCAACACCGCTGATGAAACTGGCAAAACTCCACTTGCCAGGGCCTCCTGGGCAGGACATGAGGAAGTCGTAAAGATGCTGCTTGAACGAGCCGATATCAACCCCAACACTACAGACCAATGTGGCCAAACGCCACTCGCCGAAGCCGCCTGGAAAGGAGATGAGGGAGTCTTGAAGATCCTGTCGGAACGAGCAAATGTCAACACCAATACCGCGGACAATCGTGGCCAGACGCCACTCACTCGCGCCGCCCGCAGAGGACACGAGAAGTTGGTGAAGATACTGCTGGAAAGAGCGGATGTCAACCTCAATCCCGTAGATAAATATGGACACACGCCACTAACCATAGCCGCCTTGGGAGGACAAGAGGGAGCTGTGAAGATGCTGCTACAACGAGATGATATCAAACCCAACACTGCGAATGGAAATGGCCTAACCCCGCTCTTCATAGCCGCCTCTGAGGGAAATGAAGCGGTCGTGAAGGTGCTACTGGAGCGGAACGATATCGACCCCAACATCGTGGATAATCGTCGCCGAACGCCACTCTACATAGCTGCTCAGAAAGGCCATGAGGGAGTCGTGAAGATCCTCCTAGAACAGTCGGACATCAACACCGATATCACAGATCTAGCCGGCGAAACCGCACTTTCGCAAGCCCTGGATTGTGAACATTATGCCATTGCAAACTTACTGTCCAAACACAGAAATTTCATTCTCCAGTTAGACGGTAACGGACCTACAACACCTTCCCCACCCTGGCGATCAGGCCCAGATCAGGGCCATCCCAAATGAATCCGCGGAATTTGATGTTCAAGGTAGCTAGGCACACCTCCCTATTATTCGAACTTTCATCTAATCAACCCTAGATAGGGCAGTCGGTAGCTTAAGCCTTCAACACTCCTACCACATGCGACCTCCACCGCCTTGTCCCTCTTCTAGTATTTTCCCTAATATCCACCACATCTCTTTTCGCCTTTTATTCCTGATCTCTTCCCCTGTTAGTCTACTTGCGGCGCCGTCATCCCACTAGAAAAGCTGGGAGGCATTTTTCCACAGACACCAATTGTGCTCGTTAAGCGGGGTGCGTGCCAGGGGATGAAATAGTGCTACTGGTTTTTTCATTGATTTCCGCAGCGATCAAAATTTATCATCACAGCATTGTATCATAACCTTGCTTTCTTTCCTTCTTCAACCCTACCGACTGTTTTTCCTCATTGTTGTCTCTAACACATGTGCTATTAACCCCTACCCTGTCAGATCAGAGGCTTCATTACATACCCTTTGTTTTTTGTAGTATAATCGAATAAAAGCCCAGTCTCCCCCCCCCTGTCCTGCGGCACCCCAGTGGGAGGACAGGAAGCGATTCCAGTCCAAACAAATAATACTTGAGATTCCCCATCCTATCATGTACCATGCCAGCAAAGGTCGGAATCTGAGCCTGCCTACGTTCCTTCTAATATCTCTCCATCTTGACATCATCCCCAAAAGTACTGCTATCTACCTCGTTCTCCTCATCCGCTTATCCTCTACTAGTGCCGACAAACTTCTAGTAAAATCACATCCGCACTTGGCCGATTCAATTAATGTACATTCAAGACCTTTCCTTTTGCCAACTGCCATAATGTCAGTATTAGTAGTGCCACTGCGCTCTGCTGGCCAGGCAAAAGTATAAAAGGAAAAGAAACATCATGAATTGAATCGACCCCTATAGATTCTATCCCCCGGATTCATGTAGATCACTAGTGCGATGTCTTTTTCTCCTCTCCCCCCACCCTGTCCGATACTCCATCGGGCCCATGCCCCAATATTCTCTTCCTCCCAGATTCACATAACACTATTTCTCCAACACTATACCATCTATACCTGCTTGCCGCCAAAGGAGTTCAGACAGATCATCCGCAACATACTCATTCTGCACATTAAAGCTGTTGCGATTATTGGACAAGGTGGTGCTATTGTGAGTTGTATCACAACATCTTTTGCTACTTACCGCTCACAATATCGAATAGGAGGAGTGATTGGGTATGGTTGGTTGGTGGTGTTCTTGAGAATTAGACTAGATGAGTGCAAATATTTGCACATAGATTTGGTGTCAAGCCATGCCATACCTCTCTTCGTATGCCTCCTCGCCGAGCGCCCACCCAGTCTAAAGAGAAGCGCGGTCAAGTCGAAAAGCGAACTTTGCAGGCGTTGAAGGAGCCTCGTGGATACCGCCTGTTATCTGGTATCGAAGAAATCCCAATTACCAGTAGGCAGCTCGAGAGGTTCCAAACTGATGTCATTCTTGTGGGTATCATACTGTATTGGTACTACAGGATTGTTGTCATGGGGTACCGATTGCGGGAGAGAGGCGAATGGGATAGAGAAAGAAAGTGTATGAGAGGAGGAAACTGGTGTATATTTTCCGGATTGCTTGCTTATCCTAAATAACTATGGCGGAGCTGATCATTTAAATACACAGAACTTCACCTCACATCTCAACTGTTGGGAATCGTTCCACGGAGAATCTCTCCCCCTGCACCCACCGTATTCCGAACCATGCCTCGCGTTGCGCTCTGAGAATTTCCGGCAATATCTGGGAATACTCCAACCAGTATACAACTCCGGTATACTCTCACCTCCTCCGTGCTTGATAATGACTTATAGAGGAACTAGTAACTAACGACTAAGCAAAATAGGAAAGGCACAAAGGGACCACGCATTCATGTGGAATGCTCGCCGGTGATTCTCAACAAGGATGCGGGGTTACATGCACAAGTGTTTAAGCCCTAGCCTCGGTCGGCACTGTAGAAATAATTGTTCGATATGAGCCACAAGCACCCTCGGTAGCGATGATACTGTTGGCCCGCCCGAAAATTATATCCCCAGCCTTCCATCTCAATAGTATTATGCCAGAGGTTCTCACATTGTATATCGGAGCACATATGAGAGCTATAATTATGAACGAAAGACATAACCTCCCTCACCAAAGCCCAGTGCCCCCCCCAAACCCCACCAATACATAAACTACATAGCGTGAACCAGGACACTTTTTTGATTGACCAGCTACAGGCGGGAATAGATGATGAAATACTCTCCCCGGGCACATGTGACGGCGGGGCCAGCGAGTGAAAGTCCAGCCCCGCCCCGCCCCGTGACGAACCCTGACTAGAGCCACAAGTACATATACTACCACCCTGCTCCTCCGATAGCGAGCTTAGTGTTCCGAACCGTCCAGGGGCCCCACAGGGACGGCGGGAATAATGCCAAGAAGAATAGACTGGATAGGGTAGGACCAGACATTTAGCCGCGGTCCCGTGTAGGGCTAATTACTTGGGCGTATTCAACACTATAAGGTTATGCGTAGCGAATATAGATTCCAGTGATCTGGCGATGCCGAGCGTTTATTGGTAAGAACAATTTGGATAGAGAAAAGTTGACAAAGAAACAAGAGATAATGGAATTGTGTACGGTAATGAATGACTTTGACAAAAAAAGTAGAAAGACCAAGTGAATAAAGAGAATGAATGCGATGACTAACAGAAAACGAACAAAGGGAAGAACAGGCTTTCTTATATCCTCTGTGAGATGAGACCTTTCCTCCACAGCACACTTCCTGCGCGTGCCATATCTTTGATCAGTTTCTTCCGTATAGTGGCTCTTTCCTACTTCTCCGCCGAATCCCATCCGAGGTGAGAACCCAAGCCCCGAGGTTGTGGTTAACCGGTTTGCTGAATACTAAGTGTGTAACGGCTGATGCCATGGTTGTTCTGTTCAAAATGTGAATGCGGCACAATCTATTCTATGTGGATAATACTTCGCAAGTACGAGGGGGGTTGCGATGCACGCTTAGCGAGGAGGTGAAGAAGGGATTGGTAGGAGTTCCGGTTCTTGATTATTCCAAAACAGGTGGGCGGTAGCAAGCATATTTATACAAAAGTGTGCGCCCATATGTATGAAAGAAATATAGGGAAAACTATGTAAAAAACATAAGTGCGAACATGTTTGACCCTGAGATCCTGCCAAGTAATCCTAAACAATGTGCGTGAAACTATGAGGGTGTGATGAGAATATTAGAAATATCATGACCAATAATAGTGCATAAGAGATGC
>Ga0307509_10002491_pt1 | contig 29721 bp, 18 predicted proteins | sample 10_EM_MG_FD_202245 | JGI IMG/M metagenome (GOLD analysis project Ga0307509, IMG submission 202245) | Populus trichocarpa ectomycorrhiza microbial communities from riparian zone in the Pacific Northwest, United States - 10_EM | ecosystem: Host-associated > Plants > Roots > Unclassified | place...
CCTGGTTGTACACGCGCCCGGAAATGATGGGCTGGTCCGGATCGCCTTCCAGGAAATCGACGACCACTTCCTGGCCGATGCGCGGGATGCTCATCCAGCCCCAGTTCTTGCCGGCCCAGATCTGCGACACGCGCACCCAGCAGGAGGACTTATCGGTCTTTTCCGGCCCGCGGTCCCAGTGGAACTTCACTTTCACGCGGCCGTACTTGTCGGTGAAGATTTCCTCGCCGCCCGGACCGGTGACGACCGCCGTCTGCGGCCCACCCACGGTGGGTTTGTACGTGGTGATGGCCGTGCGGAACGGCTCCTTCGAGGAAATCGCTTCGAACTCGACCGCGAAATCTTCCGCCGTGCCCTGCGTGCCGGATTCATAGTCGCCGCCGTGCAGCTTGTACGTCGCGCCGACGACCAGGTATTCCTTGTTCTGGTCCTTGCGCGGATAGCTCTGCAGTTTGAACAGGCTGCCGACAGCGATGCCGCGCGCGTTGCCGACACCGTTCATGCGCTCGTACTGCGCCTGCAAGGATTCCAGGCGCGCGCGTGCGTAATGATCGCCGTCGGTGACGACGGAGTAGCCGCCCGGATAGTCGAACACCTCGGCGTCGGTGCTCTTGGCGTCGCGCTTCTGCACGTATTGCGTCTGCAGCGGCGCGCGCGGCTTGGTGAAATCGTAGTCGGTGATGACGTACTTGCCCGACTGGATGTCGCGACGCATCGCCCAGTCGTGGATATGGTCTTTCTCGCGCGATTCGTTGTCGGACGGCGGAAAGTAGTCGATGGACTCGTAGCCGGGAAAAGCCGCGTGGCCGCTGTACGAGTCGGCCAGCACCAGCTTGTGACCCTTCTCGGTGTGCGTGAAGTAGTAGTAGATGCCCTCTTCTTCCATGAGCCGCTGCACGAAGTTGAAATCGGTCTCGCGGTACTGCACGCAGTAGTCGCGATTGCGATACGTCTTGGTGAGCGAGTCCTTGACCTCGCCGATAGCCAGCTCTTTGAAGACACCCTTGATGATGTCGGGCGCGGTCGCACCCTGGAAGATCTTGCAATCCGCGGTGCGCGTCAGGAACCACAGCCACGGCACCACGCGCATGCGATACATCGCGTAGCGCCCGAGCCGGCCGCCTTGCGAGAAGTGCGCGACGTAGCCGTTGAAGTGCCGCTGGCCGCCCTCCTGCAGTCCCACCGACAAAGTCATGTCGTGGCCGAGCACTTTGTCGAAACTGATGTTCTCGTCCGTGCTCAACAGCTCGATGTCGATTTCGAACAGCCGCCCGAGTTGCTCGGTCACGGTGGCCGAACGCACGAGCAGGACACCTTCGTCCAATGCGGTCCTGATGACGATTTTGCGTTGCGCAGCCATTCCAGCGCCTTAGTTGTGGTGAGTGCCGATCAACGGCGAGTCCGCGCGTCTTCTAACACAAAGCCGCGCGCCGCGGCCAATCGGCGCGGCCGTCCTGAAGTCGTACGACTTTAGTCACGCCCGCTCGATCGTTCCATTATCAGCCCTGGGCGGCGTCGCTGGCGCGCTCCCAACGCAGCACGATCTCTTCGGCCGCCGACCACATGTAGTAGCCGCCCCAAGGTGTCGATGAGTCGATGATGACCGCTTCGAGGTTGTCGTAACGGCCGCGCGCATACGCCTGGAAATTCACTTCCCGCACCTTGTTCAGCGCGACGTAGCGGTCCCAGCGATCCTTCTCGCGCGGCACGATGCGCGTGCCGGCCGCAGTGGCGATCTCCAGGGCCTGGCGGAACTCGGGGTAATTCAGTTCGACGACGGTGGGGCGGGACATGGGCTTCTCGCGAATGAAAGCGGTAACGGCGCTGACTCCTGGCTGACTCCTATTAGATACCAGCGCGGCAGCGGATTTTCGCGTGTGGTTCACGATTGTGCGGCAAAGCGCTGCAGCGGCGGCAGTTTCGTAGGTTGGGCTGAGTCTTCGCAGCCCAACTATCCGTGCGACTTCATCAGCGGCGGCAAATGACAGGAAATCCAACGTAGAAAGAATAACGGACAATCCATTGAATTATATATCATTCATAGGATGTAATTCCGCCCGCTGGCCAGCTGGAGCCGGAGGCATCCAGCCATATCAGCGGACCCGCATTTTTCAGTGCCGCTGGCACCGCCTCACCGCGCGACCAGCGAAAGTGGATGGTGTCGCGGATTTCATCGCGCGCGTCCGCCTTGTTCAAAGCCGTCGGCTCGCCGATCCACAGGTAAACCTGCTCGACCAGCGTACTGCCGTCGGCGCGCAGCATGCCGACGCGATAGCGGCCCTTCGCCGATTCGCCGCGCTTGGCATTGCGGTTGCTCACCACGAAGCCGTAGCCGCCAGCGCCATCGAACAGCGTCATCCACACGTAATCGTAGCTGCAGGGCACGACGAAGCGCTGCTCGCTCATGCTCCACACACCTACTCTGGGAGCCGTCTCGCCTGGCACTAAAACCACGCGCACCAGATCGGGCATGTGGAGAACTTGGCCAGCGACGATGTGCGGCTCCAAAGATTCGACTACGGAGAATTGGCAGGGCACAAGCTGAGTGGTTCCGTCCCAACTCAGCAAGCCGACGCGATCGCCAAGCTGAACTCGGATCGTCTCGCCTGGCTCACAGACCTCAATCGCGTCCCATCCGGCCCCGATCCATAAACTGCCATCGGCACGCAGGAGGACGGTCGCCCCCTCCTCGATGCCCATCCATCCCGAAAACTCATCATGCCATTCGAGCCGCGTGAACTCCTGCGCTACCGCCCTGCTGCCGTCGTTGCGGATCAGCCCGCAGAGACTCGAATTGCGCACGCGAGCGACGCCCGCGGACGTGAAGTCGTCGGCTTCGTCGAACTGCGGCTCGACGATGACCGCGCCTGACTCATCAATGAAGCCGAACTTGCCGCGGAGCTTCACAACGGCACGGTCGTGCGAGTAAGGACTGACTTCATCCCAACGAGGTGCGACGCGCCAACTGCCGTCGGTCGCAAGGAACCCCATCGCCTCGCCGCGACGGGCGATGGCCAACCCATTCGCGAAGTTGCCAACCTCAAGCAACTCCGGTTCGATCAATAACCGACCTGCGTGCTCCCCGGCGATCCTGGCCAGTCCGTAGCAACGGCCGCGCTTGACCCACATGAGCGATGGCTCGACCTCCCCTGCGCGCAGCACGCGATCCCACTCAGGCTTGAGAACGATGCGTTCGTCGTCGCCGTCCAGCTCCCGAACACCCCACCTGCCATCCGATTTGTAGCGGTAGAGATCGCCACCGAGCGCATCCTCGCTGCCGAGATCATCGTAGTCGTAGTCGACGTACTCCATCTCGAACGGCTGCCGGAAAGCGTTGTGGAAATACTTGTGCGCGAACAACGCCAGGCCGAACACGCCCGCCCAGGCTTTCCAATCCGTGAAACGCAGGTCCACGGCGGTGAAGCCAAGCAGCGTTTCGATCGAATCGAAATCGTTCGCACGCATCGCTTGCTGCAGATTCTCCCAAGACAGCGCGAGCTGAGTCAGACGATTCTGCGACACCGCTGCGACGCGCGCGAACGCGTCCAGCGAATCGGATTCCTCCAGGCATGCATAGAGCATCGCATCCGGCGCATGCGCGTCGATGAGATCGGCTAGATGCTGCTGCGCGCCCTGCAGATATCTATCGAGCCCGGCAACCTCGTCGAGCTGCGGATGCGCGCGCAGAAACTTCACGCACAGCGTAAGTCTGGTGAGCGCGCGGCGCGCGTCAGCAGCGACGTTATAGAGAATGCGGTGCTCTTCACAGTACTCATCCATCGTGGCCGGTTGCGCATCGGCGAGCAGGATTTCCCAGAGGGACGGAAACACGCGCGTCCACCGCGCAATCTTCTGTAAAGCCGCGGACTCGCCTGGGCGAGCGAGATAGAGACATCGGCGCAGGTTCATGAATTGTCAAATCACCTGAAACGCGATCGAAGCAAGCGCGCGAGCGGCACGGTGCAACTGAGACCCAGTGCGCACAACTCGCATTTCGCCACCCCATTTGTTCAAACGAGGTCTGGACGAGTGAGGGCAGGCAGATGCGAAAATCGCTTAGGTCATTGTACAGACACCCACCCACTGCCGTGAGCAGATCGCTTGAACCAGACAGCCCCGCAGGAACGCAGAGCCACATCTCGCAAGCTTTTTCACCGCCGTATCACCGTCGTCCTGTCGAACGGCGCCACCCTGAACGGACACACCATTGATCTCACCGCCGGCGGCCTGCGCGCGGCCATCCTGGAACCCATCGGCACGCCGCAGGAATGCACATTCGAACTCGCACTCCTGCTCGACGGGAAACAACGCGTGCTCAAAGGCCGCGGCCGCATCCTGTCATGCGTCTGCACGGGGATGATCGGATTCAGCGTCGGGATTCAGTTCGTCAAGCTCGATGAGGCTACGCAGGGGCTGGTCGCGGCGTTGTTGCGATAGCGTTGTCCAGCTCAGAAGGCATCGGATCCCGATTGCTCCAATGCCTCAGTCCATTGTCCGTTCCAGTCTTCTGCAGCGAACCGACTCGTTGACGGGAAACCCGGCGGCCGTTGTTGCTCGAATCGAGTGTCGTATTCGACTTTCATTGCGTAGCGCGGCTCACTAGCCGACATGCTTCCCGCCGCGACGCTGCCGTAGATCCGCAGTGTCGCGGCGCGTCCGTGGTCGAGCTCTGCAACAGTGAAGCGGCGGCCGGCAAAGATGGCCGCGTGAATATCGAGGTCGCCCGGTCCCGTGACGTAAGGGGGAGCGACGTCGACGTACTTGCCGGCAACGAGTCCCAGATAGTCGCGCGAGTCCGGTACATGCCGTGGATCGTGGGCGTAGGTGAGGCTGCCTTCCACAACGATCCTGTTCGGCGAATAGATAAGGAACGCGCCCGAGACGATTCCCTTCACGTAAAGCGTTGTGGCGAGCGTTCCGATGAAATACACAGGCCGTCCGGAAGACCCGCTGGCGTACTGCACTGCCTGAGATTGGTGATCACGCCACGTATAGCTGCCATCGGCAAAGAACTTGATGTCGGTATCGTTCACGAATTCGTGCACGCGGGCTTTCGCATCGCGCTCTGCCCATGCGAATGGCTGCACGTCTTTCGGCAGGTCGATGCGGCCGGCGCGTGTTTCGATGCCACCTCGAAAAATGCTCGCCTCACGGCTACGGCCGATGGACTGCCCATAGAAGCTGCTTGCGGCAGTCGTCACCTTGCCGAGGAACCTCGGTGCCACTCGCCCGTCGTACAAAAGATTGAACTGGGAGTTGATATGCAAGCGACCGACGATCTCATCGTCGTGCAGCTGCACCATCGGATCCCAGTGATCGATCACTTGCGTGAAATGGGAGAACGCCAGTCGTTTGAGATTCACTCGCGTCGTGAGCTGCTTGCCGTGATCCTCGGCGCTGACGTCAGCGATGACGCGATCGAAATCGACGCCGTCCTTCGCGCGTTCCATGGTCATCGTTGCAGTGTACCGCGTGCCATCCTGATCCCACGTGACATGCGCCAGATGTGTTCTCACGAGTTCCTCAGCGGCGTGCGCGAGGCGCTTCACGAACGTCGACTCGTCCAGTTTTGGTATGGCGATCGTCGCTGGCGTATCGGCAACTTCGATGGCGGCCGTTTCCTTCGAGGCCATGAGTTCTGCCGGCACAGTGTCCGCTTCCTCGTGCTCAAGGTGGAGCGCGTCAGGCAAAAGCGCCGGCGGCTCGATGTTCTGGGCGAGCGATGGTTCCGGAAGATTGACTTGGGGAACAGTGAGTTCCTGCAGCGATTCGATGCCGTCTCTATGATCGGCGTTGCGCGTTTCGACCAGCACAAGACGCGTGATGGGGGTTTCGCCGTCATCGATGCCGTCGTATCGTCCGCTGGACGACATGAAGAAAAACAACAGGCCGACGTGAACCGCGGCCGATAGAACACCTGCCACTACACCCGACACTCGCGATTCGAGATGTTCCTGCTGCGGCATCGGCAATCCCATGCGCCCCTCAACCGTAGTGCTCGTGAAAGGAAAGGTACTCCTTTCGCCGTCACCCGCAACTTGAGTCGGTGCCAGATCACAGTCGACGATCGGCATCGGCCTTTGCCGTATTGCGGCGCAGGACAGATCCTGCGTTTAGCCCTTGCGTTCCCATGCCCTGCGCGGAGAATGGCCGCCATGAAGGCACTTCGTTCACCCAGCACGTCGGGGAGCGACACCGATCGCGCGGTACCGCGTACTGCAGCCTTGTTGCCGCTGGTCTTGCTCGCCTTGGGCCTTCACGCGGAGGCCGAAGAATCGAAAGTGGCCGTCTGGAAGGTGGCGGAAATCGCGTTTACCTACCGCAGCTCCATAGCCATCTATTCCTGCAGCTCGCTCCAGGGCCGAGTCAAGTCAATCTTGCGCGCGGTCGGAGCGCGGGAAGACCTCGACGTAAGAGTCATCGGCTGCAACGAGTTTGTCGCCCCTCCCGATGACTTCATGACTGCTGGAGGGCCGCCTGCCGATCGTTCCCCAAATGGACGCGACGAACCCTTCAACAGCGCCGGACGGACTCCCTCCGATCGCCTACTCTCCCGACGGCCGGACCGCGCGCAGTTGGTGGACGTGCGGGTTCGCTTGATGATGCCGACCGAGGTGACGCCGGAAGTGCTCGTCGAACTCGACCGGGACAAGTCACGCCGTGAGCTTGTGTCGCGGGTGACCGGCAATCCCGCTGCGAGACTCGATATTCCGGTTGCCTTCCCGGCGCAATGGCAGCCAGTCACGTTGTCTCGCGCGTCGATCGGCCTCGAACCCGAAGAATGCGAACTGCTTGAACAGATGTCTTCCAGCATCTTCCGACAACTCGGGATGCGCGTGGTCGACAGAGGTCCGTCCTGCGGCCACGATCACGTCTCGCGCATCCCTCCGAAGCTCACCGTGGAAGCTTTCATGGGTATTCCGTTCGGGTCGGGGAAACTGCCGCAGATACCCGCCGCGGGCGCAAGCGATCCTGACCCGAGTGCACCCGCCCCTTCCGACGCCGAGCCTTCTGAACCTGCACCGGTCACTCCGCAAAAATAAGAATCGGTGCCGGGTTTGAATGTCACTGAGTTAAGCTGAGACGTTGAAGAAAACGCCAAACTTCGCGACCTAGTAGGTTGGGCTGAGTCTTCGAAGCCCAACAATTCTTGCGGCACGAGAATGTTGGGCTTCGAAGACTCAGCCCAACCTACGAGGCGAAAAGTCCTTAACTCAGTGCCATTCAACGTGGGGCCCTGCTTTGGAAATGATAAGACCATCCGCTGCGTGCATTGCACCGGCACGCAGTGTTCTTTGGGCGCTCGCCCTGTGCACATTGAGCGTTTGCAGCGCCAGCGCTGCCGAACCGCCGCGAGCCTCGTCCGGCTCGCAATGGCTTTCCTTCAACAACGGATTGGACGGCCAGCGCTTTTCGCCGTTGCAGCAAATCACGGTGGCCAACGCTGCGCAGATCGCCGAGGTCTGCCGGGTGCAGATCGACGGACCGACGAGCTTCACCGCCGGGCTCGTCGTCGTCGATGACGTCATCTACACCAACACGGCCACTGAAACCGTCGCGCTCGATGCGAGAACCTGCGCGGTGCGCTGGAAGCACAGCTACACGCCCGAAGAGGCCCGGTCTTCAGCATCCAGCCGTGGGCTTGCCGTGCTGGATGGCCGCGTGTTTCGTGGCACCGGAGACGCGCGACTCATCGCACTCGACGCAGCGACGGGAAAGTTGTTGTGGAAGAACGTGATCGGCACGGCGCGCTTGGGCGAGTCCGCATCCGCCGCGCCCCTCGCGTGGCAAGGCGTCGTGTACATGGGCATCGGCGGCAGTGAGTTCGGCATTCGCGGCCGCGTGATGGCGTTCGACGCCCAGACCGGGCGCGAACTGTGGCGATTCAACACGGTGCCGATGGGCAAGGAACGCGGCGCGGAGACCTGGAAGAGGCCCCAGTCCGCGAAGACGGGTGGTGGCGGCGTCTGGGGAGCGATGACGCTCGACGTGACCACGGGCGAACTGTTCGTTCCCGTCGGCAACCCCTGGCCGGACATCGACAAGGCCTATCGTCCCGGCGACAACCTGTTCACGAATTCACTCGTCGTCCTCGATGCGCATAGCGGCGAGCTGAAGTGGTGGCACCAAGTCACTCCCGCGGACTGGCAAGACCTCGACCTCACCGCGGCACCGGTGATCTATCGCGACAGCAAGATCCGCGACGTGGTCGCGTTTGCCGGCAAGGACGGCTACGTCACCGCTCTCGACCGCGACACTCGCCAGCGACTCTTCCACACGCCCGTCACCACTATCGCAACTGCGCAGAAGGGCGCGACGCCGGAAGGAGTTCGCGTTTGTCCGGGGTTCGCGGGCGGAGTGCAATGGAACGGTCCGACGCTGGACACCCAGAACAACACACTTGTCACCGGCTCCGTCGATGTGTGCTTCATCCTTAAATCCGGAGCGACTCAGTACACGCCGGGCGAGGTCAGTTTCGGCGGCACCGTCGAACCGGATGGGCCGGTCACCGGCTGGGTGACGGCGCTCGACAGCGAAAGCGGCGAGATCCGCTGGCGCTATCACGCCGAGAAGCCGGTGATCGCAGGGGTTACACCCACCGCCGGCGGCGTGACATTTACCGGCGATCTCGCGGGCAATCTACTGGTGCTGAACAGCAAGACCGGCGAACTGCTGCACAAGCAGCAGACCGGCGGAGCATTGGCGGGCGGCGTCGTGACGTATGAAAGCGCCGGCACGCAATTCGTCGCCTTCGCTTCGGGCAACGTGTCGCGCACTGCATTCGGCGCGCTGGGTCTGCCGAGCGTAGTGATCACAGCATTGAAAAGCGAGCGCACGGCGGCCCCGCAAACGCGCAAGGCGGTGACGGCAAATGGGCCAGCCGGGGCTCCGAATGTCGCGAACGGCCAGCGCCTGTACACGCAGGTGTGCACGTCGTGCCATGGGCCGGACGGCAACCTGATCGCCGACCACAAGTTGAACAACCTCAAATCACAGCGCGATCTGCCTGCGACAATTGAGTTCATCAAGAACCCCAAGCTGCCCATGCCAAAGCTCTACCCCGATCTTCTCAACGAACAGAGCGTCGTCGACGTCGCCAACTACCTGCACCAGGGGCTCGGACGATAGCGTTCGCCGCGAGAACGATCCGTCGATGTCGATGACCACACGATCCGGAATGCTGGTAGTGACGAGAACGAACGTGATCGACCCTGCCTTGAGCTGGGCTGCAAAGGTCTTTGCGGCATAGAGAGATCGCCAATAGTTGAGCGAGAGCTCCTCGGCTTGTCGCTTGCTATCGCTTCGGCCTCGCGTTCCCCGCATCAACCCGTCGCAACAACGACGTTGCGCCCGGCTCGTTTGCCTGCGAGCAGCCGCGTGTCCGCGACCTCGAGCAGCCGCACGGTGTCGACGCCATCCGCAGGCCACGCAGCGATGCCTGTCGATATCGTGACACGCACGGCGGCGACGCCGCGCAACTTCACGACGCTGGATTCCAAAGCGGATCGCATCGCGTCCAATCGTGCGCGTGCAACGTCGAGTGTCATGTCGGCGAACAGGATCGCGAACTCTTCGCCGCCAACACGTGCGACTAGATCCTCACCGGCTGCGCGCCGCAGCTCCGCGGCGACGTGGCGCAATACCTGATCCCCGGCTGCATGGCCGTACGTATCGTTGACGCGTTTGAAATGATCGATGTCGATCATCGCCACGCAGCCTGTCGTCTCAGCCTCGACTGCGCGCTGTAGTTCGGAGTCGAATCGCTCCGCGAAGTAACTTCGATTCGCCAGGCGTGTCAGCGAATCGCGAATGCCGGACAGACGCAGCTGCCGCGCGCGCTCCACGATGATCGAGCCGAGCACGGTCGCGATCAGCAGCATGCCGACTTCTTCGGCTTGGCCCGCCAGCGTCGAGTCGCCGTAGAACCTGTCGCCGGGGACGCCGGCCGCGCCGCTGAGGTTGATCCACGTGATCAGGCTCAGGTACTGCACCATCGCGGTCGCGCCGGAGATCCGCACCAGCTGGCCGTCGTAGCGCAGCGCTGCCCCGATGATGGCGATGATGTACAGGCAGAAAGTGACGCGGCTCTGCAGGACCATGCTGGTCTCGCCCGCCGCGAACAGGAGCACATGGAATACGCTTACGAGTGACACGTCGAGCAACGTGGTGACGAGTTGCAATCGACTGTCCGTGTCGTTCGCACGAGCGCGGCGCCGGATCTGCGTGCCGACGGTGATGCACGCAAGCGCCATCGCCAGCGCTATCCACCCGGATGGTGATGAAGGTTCGCGCACGCAGGTGGCCAGCGCGGGAAACAGGAGCAGGCCGACGACGACCAGTCGCGCGTTGGCAATGACGACCTCGCCTTCCCGGCCGGCATCGGCGAGTTCGGGATCGGGGCGCGGCCATGCGATGGAGCGCAGTCTTGCGACAAATGGGAGCGGAAGCTTGGCAGTGTCCATGTGTTCCGCGAGTTTCCTTGGCGGCGCCCCCTCCCCGTCCCTCCCCCGGGGACCGGGGGAGGGTGGAAGAATTCGTGCTCGCCGCAGCGGTCGTCTACATCTCGAACTTGCTACATCACGAACTTGTAGACCAGCAGTATCACGACGATCGTTACGGCGAACGCGACCACGCCGAGCAGCACGGTCTTGTTACCGCCTTCCTTCTGGCTGGTGCTCGAACTTGAACTCGATGCCGACGCGCCGCTCGAGCGCGATGCATGGAACACGCATTCCACCGGACCGAAGCGGATGCGGTCGCCGCCGGCGAGATAACTGATGTTGCTGCGCTTGCCGTTGACGAAGGTGCCGTTCGCGGACATCTGGTCGAGCACTTTCCAGCGCGCGCCTTCGTTGACGATCTTGGCGTGCAGCGCGGACACGCCGCTGTCCTGGAACTGGATTTCGCGGTCGGCCTGGCTGCCGATGGTCCACTCTTTCATGCCCGACTCGCCGACCATCAACTTGATGTTGAGTCCTGTGCGGCTGCCGGAGACGATTTGCAGGTGCGGTCCGTCGATGGCGGCGAGCGATACGGCACCGGATTTGGGTGCGTCCATCATCTGTTTCAGGTGCGCCGGGTCGATGAACTTGGTCTTGTTGCTCGAATCGCCCATCGCGTCCGGATCGGCCCACGCGCCGGGGCGCTTGAACAACCCGCTGCTCTCGGCGACGACGGCGGCCGAGTCCGGCGCTCGAAACACGGTCTTGCCATCGTCGAGCGGGGCGGCCGACGGGAGGCGGAAATCGAATTCCTCGATGTCGAAGCGCAGCCGGTCGCCCGACGCCAGCTTGACGCGCGTGGCGACCTGCACGCCGTTCACGAACGTCCCGTTCGCCGAACCGAGATCCTCCACCCAGACCCCATCGTTGGTGATGACCAGTTTTGCATGGCGGCGCGAAGCCTGGCCTTCGGAGAGCTGCAGATTGCAGTCGGCATGGCGGCCGATCAGCATGTCCGCGGCCACGGGAATCTGCCTGCCGTTGGCGACTTTAACGAGGATGGGTTGCGTATCAGCCATGTCGAAAAGAATATGTCAGCGTCGAAATCCGCACTTGGCCGGGCTTCTCATTTACCAGCTCATTTACCGGCGCCCTTCAGCCACAGCCACAAGCCCGCGGCAGCCAGAGCCGCAAGGATGCCGACGATCACCGGCAGCCATGGCGTTATGTTTTGTTTGAGCGTCTGCGCAAAGCTTACGCCATCGGGGCCGTCGTACTCCACCACGACCACGCTCACGTTGTCCCGGCCACCCTTGGCCAGCGCAGCGGCGATCAAGGCGTCGGCGGCTTCTTCGGGGGCCGCATGCCCGCCCAGGATTTCAGCGATTTCCCGGTCCTCCAGTTCGTCGTTCAACCCATCGCTGCACAGAAGCAGCCAGTCGCCCATGCGCAATGGGATCGTGATGACGGAGGGATCGGGTGTGCCGATACCGAGGGTTTGTGTGACGAGGTTCTTGTTTGGATGGCCACGCAACTGTTCCTCGGACAGGTGTTCCTGGTCGCGCAGCAGCTCCAGGAAGGAATGATCCCGGCTCAATTGCTGCAGAAGTTTCTTGCGCCACAGGTAGGCACGACTGTCGCCCACCCAGACGATCTCGCCTTTGCGCTCCGAAATGCGGGCTGCAACCAGCGTCGATCCCATGTTGTCGTGCGCAGGATTGAGTGCGGCGGCGGCAATGACTGCCTTGTGCGCATTTCGCACGACCGTCTCCAGGGACGAATCGCTTGGCGCGAGCAACGTCTCCTTGACGATGCGGCTGGCCACTTCGCCGCTGGCATGGCCGCCCATGCCGTCCGCGACGAACCACAGGCTGCGCGCCTCGTCCCATCCCAGCGAGTCTTCGTTCGGGCCGTCGCGTCGGCCGGGGTGAGTTCGTCCGGCGTAGCGCATGGGTCAGAAGGAACGCTGCGCGTTCTTCGCGGCGGCCGCGAACTGCTGCGGGCTGAAGGCGGTGTCATTCTTCACGGCGTTGTACAGCGCATCGAGCGACGCCTTCTTGCTGTCGTGGTCGCCAAGCGAATAGCTCAGGCTTTCGACGCCGAGCACGATCTGTTCGGCAGCCGCGTAGTCGCCAGCCTTGTCGGTGGCGCCATACTCGATGAGCATCTTGCGCACGTTCACTACTTCCGCACGCGAATATTGGCGGCGCGCCAGCGAATCGCGGCGTGACATCCACTCGAGCATGGCCTTGGCCGAAGCATTTACGGCTACCGTATCGCGCTGCCCGGCGCGGATCAATGCGTTCGTCATGCCCACGAGTTCGTTCAGCGCCGCCGGCTCCAGCACTGCGGTGACGGCCTGCAATACGACGAAGTTCTGCGATTGCAGGCGCAGCGTGCCCGGTTTGATGCCGACACCGGCGCGCTGCGCGTTCCAGCGGATCTTGTCCATCGGATGATGGCAGCTATGGCAGTCGTAGAACGCGAGTTCGGGGAACATGCCGTCGGCGTGGAACAGGCCCGACTGCATCAGCGTGAGCGAGCGGCGCGCGTTCTCGATCTGGCCGGTAATCCACAGGTTCATGCCTTCGATCTTGCCCTTGCGCTGCGAGTAGTCGGCGTCGACGATGTAGTGCGCGGGCTGGTTGGTCGTGTACGCCTCGAGTTCAAAGCTCAGCCGCGGATGGCCGGCGCCCATGATGGTGTGCGTCGCGAACTTATCCTTCGTGCCCAGATGACACGACAGGCACAGCTCGGCGCGCTTCAGCGGCTGCTCGCTCGGATACATGCCGCGCGCGATGTTGTCTTTGTGGGTCGCCGACTCGGCGGCGTGGCTATCGAGCCATTTCTCGGCGCCGCCGTGGCAGGACTCGCAGCCGATGCCGTCGCTGAGCTGGAATTTCGGGCCGCGCTTGTCGCTGGGAATGTTGTCGGCGTGGCAGTCGAGGCAGATCTTGGCGGTGCTGGCGCTGGCCAATCCGAGATTCGCAGCGATGCGCTTGGACTCAGGCAGTTCGAGCGTGCGATAGGCCTGCGAGTGCCGGTCTTCCTGCGTCCAGACGCGGTATTCGTTCAGCGCGACATTCTTGCCCGGCTGCGGCGCGAGCTTGCCGTGGCACACGCTGGTCGCGCAGCTCGCGACGCCCATGTGCTTGTAGTCGGCGACGCCTGGCTCGGCCGCGAGGACGAACGCCGGCAGCGCTGCAAGCGCCGGCCCGAGAACGAACTTGGCCACGAATCTCATGGAGCGGAGCATAGTTCTTTTTATCGAGCCTGTTATCGCCTTGGCGTGAATGGCACACCGCTGCTTCGTAGGTTGGGCTGAGTCTTCGAAGCCCAACGTTCTTACGCCGCAAGGATTGTCGGGCTTCGAAGACTCAGCCCAACCTACGAAGAACTACCTCACTTGTCCGTTACATACCAAGGCTTGCCGGCGTCGTCCAGGAACAGTTGCCGCATCTCCTGAAGATTGAGCGGTCGCGAGCCGCGCCGGCCGAATACGGCGATCTGGCCGCCGGTTTCGTCCACTCCGCGGTCGCGATCCAGGCCCTTCGACAGGCTCAATGCCGGCTTGCCGGTGGCGTAGCTGGCGATGAGCTGCGGTTTGGGTTCGGGGCTGAAGCCGTAGAACTTGGGTTGCGATTCCGGCGAGGTGAGCTGCAGCACTTTCAACCCCGCCTTGCCGTCCGCGACATAAGCGAACAGCGATGCATTCGTGCTGGCCACGATGACGTCGCGCGCGTCGGTAATCGCGCCGTTGGCATTGAAGCGTTGATACTCGCGCATGCGTTCGGGGCGCTCGACGTCGACGATCGCCAGCCCGTCCGCTCCGGCCGCGACATAAGCATAGGTGCGCGCGACGTAGACGCGATGGGCATCGCGCAATGCCACGGTGTTTTCCGGCACCAGCCGGGGCGCCTTCGGATCGGTCACGTCGATGCTTTTCAGTCCGTCCGCATCGGTCACGAACAGGTAGCGGAACTGCAAGGCCGAAGCACGCGCGTCATTCAGCGGCACTTCCGCCACCAGCGTCGGCTGCAGCGGCTTGTCCACGCTGACGATCACGAGCTTGCGCGGCGTCGTGATGTATAGATAGTAGCCGCCGATGGTGATGTGCCGCGCGCCATCGAGTACGCCCTGCGGATTCCAGGTCAGCGCGCGTTTCAGGAAATTGTTGCGCGGCTCGCCGTCCGCAAGTGTGTTGATGCCTGCAAGGATCAGTCCTTCCTTCGCATCGGTCACGTAAGCGTAACTGTAGAGCGGATGGATCGGCTGTTCCTGGTTGTCGACGCGCATCTTGTCGCCGCCATTGCGCGGCGGATGGATGGGCTGGTTCGTCGGCAGCGCAACGCACGTGGCGTTCTTCGAGTCCACCTGCGTGTCCTGACCCAGTGGACTGAACGGTGCAGTGATGAGCTGTTGCGACACACCCTTATTCGCGGTGCTGGCAACGTCGTACACGTGCAAGCCGCCACTGCCTTCGGCGACGTATAGATACTCGCCTCGAAGCTGCAAGCAACCCGCGTCGCCGGCCGAATGGCTCGAAGCGTGCTGCAGCTTGCGTCCGTTCTTCTCGTGCTGCGCAAACCAATCCGGATACGCGTACTTGTGCAGGTAGCTGCCGATCACCGCTTGCGGCTCGTCCCACTCCGTCACGTTGACGGCACTGATCTCGCCCGCGCCGCCGACGTAAGCGTTGTAGCCGACGAAGTTCACGAAGTTCGTCCCGAACAACAACAGCTGCGCCATGATGGCGTTGTTGTCGTTCTCCTTGGACAAGTGGCAATCCGTGCAGGTCTTGGTCTCGGTCTTGCGCTCGGTATGCGGATAGTGAGGATTGAACGCCTGCGAGCTGTAACCGCTGGCCGAGATCGGCGGCTGCTGGATGTAGATCTTCTCGCGGCTGGAATTCGTCGACGACAGCACGAGCGCCGACGACGAACGCACCGGCGCGATCTTGCCGCCCGCGGCGGTTTCGCGGCGACCCAGCAGGAACATGTCGTCGCGCGCTGATTGCGGGTTGTAGCTTGCGTAGTTGCGCGTCTCCCCGCCCTCGTAATGATGCCGCTCGGTCTTCGCATTCGCTTCGATGGGCAGGTGGCAGCCGGCGCAGCTCGTCGTCCAGGACGTGTGACAGGTGTAGCACTCCATCTGATCGTCCGAATGCGCGAGATCTTTGGACGCCACCGACTTGCCCCAGTCGAGATTGGACGTGTTGCGGCTCATCAACTTCGCACGCGCCGCCTTCGCGTTGTACGAGGGGCTCAGGGGATCAACCGAGTTCTTGACCAGGCTGACCTTCCATTCCAGATTCGGGTCCATCATCGAGCGCTGGTACAGCACGTCGCCGAGCCATTCGAAACGGCGCCTGCCATCAGGCGTGCGCAGCGCAGTCATGTCATTGCCACCGTTAAGCGCGGCAGGGCCGGAAGTGAACAGGTTCGGCAGCTTCAGGGCCGTGCCGTGGCAGTCTTTGCAGTCGATCTCCACGGCCGCGGCGACTTCGCCGTAGATGTAGCCATTGCCATGATTGTCCTGCGAGAAGTGGCAGTCCACGCACTGCATGCCCACATCGACATGCACTGAGGACATGTGCACGGCCTTGGTGAACTTCTTCGGATCCTCGTCGCTGACCTTGTTGCCCACCGCGTCGAGCAGGTTGCCCTTGCGGTCGCGCTTGTACACGGCGCGGAAATTCCAGCCGTGACCGTGGTAGTCGGCGAACTGCGTATCCTTCATCTGCGGGTTCAGGTCGGCCACCTGCTTCAGGAAGTCGACGTCTCCCCATTTGCCGCGCGTCGCCGCGGCTTCGGGGTTGCGGTCCAGGATTTCGCGCGCTTCGGCGGCGGTCGGATACTTCTGCTTCTCCGGCCACATGCGCGGCGCGTCCGACTCGTAGTCCCACATGGTGTAGCCGAGGAAGCTGTTCATGAACATGTTCGGCTGGTGCATGTGGCAGACCATGCACTGGCTCGTCGGTACCGAACGCGTCAGCGTATGCGAGATCGGGTGGCCGGATTCCGCCTTGCTGATCGTCGGATCGACGGTCTGCGTCGTGCCGTCGTGGCCGAACCTGGCGTACACGCTGGAATGGCGCGGATCACGATCGTTCGCGTAGACGACATGGCACGAAGCGCAGCCCGAATGCCGATAGTCGCCCGGCTGATCGTTCGTGCCCATGAACCAGGGCATGGGATCGTTCAGGCGCGTCTTGGTGATGTTGATGACGGGTACGGCGATGCGCGCGCCGGTGCCCGGCCCGCGATTCGATTGCCGGAAGTCGGGACGGCCCGGTTCCTCGATGCGCTGCAACTGGCCATTCGCGTTCGGCAAACCCGTTTCGGGAAACAGGTTCGCGATGTTGCGGCCGCCGCGTTCGAACACGCGGAAAATGTCGCCGGGCTTGATGGTCTCCCACGACGGCAGCGGATAGAGCTGCGGCAGGATGGCGGCGACCGCCGCCTGGTTCACCAGTTCGGGCGGAATCTTCGGGCCTTTGAGAATCGCACCCTTGCCGTCGCGGGTGTAGGACTCGCCGAGGATGTACTGCTTGAAATCCAGGATGCCATTGTTGTACGCCGCGCCGCCCCAGAACATCGCGGCAGTGGTGTGCAGGCTGCGCGTCGAAGCTTCGATCACATCGCGATGGCAGGCGCCGCAGGATTCCTTCACGACGCGATAGTCGGACGGGTTGATGAAGCGGATGAACTCGGGACTCTCGCGATTCAGCAGCGTGTAAGTGCGCTTTGGATTGGCGCTCGAAGGGTAATGCCATTCCTGCGGAAATCTCGGCAGCACATGCGCCGCTTCGAACGCTTTAGTATAGGAAGCGGAGCCGCGCAGTGTTCCTATCACACCCTGCTGCACGCGCACCGAGCTGTCGCCGCCGTGGCAATCGGTGCAGCCCAGCTTCACCGCGGGGTTCGTGTGCATGCTGTTGGCGTCGGTCTGCGTATGACACGAGAGGCAACCCACGCTCTTGGCGTAAACGGATTCGTCGCCCTGGCTGACCGGGGAAGACGGCGCGGTGACATAGTTGTGTTCGACCGGCTTCTCGCCCTCCGCCGCCCACGATGTCACCGGCAGTAGTCCCGCCACCAGCAGCAGGAGCCGCAGAAGATTTCCGTTCATGCGCTGACTTCTTTGCATGTTAGTAGGTAAAGATCGCGTTCATGAGGAAGTAGCCGGGATCTTCATCCGGAAACAGCGCGTCGAAGCCGTCGCCCGCCAGCAGTGTCGCGTAGGAAGCGCGGATCACGATGTTCTGCGACATCAGCGGCCGCCAGATCAGCGACGCGGACAAGTCGTAACCGATGTGCTTGTCGATATTGGCCTGGTTGCGTGCGACCTCCACGACTTCGGTGGTCGCGAAGTACACCGAATTGAAGTTCAGCGACAGACGCAGCGTCGGCAGCACATCCATGTCGGCGCCGATGCCGGCGAGCATGGTGCCCGGATTGGTGAAGTTCGATTGCCCTTCGTCCTTCGACGAACGCAGGCTGTTGAGCACGCCGTTGCGAGTGGACAGTGCGACGCGGCCGCCGCCGATCAGCGGCACGGCCTGGCGTATCCAGTAGCTGGTGTCGGCGCCGGCAAATTGGGGATTCTCGACGATGGCGTCGAAGCCGTTGGCCTTGTCATCGAACGGATCATCGTCACCGCTGGCGTACAACATCGAAAGCCGCGCGCGAATCCAGTCGAAGTCCATCGACAGTTCGGCGGCACCGAAGAACGCGCTGATGTCCGTCTGCGCATTGACGAACACGCCGGGGTCTTCTTTGCCGATGGCGTAATAGAACGATGCAGACAGGTTGACGCGGCCGAAGTGCCCGTCGCCGTTGTAGCCGACATAACCGACATCGTACTGGCGCGGCGCTTCACGGCCGAACGATGCCGGCCGCTCGATGAAGTTGTTGTCGTTGTAGTGGATCTTGTCGTCTTCGCGATTGCGGTTGTAGATTGCCGTGACCTGCGAGGTGAAGCCCTTCACCGGGAAGTCCTGGCGATACAGGTTCGCGACGAAGACGTCGTCCTTGCGCAGCGACTGCTCGACATCGTTGAGCCCGCTGTTCGTGTCTTTTTCCAGGCGGCGGAACGCGGCGATGTTGTACTGCCAGAGATTGTTGCTGCGCGTGCCGAACAGTCGCACGCCGAGCTGGTTGTCCTGGAACAGGAAGCCGCGGAAATCCGCCGAGAACGGCTGGATGCCGACGCGGATGCTGTCGAAGTCGAACTGGTCGGATACATTGCGCAGGTGCTTGTCGATGAACGCAGCTTGCAGGCCGACATGGAAGTCGGTGCGCGTCGCGCCGTCGCGCGAGTCCGCGCTGACGCCCTGCATGGTTTCCAGCTCGGTGTAGTTGTAGTTCACCACTGGCGTGAACCGGAACTCGTAGTCGGGCGGCTGGAAGACCGTGTCGCCCTTGTAGTACACGAACTCGGCCGCGACGCTCTGGATGCCGACCCATTGATCGCTGCTGCCGAACACGTCGACACCGCCCGGACGCAGCGTCGAGATACTGCCCACCGGCGTCGGCACCTCACGCAGTTCGTAGACCGTGTCGGAAATTACGCCGAGATTGAAAAACCAGTCGCCGGTCACCGGACGATCGGCCTTGAGGACGTTGCGGTTGTACGGATCCCACCAGCGTTCCTTGTAACCAAGCGAGTCGACGATGCGCCAGCGATCGGGCACCGGCACCGACTCCACGTAATCCGCCATCCCCGGACGCGGGATCGGCGAGATGGAAGTCGGCAGTTCGCGCTGAATCACTTGGCGGCGCGGTCCGCGCCCCGTGTCTTCGGTTGGCCCCCTGCCTTCAGCCGGAACTGGCTGCGTGTTCGGCGTGACCACAGGCCGTTCGCGGATCGGCGCGTTCTCATCCGGGCAAGGCACTTCGACGTAACCCGGCCGGCGCCGTTTGACGATGCGGCCGGTGTCGTCCTGATAGCAGGTTTCCGCGACGACCGCGCTTGCGGTCATCGACAACGACAGCAGTAACGCGGCGCGCACGGCTTGCGCCAGCACGGCATTGCGCGTGTGAGCTTCCCTACTATTCATCTCACCTCCCTCCGCAGACGTTGTCGTCTGCGCTGTTCACGAACGGCGACTGCGGGCACTGCACGTAGCGCAGTCGCGTACCTTGCGGCGTCAGCGTGTCGGCGCGCCGATCCGCAGACGCGTTGCCAATCACGCCGCCAAGGGCCTGGCTGGCGTTGTGCAACCCGAGAAACGCAACCATGTCGTCCTGGTCCACGCCATCGCCGGAGACACCGATGCCGCCGACCAGCGTGCCGCCGCGATAGATCGGAACGCTGCCCGGAAATATCTGCAAGCCATTGCCGGCGCGCACGTTGGTCACCGTCTGCGTCGCGCTGAGATTCGCGGCAAGGCTGACGCCCGCGCATCCCGGCGCGACATCGGTCGGTCCCGCGCCCGCGACAAACAGCACATGCTGCAGGATGGCGTTCATCGACAGATCGAGCTGCAAGCCGGTGGAGAACACGCTCCACTCGCCTGCCGGCTTGCTCAATGGACCGCTGCCCTGCGTGTTGATGCCGTCCGGAAAGAACGGCCGGGCAAGGTTGCCGACGGCACGATCGGTCAGGGCGATGCGTCCATCCGCAAGCGCATTCGCATCACCGACAAAGCTTTGCAGCGCGCTGACGTAGCCGCCGATCGGAACCGAGCGCGCTATCGCCACTTGTGTGTCGTTCGTGACCAGGTACTTCGCATCGGGCAGCGCGGTCAGGAAAGCGCCCGCAGTGCTGGACGAGAGCAACGCTGCCGTGCGCGCCTTCTGCAGCGACACGTCGGCGCCGAATATCGGCGCGTCGCGAGTGCGCACCATGCCCAGCACCACGCCTTGCGTATCGACGATCGATATCGTCACCCGCGCCTGCGAACCGACCGGCCGGCGAATCTGTGCACGGGCGCGATTGGCGACGTCCAGCGCGGAGCGCAGCACGGCAAGTGTTTCGGCTTGCGAAAGCGCTGCCGTGCCATCCGTTCCGGCGCGCGGCGCGAAGCGCAGCACGTTCGCCGGATCGACGAATACGAACGCATCCAGGCCGGGGAAATTATTTTCGGCATCGGGCCGGATGCCCGACGCGGGCTGTCCGAACGCTGTGCCAGCGCGCACCACGCCATCGAAGTAGCCGTTCACGGTAACCAGCGCGCCGACCGACACCGCGATCGTGCCGAAGGCCGGCGCCGCGGCGGGATTGCTCTTGAGCTGGCTGACTTCCACGTCGCTGAAGCGCAGCGTCTTGCCATCGGCGGTAATGCGGTCGCCCCGCCGATCCACCGGCGCCGCGAAGCCATTGCTCGCGGCAAGTGCGATGGTTTCGTCCAGATCCTTGTCGACGTCGGCGATGATCTTGTCGACGCCATACACGCCATCCGCGATGACGCCGACGCCACCTACGACCGTACCGCCCTTATAGAGCGGGAAGCCGCCCGGATCGGCCGACAAGCCTAGCGGCGAACGCTGCGGGCCTACGCTCGGACCCACGCCGTCGAACTTGCGGATGAAGTCCGAACACGCCAGCTGGCTGAACTGCACGCCGAACAAGGGCCCGGCCGGTTGAAAGTCTTCGGCCGGATTGAAATGGTCCTGCACGATCTGGCCGGCAGTGCGCGTCGAGAATGCATTGCCCTCGGAAGAGAGATACGCGCCGGTCACGGCCTTGGCGATAGCGGCCTGGTCGTCGAGGTTCACCGCAGCGACTGCGACGGGAAGACGGATACCTTCGAGCCCGGCGGTCACTGCGGCTCCGCCGGAAGTCAGCGAGCTGCTGATCGTCACCGTGCGCGTCGCGGGAGCACCCATGCGATACACCGCAAGCACGTTGCCGACCCTGTCGACGACGGCAAACGTTGCAGGCGCCGCTTGCGCCTGCGCTTCGCCGATGCCTTGCGCCAGTATGCGCTGGACGTCGGCCACGGTCAGATTGGAAGTCGCCGTCGCGCAGCTGCCGTTGCATTCCACCGGGGTCGTGTCCGTGCCCTGCGTGCTCGCGGTTGGATCTCCGCCCGAACAGGCGGCAAGCACCATGCACGCCATCAAGCCGCCGACACCGAGCCCACCGCCGATTCTTTTCATCGCTTTTCTTCCTGACTCGCCAGCGGATGGTATGCGTGGCAACTCACGCATTGTACGGTGACCCGATCGACTGCAGCGCGCTCGCTGTGACATTCCTCGCACTTAGGCATGCCGGGCAGCATCAGGTCGCTGCTCTCTTTCGAGTCCTTGGCCTTGTGGCAGGACAGGCATGCCTCATCGCCGGTGAGCTTGCCCTGGATCAGGTGATTGCGATGCGGGAAGTGGCCTGCCGGAAAGTAATCCTGCGCCAGGCGGATCGGATAGACCTGGAAGCGCTCGAGCAGCGCTTCGTTGTGCGTGTCGACGACGACATGGCAGCCGACGCAGCCGCGCCGCGAGAACTGGCTTTCGATCTCGGTGCGCGCGCTGCGCATCGCGCAATCGAACGGCGCGCCGGTGCAGGTCTGTTCCTCCTCGTCATGGCCCGGCAGGCGGCGGCGTTCGCGCGTCGGTTTGCCTGCGTTCGGATCGGAGAATTTGCGCGTGAAGTAATCCTGCAGCATCAGGATGGCTTCACGCGGCTTGCCGTGCGGCAGTTGCCGGTCGGGAGCACCGGGATCGAAGGTAAGTTCGTGGCACGACGCGCAACGCGTCTCCATCTGGATGGGTTCGAAGTGCTCCCCGTCGGTTTGCAGCACATGGCAGTCCGCGCAGTTGAGCTGCTTGCTGTCGCTGGTGCGCAGCACGCGATCCGGGTCCATGTGCTGCGTGTGCGAGAACTTGAGATTGGAATCCTCTTTGCCGTCTTTCAGGCTTTGCACGACGGGAACCCAGTCGAACGTGAAACCGCCCGCGGCCTGCGTGGTCTTGGGCTTCAGCAGGTGCGCCATGAATTCGGGATGCTTTGTGCCGCCGAAACCGCGCACCGGATCGACTTTCAACGTACCGAACTTGTGCTCCGAGTCCGCGTGACAGGCGATGCACAGGCCGTCGCCGCTGTTGACCAGGTAGGTCGCTGGTTCGTTGTGCTCGCGATGACAAGTCGCGCACCGCCCGGTCTCGTCCAGAGTCGTCTGCGCGAGGCGATCCGGCGCGACATGGTCGTGAATCGTCTGGTGGCAAGCGAGACAGGAATCGTCCTGCACGCGTTGGAACAGTTGCGTATGGCAGGCATCGCAGCGGTCGCCGATCGCCTGCTGATGCGCCGGGTTCAGCGGACCGCTGGTCCACAGCTTGTCGCTCGGCATGAAAGCGGGAATGGGTTTGTCCATGCGATGCATCATGACCGCGGCTAACGGAACCATCAGGCCGACCACCAGCAGCAGCGCCACCGTGAGCCATGCCGCCTTGCGCTTGCCCAGCCACGTCTGCATCAAGTCCGTGCTGAATGCGCTTTCGAACGCGCTGGCATCGACGTCGTCCAGCATGCGCAGTTCGAGCGCGGCATCGAAGCCGCCCGGCGGCTGTACCACCTTCAACTGGTGGCCGCCGATGCCGACGATGTCGCCCACCGCCAGCTTCGCAGACACCACCCGTTTCAGATTCACGCGCACCTTGCCGCGCTTGCTGATGACTTCCAGCCCGGAGCCCGCTTTTCGGATCACCGCCTGGCGTCCGGCCACGGACCGGCCGAGCAACTGGATACGCTGGTCAGCGGCGCTGCCGATGGTCAATTCGTCGGCGGCGATCTCGGTATCGTGATACTCGGGGATGCCGTCGGGGCCTTCGCGCAGTTCTCTTAGCAGGACGTCCATGGCGCTACCAGTAGAAGAACGTCGTGACGATGTGCAGCACCAGCGCGAACAGCAGTGCGACAGTCATCGGTACATGGAAGTAGAGCCAGATCTTCAGCCAGCCATGCAGGCGGATGTCGCGCCGGATGCGCCGCACAACGGCCTGGCGGCGGCACAGCAGCACGATGAGCTGTTGCAGGTTGGCAGCCTCGGCGCCCTTTTCCGCCCGCGGCAGTCGCGCGGCGACGAAGTCGATGACGGCCTGCTGATCGACGTTGCCGGCGAGCGTCGACGCGCCGCCGGCGCTGCGCAGGAAGAAGGAGTAATCGCGGCCGAACAACTGCGCCGCGACGCCGCCACCGATGGAGGTGCGCTCGATGCTGCTGTCGACCGCGCTGGTCACCTCAGCGGCGCACTTCTGCGCGACTCCGCGCGCCTGCCGGTCCAGCTCGAACAGCTCGGCGAACAGTTCGGCGCGCGCGCCGCCCTCGCGGTTCTTGGAAATGAGCTGCGGATGATTCATATAGCTGTACAGCCCGAACAGGCCGCTGAAGATGACGATGCACATCAACACGTACGCGAAAGTGTGCACGTTCCAGCCGAACTGCAGCGCGCAGTGCAGCGTGGCGACAATCAGCAATGCTCCGCCGAGATACACGTGCGCCGACGTCCAACCCTGCACGGTGCCGGCGGTGGACTTGTAGCTGCGCTTGCGAATGCCGAGCAGCGCCAGCCATACGATCAGCAAGGCGCCGATCGTGCCGAGCACATAGCCTTGCCAGGTGCCGCCGTTCGGCGGCTGCGCTGTGGTGTCCTGCGTCGCGTAGAGCGCGCACGACGCGGCGATCACCAACAGCGACCACCACAGATAACGAGCGCCGCCGTAACGCAGCAGGCTGCGGTGGATCACCGCTTGCGCTCCTCGACCAGATCCACGAACTGCTCGGGGCCGATGCGGATCGCGGCGCCGGTGGGACAGGCGCGCACGCACGCCGGCCCGCCGCCGACGCTCATGCACGCGTCGCACTTCACCGCCTTCTTGCCTTTCTCTTTGGCGGCCTGGGTCGGCAGGTAGTCCACTTGTTCGCCTGGTCCGCTGCCCGTAGCCGTCAGCAGCCACGACCACAGGCCCGGCTTCTTCGGCGCTTCGTACACCATGCGGATCACGTCGTACGGGCAATTGGCCTGGCAGTTGCCGCAGCCGATGCAGGAGTCGTTGATGTAGACCTCGCCGTTCTCGGAGCGGCGGATCGCGTTCGGCGGACAGTCCTTCATGCAATGCGGCTGTTCGCAATGCCGGCACGCAATGGGGATGTGCACGTTCGCATAGGTCGCGCCCGCCTCGCGATCCAGACGCGAAATGCCGTCATGCGTTTCGGCGCAGGCCTTCTCGCAGTTGTCGCAGCCCACGCACAGTGACTCGTCGATCACGAGCACGTCGGTGGCTTCGCCCAGGCCTTCCTTCATCAGGAAGTTCATCATCGAACCGGCTTCGGGGCGCACCTGCATGCGCGCGTTGTCGACGACACTGCGGCTCACTTCGCGCTGCAGCGGATCGAGCCGCGCGTCGTTGCGGCGCGTCAGCTCCAGGAATTCCTTGCGGCGGATCTGGATGGCCTCGGCCGCGACGGTCGCCGTCGCGGTCTCGCGCCGCACCGGGTCGCCCATCAGCGCCATTTCGCCGACCAGGTGGCCGGAGCGCACCTGCGAAACGAGCAGATTGCCGCTTTCCTGACGGCGCGACATGGTGACGCCGCCCGAGCGCACGACATACAGCGAATCGCCGATTTCGCCTTCGTTGAACAGCACGTCGCCCGCCCTGAATGCGCGCAAGGTCACGCGTGCGGCGACGTCGCGCAGTTCGCGCAACGAGGCAAAGGGTGCAAAGTGACGCTGCAGTTCCCGCACCACGAATATCCAGTCGATGCCGCCGCGAACTTCCTCGTTGGAGTTCATCAACTTCAGCATCGTGCGTCGAGGTGTCTCCACCAGGATGCACCCCGGCCCGGCGATGGCCCGCTCCAGCCGCGGCCTGCCCGACAGCAGACTCATTTCGCCGAAAAACTCGCCGCGACCGAGCTGGCTGCGAATCGCCTGCGGCGCACCGGTTTCCAGGATGACTTCGCCGTCGATGATGGTGAAGAAGGAAGTGCCGAACTCGCCGGGTTCGTAGAGCGCTTCGCCTTCGCGGATGATGCGCGTGGCGCGTGGCGCCGGATTCTTCTGCTGCAGGCGGCGATTGAGCTGGTCCATCTTGCGCGTCGCATCGTCGTACTCCGCGCCTGGCGGATAGGCGGAGATGAGTTCGCTTTCGATGATGAGTTCGCGGAACGCCAGCGCGTTCAGCTCGCGGAACATGGGGATCAGCGTCTGGAAACGCTCCACCATCGAATCCGCGTCGCGCTCGAACGGCAGGCCGTGGAACTGGTATTCGAGCAGCGGATGATCGGCGGGCTTGATGTCGTTGCCATGGATGAACTCGATCACGTCGTAGCCCTGGTTCATCGCCTGCTTGATGAGCGGATAGCCGGCCAGGGAACCGATGATGTAGACACCGGCCACGTTGCTTTCGTAATGGCGCGTCAGTTCAGGAATCGCATCGGCGCGCTCGTTCGGAAACTTGATGCCGATGGACTCGACGAACTTGCGCGGCGGAATGGCGCCGAGGCGCGCGATGATGCGATGGCACGCGAGCGTCTTCTCGCCGGACGCGGTTTGCAGCACCACGCTCAGCGGCGGAGCGCTTGGCGAGTCCACCCGTTCAATGCTCTTGATGCTGGTTTCGTAGTAACAGTTCAGCCGGCGGCGCTGGTCGGTGATCGCGGCGACGACGGCGCTCAGGTTGGCGTCCTTGGCGCGGCTGAATTCCTTGCCGCGATTGATGATCCAGGTGTCGTTCTGCTCGGCCAGCGCCAGCGCGTTTTCGATGGCCGAATCGCCTGCGCCGACGACGAGAATGGTTTCGTCGCGAAATTCGCCGGGATCGTCGAGCTGGTATTGCACTTCCGCGACGTCCTCGCCCGGCGCACCCAGCTTGCGCGGGTTGCCTTCGAGGCCTATGGCGAGCACGACGGTGGCCGCCTTGAGAATTTCACCATTCGCGAGCTGGATGGCGAAGGCGCCCTTGCTGCCGGCGAGTTTTTTGACTTCGGCGCCGAAGCGGACGTTGATGCGATGGTTCCTGAGGCCGTCGTACCAGCCGGCGAGGATCTTTTCACGCGAGCCGGCGACGAATCCCAGGTCGCTGCGCAAGTCGAGAAAGCCGGGCTCGGCCATCACGTGCTTGCCCTTCTGATAGCGCTGGATGGTCTTCGCGTGCGCGGCGAAACCTTCGAGCAGGACGTAACTGGGAGTGGCGCGGCGGGCCAGACGATCGCGCTCCGCCGCACGCGCGGCCGCGCTCAGTCCTGCGGGACCGGCGCCAATGATGGCGATCTGATAGGTCGACCCGCTTTGCGTCGACAATGGCTGTGTCGACATGGGGTCGTCGGCGTCGCTATGTCAAATTGATGGCGTGGGATGCTACCTACGTTGAGCGAGCAGCCGCAAGGCACCAATAGTGCGCTGCGTCACGAATCGGAAGCAGGTTGCGCCGGGGTCTTCGCCATCGAGCGGCGTTTGGTTTCGCCGGCCTGTTGTCGGCGGTGATCGCTGTAGGTTGGGCTGAGTCTTCGAAGCCCGACAATCTTGGCCCATGGAATGTTGGGCTTCGAAGACTCAGCCCAACCTACGCGGCCTTACTCAGTGATGATCTCGAGTTCCACCGCAAGGCCCAATTCGGCGAGCTGCCGCATCACCGCGGCGTCAAGCCGGAAGGCGGTTTCAGCTTCGGGCGCCAGTTCGATCATCAGGCTGGCGTCGCCCCCTTCGGCGCGCAGCTGATCGAAAAACACGCGATGACGCTTCAACTGAATGACTTGCCGCGCCAGGAACACGGCCGGCTCGACATGCCATTGCGCCTGCGCCGTTGATTGTCCCGGCGCCAGTTGTCCGAGCGCCAGCCCCTGCTGGGTCAAGGTCTCGGGCAAAGTTGCCGACCAGTAGGTTTCGCGATGCGTCCCGCCCAGCTTGGCGCCGGACGCCGAGCGGCGCGGTTCGCCACATCCCCAGAAGTGCTCGGGGGCGATGCCCAGCGTGCCGGTGATGATGTCCGGATCCATCGATGGATGGCGCACGCGCAAGGAAATGCTGAACGAGCTGCCGCCAACGTCGGCGAGCGGATGGGTGGACGACATCGAGACTCCTTCGGCTTGAAGCAAAGTTAGGGGACGGCCGATACACACCGGGAGACCAGAGAAATCCGGCCAGCTTGGGCGAAACGCTACTCTCCGCAATCCGGTTCCGGACGCGCAAGAGGGGATTTACCGTTAGCACACCGCTCGGCGAAGATGTCTCTGATCGGCCATGTCGCAAAGCACAGACTTCATCCAAACAGCGGATTGAAGCGAACCTGCAGCACGCACCACCGGAGATTGCGCCGTGAAACTTGCCGTTGCCGCATTTGCCCTGCTGACCACCCTGGCGGCGGCACCGCTGCACGCGCAGACCCAGCCCAGCGGCCCCTCGCGGGAGTACAACGGCGAGTTCGTGCGCCCCCGGCCGGCCGAGCCGCAGTCGACCGATCGCATCATCATCAAGTGGCGCAGCACCGGCGCCAAGGCCGTGGGCGCGACGGCCCGCGCGCAGAAGGCGTCGGCAGTGAGCGGGCTGGCGATGTCGCCGCAGCAGAAACTGACCGACGACATCGAGGTCATGCAGTCGCCGCGGCCGCTGAGCGGCGCAGCGCTGGACCAGGTGATCGAGCGCCTCGAAGCCGACCCGGCCGTCGCATATGCAGTGCCGGCCCTGCGCAAACATGCACATGCGCTCACGTCGGACCCATTTTTCACGCAGCAATGGTATTTCCTGGGCGATCAACCCGCCGCGACGCGCACCAATCTCGCCTGGGACATCACCCAGGGCAGCGCGTCCATCGTCATCGCCGTCATCGACACCGGTGTGCGCTTCGACCACACGGACCTGCTCCGCGCTACCGCGGGCGGCAAATTGCTCGACGGCTACGACTTCGTCAGCCGCACCGCCTTCGCGAACGATGGCGATGGCCGCGACGCCGATGCCTCCGATCCAGGCGACTTCGTCACCAGCGGTGACCTGCAGCAGCCGGGGTTCGGCAATTGCGAGCTGAAGCCCAAGAGCTCTTGGCACGGCACACGCGTCGCCAGCCTCGTCGGCGCACTGACGGACAACGCCGTAGGCATCGCAGGCGGAGCATGGAACACGTCCGTGCTGCCGGTGCGGGTGCTGAGCAAATGCGGCGGCTTCGACGATGACATCATCGCCGGCATGCGCTGGGCAGCGGGCTTGCCGGTCGCTGGCGCGCCCATCAATCCGACGCCCGCGAAAATCATCAATCTGAGCCTGGGCGGCGAAGGCCTGTGCAGCAGCGCATATCAGGACACAGTCGATGAAATTGTCGCCACGGGCGCGTTGCTGGTGATATCGGCGGGCAACGAAGGTGGACCGGTTGCATCGCCGGCCAATTGCATTGGCGTACTCGGCGTCGCGGGCCTGCGCCACATCGGCACGAAAGTCGGCTTCAGCAACGTCGGTACGGAAATCGGTATCGGCGCGCCCGGCGGCAACTGCGTCAACACCGGATCAAAGCAGCCGTGCCTGTTTTCCATCGTCGCCGCGACCGATGAGGGCATGACGACGCCGGTCGCGCCCAGCTATACCGACGAGATCAACTACAACATCGGCACCAGCTTCTCTGCACCGCTGACTGCGGCCGCGGCAGCGCTGATGAAGTCGGTGAATTCAGCACTGACGCCGGCGCAGATCATCACGCTGCTGCAACGCTCGGCGGCGCCCTTTCCTGTCAGCACCGCCGTTGCGGCCTGCCATGTGCCGGTCAGCGCCAGCGACCTGCAAGACGAAGAATGCAACTGCACAACCTCGACCTGCGGCGCGGGCATGCTGGACACGAATGCAGCGGTGAACGCGGCGCAGCGGCCATTCGCGATCGCGACTGCGAGTGGAACGGTCACCGCGGGCTCGAGCGTGACGATCAAGGGCAGCAGCAGCTTCGCATCCAACGGACGCAGCGTTGTCGCGTATCAGTGGAGCATCGTCAATGCCGCCGGCGCAGCGCCGACGATCGTCGCGCCTGCGCAGGCGGAGACGAGCTTGCAGATTGTCGACACCAATTTGTTCACGTTGCGGCTGACGGTGACGGACGATCACGGTGCGCAGGGAACGCAGGACATTACGCTCGGTGCGGCGCCTGCGCCGCCGCCCGTGGTTACACCTCCAGCAACGAACTCGCCCGTGGCGTCATCTTCTGGCGGGGGCGGTGGTGGTGGCGCAATGGGGTTGGATATGCTCGCTTCGCTCGCCTTGTTGCTTGGGCTGTTGGCGCGGACGCGTGTGCGGAGTTGGCGTGGGCGGTTTCGATTGGCTCAGGGTGAGTGTCCGCCCTCCGGAGACGGGTTTTCGGGACCG